>Ga0209336_10001551_pt1 | contig 11173 bp, 14 predicted proteins | sample LinPmetageLP32_FD_184042 | JGI IMG/M metagenome (GOLD analysis project Ga0209336, IMG submission 184042) | Marine viral communities from the Pacific Ocean - LP-32 (SPAdes) (version 2) | ecosystem: Environmental > Aquatic > Marine > Oceanic | place: Pacific Ocean | collected 2009-08-23 | reverse complement strand
CCTTTGAACAAGGTTGCTGTTATACCTTATTTTCAAGGTGGTGATGCAGTAACTACTCCAAGTGGTTCAGCAATATTTACTCAAAGAAACATTACTGTTTCCAAAAGAACAGCTTACGATAGCTGGAACTTACAAACATTAACACAGAAATACTTAGGTATTTCAGCACTTCCTCCAGGTTCTTACGAGGAAACTTTTTCATTACTTAACGACTTAACTACTGAATTAGTAGCTAAAGCTCAACAAGACAATGATAACTTTATTTGGAACGCAGCTTCAGGATCAGTATTTCCTGGATCTAGTGTAACAGCTGAAGCAGATGGATTAAAAGCATTAATTTCTGGTTCAACAGCTAACGTTGTTGTTGCTACAGGAGCTTCTGCAACTCCAATTACAGGATCAACTGCATACGACCAATTAACAGGTATGATAGCAGTAGCAGATCCAAACATCATTGATGTAAGTGATTTAACTTTCTTCTGTGGAATAGCAGTATTCCAAAGAATCATCAATGGTTTAACTACACAAAACTTATTTCACTTTGACCCAACAACGGTTAAATCAAGAGGTGGTTTTTATGAAGTACCTTTACCAGGATATCCAAACGTAGTAATCGTTGGAGGATGGGGATTAAGATCTTCAGAAAGAGTAGTATTAGGACCAGCATCTGATGCTTATGTAGGAACTGATTTATTATCAGATACTTCAAACTATCAACTTTGGTACGATATCAATAGTGATACTTTGAAATACAGACTGAGAAACAAATTAGGAACTCAAATTGGTCATCCAAAGTATTGGGTATCAAACGATCAAGCTTAACCGAACATTAACTAACTAAAAACTATAAATTATGGCATGTGATATTACAAGCGGATTTCAATTAGGTTGTCGTGACAACATGGGTGGACTTCGTCAACTTTACATCTTAAGTGGTTCAGTTAGTTCAGTGGTAGGCGCAACAAATGGTTTAATTACAGCAATCAGTGGATCAGGTACGTTCTTTTTATTCGAACTAGCTAAAAACACAGGTGACTTTACTGAAACTATTAATAGTAGCATTGAAAACGGAACAGTTTATTACGAACAAGTAGTAAACGCACCATTTCAAAAACTACAATCGTCAACTCGTAATCAAGTTAAGGTACTGGCTCAAAACCCAGACCTTAAGATTATAGTTCAAACTAATAATGGTACTGAAGACGGCGGAATAGGACAATTTTTCTATTTAGGTCAAGAAAACGGTATGACATTATCAGGTGGAACTGGACAGACGGGGACAGCTTTCGGAGATTTAAACGGTTACACTTTAACATTTACAGGAGATGAACCATTTCCAGCAAGTGAAGTAAGTGGATCAAGTCTAGCTGGTATACTTTCGGGTATAACAGAAGGATTATAAATTAAGTATATTTGAAGGGGTTACATACGTGGCCCCTTTTTATATATAGAAAAAATAAAAACAATATTTATTCTTAGACGATGATTAGACTAAATTACAGTAGCAGTGGAACAGATACGAGTGCAATTTTTTGTAACACACGAATAAGTGCCTCTGAAGTTAAATACTCTCTTACTAGTAGTTATGATCAGTCTAAATGGGAATTGTCAGGTAGTATAACCTCAAATAAAACTCAAGCCGGTTCAGGATGGTTACTTGTTCAATCAAGTAAAGATTTAGCACCTACAGCAAGTGGTCAATGGTTTGCAGATATATCACCATTGCTCTCTCCTGTAGCACCTGCTATTTGGAATCAAACAGCTTTAATCTGGCAAGATAATAATGAACCAGTAGCAATTATAGATTATATTTGGAATAATTTTCAAGAATATCTAACTGGTGCTAAAAGAGACGGTGGTTTTATAGATACAGAACGTGTTTGGGTGTCAGGATCAAATGATCCAGCTATAACTGATTATATATCTAATAATGAAAACGCAACGTTTAATACTTATCAAGACTAATGGAAAACAATAAAAAATTTAACTTCTCTGCTATTAAAAAAGAAGAATTCGCTATAAATAACGGATTTGATAGAGAGACAAACAAGTACAGAGCCGCTAATAGTGATATGCCTAAGTATATGAAATTCGGTGTTGATAATCAATACCCAGAGTATCTGATTTCATTGTACAACCAATCATCAATTCATGCTTCATGTGTAAATTCAATTGTACAAGCAATCACAGGTGAAGGATTAATAACAGAAGATGAACAAATACTAAAAGTTGCTAACAGAGAAGGAGAATCATGGAATGATATCTTCGGTAAAGTAGCTTTAGATTACAAACTCTTTGGAGGCTATGCTTTAGAGATTATTTACTCTAGAGATAGAAGCAAGATAGCAGAAATTTATCATGTAGATTTCAGTCACGTTCGAGCTATGGAAAAAAACGAACGTAACAAAATACCAGGATATTATATCAGCCACGATTGGAAACCAATTTGGAATTATACTATTCAGGATGAAGATAAAAAATTACCATCATTACCAGCTTTCAATTTAGAGAAACGCGCGGATGAACCAAAACAGATGTTGTACCATAATCCTTACAGACCAGGTCAACAATACTATCCTCTTCCCGATTACGTTGGTGGATCTAAAGTAATCGATCTTGATCAGGAAGTCGATAACTTTCATATATCAAACATTAAAAATGGTTTAGCACCATCACTTGCAATTACAACTTATACAAATGCAAATGATGAGGAGCGTATGGCTATAGAGAATATGTTAAGGTTACAGTACGAAGGTACTAGTAATGCAGGAAACATGCTCTATATGGACGTTGCAGATCCGTCGCTAAAACCTGATATCACGCCAATACCACAAAATGGAGCTGATGACTATTACACTACGCTGAACGACGTGGTATCTCAAAAGATACTTACAGCTCATAGAATTACAAGTCCAGCACTTTTAGGAATTAAGGAAAATACGGGATTAGGTAATAATGCTGATGAATTAGAAACAGCATATAGATTATTTTTGAATACTGTAGTGTTACCATTTCAACAAAGTATATTAGCTACGTTTGAAGGTTTATTAGAAGTAAATCATGGTGATATAACATTAGGTGTTGTTCAGAAAAACCCATTATTCGAATATGATGAAGAAGAAGAAGCAGAAGTAGTAACTTCTCAAGAAGCTAATATAGAAGATGAAGCAGTATTAGATGATAAAATAGAAGATAGCGCACCATTAACAGCATAAGATATGACAACAACATTATTAATAAGCGAAGCAAAAGTAAGAGCATTTAGTGATTTAAATGAATCAGTAGATGATACATTAATGGTTAATGGTATAAGAGAAGCACAGGATATCGTTATTCAACCAATTATAGGAACAAAGTTATATAATACTTTAATTGAAAAAATTGATAACAATAGTGTATCAGGGTCATATCAAACATTAATAGATGATTACATACAACCAGCATTAGTTTATTCTTCATTATATAATATTACAGAAAATGTATATGTTAGAACAAGGAATAATGGTTTATTGACTCCTACAGGGGGAGAAAATAGTATTAATGTTGATAAAAATATGTATGACACTAAACGTCAGTCTATAAACAATAAACAACAATTTTATTCAGATCAATTATCAAGATATTTAAGTGAAAACTTTAATCAATTTCCAGAATTAGGAGAGAACACATTACTTTACCAGTTCGTTCCTGATTACGGATCACAATATAGATCACCAATTGTAATGCAAAGGAATACAAGAGCAATTTATTTAAATTTAGCTCGACAAGCAGGTTTACCAATTGTTAATTCAGCATATCCATCATACCCTCCGCCGGGTCCAAATAAAATATAAAATATGGCACAAGATATTTCAGGACTGTACATCAGTCAATCATTTCAAAATTTAATACAGCGCTCCGCAAGTGGAGTATTTAATGTATTAGCAACAGCTACAGGTACAGAATTTATTCCTATATCTGCTAGTTACGCTATTTCAGCTTCACATTTATCTGGAAATGTAACTAGTGCAAGTTATGCCTTAAGTGCATCACATGCTAATAGTTCAAATACATCTATTTCAGCATCTCACGCTGTAAGAGCAGATAGTGCTTTAAGCGCATCTCATGCTGTAAGAGCAGATAGTGCATTAAGCGCATCTTATGCTTTAAGTTCTTCACATGCTGTAACAGCTTCATATGCAGAAAATGCTTCAATAGGTACATTACAACAAGTCTTAACTGCAGGTAACACAGCATCATTAGGATTTCAAGTTGCAGGTGATGCTAGAGTTGATGGAAAATTAATAGTTTCTGGTTCATCTAATTCAGTATTTGATATTGACTTATTTGATTTAGAAATTACAGGTGGATTAGATGTATCTAGAGATGTAGCAGTTAGAGATGATTTAACTGTATATGACGATACTAATTTAAGAAAAGATACTAATATTGGGTTTAATGGTGCTGCCCCAGGTTTTGGGTATAGCTTAGCAGTAACTCAATCAAACAATAACTCAGGTTCAGCAAGATTTATTGGTGATGTTGATATAACAGGTTCATTAGAAGTAGGTGATTTAGCTGATGTAAAAGGATTATTATGGGCATCTGGAAGTTACGCTTCTATTAACGGAGCATTATATGTAGGTGCTACAGGTACAGGAGCAGCTAAATCAATAAATCTTGGTGCAACTAATTTTCAACAAAGATATGGTCAAATAATTATTAATGGTAACACATCTACCTATGCTAATAATAACATATCAGAATTTATAGTTCAAGATAATAGTAGTTTAAATAACATGATATTTGGTATATCCTCATTTACTAATGCAGGTAACAACGTTCATGAAATTAAAATGGGTGCAGATCAAACATTAGATGCTTCACTTGGAAACTTAAAAATATACGCTTCAGCTTCAAGTCCAAATTTAAATATAAATGCAGATACTACTGTGTTTAATCCTGGTGGAAATATACAAATGTCAGGATCAATTAATTTAGCTGGTATAGGTACTGGTTCATCAGGACAAGTAATAGAATCAGGAGCAGACGGAATTGCTAAATGGGCTACGGCTGCAGGAGGTGCAGCATTTCCATTTACAGGAAGTGCTCAAATATTAGGTTCATTAGCAGTAACAAGATCACTTAATGTAGTAAATTATCCAGGAGATACTAGTAACCCAACATTATTAATTCACGATAAACAACAATCATCATTTAGTGATGGACCTACTTTAAGACTTAGTGGTTCATTAGCTTCATTTATTACATCTGATAAAAACCTTAATATTAATACAGATGCTGATATGTATATTGCTCCGCAAAAGCAGTTTGGATTGAATAAAGGAGCAACAAGAACTATTGGAGGAGATTTTAATATTTTTGATGCAAGTAGTAGAAGTGCTACTTATAAACACGAAGACTTAGGTGTTTCAGGTAGTATAAAATTTAGAAATACTGTCAATAATATGGGTATTGGAATAACAATGGACCCAGATGGTATGCAGTTAGAACATTATTCAGGTTCATCATATTTTCCTATTATTCAAAGAGTTAGTGCTTCTAGAGAAATTAACTTATATGATACAAACCAAAGCACTGGTTCATCAGCACAAGTATTAACATCAAATGCTAATGGAGGAATACAATGGGGAACCGCAGGTAGCCCAACATTCCAAGCAGATGGATTTAGTTATACTCAAGCTACAGCCCCTGGATGTGATTATGTATTTTCAGTAGCACTTATACCAGGTGGAACTTTTACTGTTGGAGATTTTGTAGAATTTAGAAGTTTAGATACTAAAGCAGGTAGTTCTGGAACAACTTATATAACAGTAGCTATTACACCAGGTACAGTAAGTGCAGGTACAGCTTATCCTGGAACATATAGTCAAATAGCAGGTAACCAATCTTCTGGTGATGGTAAACTTTACTATCAGAAAACATTATTTATTCAAAGTGCTACCTCAACTACAGTTTTTGCTCAAAGTAATGCAAATGAAACATCTACTGAAAGTTTTAGTGGTCCTACAAATGACACATACAATATTGACTGGACATCAGATCAAACAATATGGTATGGTGCTTGTATTGATAATGCTGGAACTACATTAACTAATCACGGATGGTTAGTTAGAAAATTATCTTAATAAGGTAAGACATAGCTATGAAACTTGGTCTAAGAGTCGGTCTCCACAGAGCCGACTCACCTTTTTTTTTAAAATAGCTAGGATACCACAAAAATCCTACGTACCTTCTCAACATGCGTTTAGAAAATGTTTAAAACGTTTTGTCGCTTTGAAAATAAATGTCATATTTATAATACGGACAGGAAAAAAGGCAACGAAACGGGATGAGAAACAAAGGCGCATAAGGCAACAACGTTACCGTGGATAAAGGATAAGAATAGCTAGGAGGCGTTAGATAGCATTCGTATATTGTCCCTGAATGATAATGGACACATCAACAAATACTACTGAACAGAGAAAAATTGTAGACGAGGCTCTCACCTCAGTCTATGACCAGTTATATATTAACGCTTTGAAAGTGTGTACATACAATTTTTCACAATGGGGGAGTGATCTCGTTGCATACGTTGTTTCCTATTTCTTAAATTTACCTTTAAAAAAACAGTATGAGGTTGTTGTAACTCCTTCTGCTAAAGTTTCTTCTCTAGAAAGGTATTTAACAAGTGCTATGTCGTTAGCAATTAGATCCTCAACCTCCCCTTTTTACACCAAATACAGAAAACCAATGGAAAAGTCTAGAGAACTATTTCCAGATTATGATTATAGTCATATAATAGGCTACGACGTTGTAGATGGAGATGATTGGTGGAATAAAATGAAGGATTCATTACCTGCGTTGATTAAACAACTACACTTTTACGATCGCTATATAATACAAAAACATTATTTAGAGCAGTTAACCATACAGGAAATACATGAAATAACGAATATAACAACATACAGGCTAAGTAGAGATATTAAAATAGCCTTAATACATTTAAAAGAATTAATAAAAGAAAACAAATAAAATGGAATCAACTATACTAAACAATTATTGGTTATTCACAGCAGCTTGTACAATTTTAGGTAGTGCTATAACCATATTTATCTTCAAATACGATAATATAAAACGTTTTTTAAATCATAAAATAACCTTCTGTATTAAGAAAAAATCAAACAGAGACGAAATTTATGATGTTTTAAAAGAATTAACACCTTTACACAAGCGTTATGTCAGAAGAATGGTTAGAGAATATCTCGTCGAATTACAAAAGCCAGCCCCAAAAGCTCAATCTAGACGGAACACCAAGAAAAAAGCTTTACAAGATGGTTAGATTAATCCCTAAAAGAATCAAATTAAAGGCGGATTATAATTTTGATACTCATTTAGATGAAGTTAGAATTTATAACGATCTACCAATAACACACAAATTTAAAAGTTTTAAAAAGAATGGAAATATTAAAAGCAATGGAACAACAAGCTCAGATAAGTAACTGGGATATAGAATCATTACCTAATTTTTTAACGGAACAAGAATGTGACAACTTAATTGGTTTAGGTCAAAAAGACTTAAAACCATCAGAAGTTGGAACTGCAGGAGAAAGATCAATAAATGATTTTAGAAAAAGTCAAACTACAGCTCTGTGTGACTGTAGTAAACAAGTTATGGCTTTAAAAAATAAAATAGCTGACCATTTAGGAGTTAATATAGATCAGTTAGAAGGATTACAATATCAATATTATAAAAAAGGCGGTTATTTTAAAGAACATGCAGATTACTTTGATGCACACAACATGAAAAAATTTGGTTTAGCATCAGGAAATAGAATTAAAACCTTAATGATTTATTTAAATTCAGATATGGAAGGTGGAGAAACTATGTTTAAAGTAGTTGATAGAGCTTATATACCACTTAAAGGATGGGGAATAACATGGGATAATGTAGATGAAAATGGTAAAATACAACGAGGTAGTAAACATTCAGCTGAAAAAGTAGTATTTGGAGAAAAACATGTAATCACTAGTTTTATTAGGGAAAAAGCTTGGAAGCCTGAGTTAGACGAAAGGCTATATCAAGAATGGAAAGCTGTACAAGATACATTACCTCCACTTTATGGTAATAAAGCATTTAGTAAAGTTAATACACCTAAAGAAGTAACAAACATCGTTACATCTATAATGATGAAGGAGAAAGATAATGCTATTAAAGAAAAAGGCATTACTGAAATCGAAGGTGATACAAATTTATTCAGTTTAGATAAATACCCAGAACAAAGAGATCGTATACACGAAATATTTAGACCCTTAGCTGAGAAATTATCTCGTAAACGACTTGAGGCTACTTACATATACGGTTTAAGAGAATATAAAAATGGTGCTAAATTAGCAATGCACAGAGATCAATTAAATACTCATTCTGTGTCTTTTAGTGTTTGTTATTTTAAAGATAAAAACTGGCCTATATTAGTTGAAGGGTTAGATCATGATGAATATTCTGTTGAATTAGAACAAGGTGAGTCTCTTTATTATCTTGGGGATAAATTTGAGCACGGACGTCCTACAGCATTTGAAGGTGAATCGTACATTGGATTTTATGTTCATTATCAAATAAAAGAAAAAAAGGCTAAAAAAACAAAACCTAATAGTCATATAAAGATGATCTAATGACAATAAGCGAAAAAAAAGCTGCATTAGAAAAACAACGTAAAAAATATGATAAGGCCTTTGTTAAATGGAATGATGAAATGCTAGAATGGGACTTAACGAAAAAGGAAAAAAGAATTGCATACGTTGAATCTAGAAAGAAAACTGATAAAAAAAGAAATCCTAATAGGACCTGTATATACGATACATTATGATAGAGAAAGGTTTATATAATTCACCTAAAGATATTAATTATGTTGTAGCCTTTTATAACGGAAATAGAAGACACTATAAGGAATCTAGATGGAAAGAATTTGTTAAAGCACACATTAAATATATAAGTAAATATCAGCCCGAAATAGGTTTAGTTAGTTTTGTTATAAATGAAAGTTTTACTAAACATGACACTGATTTAATTGAATACATTGATAAACAGAAATTAAAATTCCCCTACGAAATAATTCTTAGAGAAAACCAAGGCTTTAGTTATGGTGGGTTTGTTCAAGTAATGTATAAAAATCATAAAGATTTTAAATATACCTTTGTAGTAGAAGATGATTACATAGCTACACCAGAATTTAAATGGAAAATGTTTATAGATAAGTTTACTTATTATAACACTGGAAAAGGTAATACAGCATACGTCTGCTGTTTACATCATGATAACCATGCTGCTATTTGTAATGGTTTAATATCTAATGAGAGAATTGGAGTTGAAATAGAATTATTAGGTAAACCAAGAGGAAATAAATATAGTAATGGAGGATTTAATAATCAAATAGGTTTTATGGCTGGTTTTAGTAGAAGAAAATACCAAATAGATGATATTACAGACGTAGCTCATACTATTTTTATGGATGGAGGGAAATGGGATGGAACCTTTACTATTAATTACGGTGACACAACAAAACCATTAATAATGAAACCAATATGAAGTTAGGAAACATAGTAGAAAATATTCTACGCTACACAGGCATTAAATACATTTATGAAAAAATAAATGGTGGTGAGTGTGATAAATGTAAAAAACGAAAAGAATATCTAAATAATTTAAACAACAAAATAAATAACATATGATTAATTTAAAAGACTACGTAGTTAAAATAGAAGGGGAAAAATACGTACCTCTTGATATAGCAAAAAAAGCTGTAAAAGCACAAAAATTAAAAGAAGTTAATAAGAGATTAAAAAGTGAACATGATATAGCAGTAAAAGCTGCAAATAATGCAGTAGATAACCTAGTTAAAAAAATTAGTTCAAAACACGAACAATTAGATCCTAATAGAAATAAAAGTAATGATGATATCATTACCGCTTCGCTATAAACTACAAATATGAAAAACGATTACAAATTTAGTGAAAAGTGGTTTGAAGATGTAAAAGGTGGTTGGGATCAATGTTTTGACTGGTATGTTAATAAACAAGAACGTGAAGTAAAAGATGTATTAGAAGTAGGCTGCTACGAAGGTATGGCTAGTATTTATTTAGCAGAAAATTACCTAAAGGATGGAGCAAATTATACTGTAGTAGATACATTTGAAGGCAGCAAAGATGAAAGTGGTATGTCTGATACTATACAAGGTTTAAAACAAGACGATTTTATATATAATAATTTTATACACAATACAGGATTCTTTCCTAATATAAATTATACAGTTAAAAGAGGTCTATCACAGCATGTATTACCAACGCTAGAAAAGGAGAATAATAAATATGATTTTATCTATATAGATGGTAGCCATAAATCCTCAGATACATTTGTTGATGGATACTATGCTCATAAAATGTTAAAACCAGAAGGTATAATAATTTATGACGATTATGGTTTCGTAGATCCGCTACAAAAAGATGATATAGATCATTCTCCAAAGTTAGGTATAGATGTATTTCAATTAATTTGGGGACATGAGTACCGACAGTTACTTAGTGGTTACCAATTAGGCTTTATAAAACTAGCGCAATAATATTAGGATACCGCATAAAAGGGTCGTATATTGACGGCATATGAGCAAAGCAAAGCGTTTTAACACAATAGTAGGAATCCTTATACGTATATACATTACGTACTTCATAATTAGATACTTTTGGCTATAATGAAACAATGTATTGATTGTAGTGTAGATTTAGTTTTAGGGGAAAATATACCTCCTAGTAGGTGGAAAAGGAGTTGGTATCAATGTCGTTCTTGTAATAGTACAAGTGTAGTAAACAAACCAAAGAAAAACGCCTATATGAGGAAGTACAATAAGGATAATAAACAACATCTTAAATTAGTAAATAAAAATATCCATTCAATAAATCCAGGAGTATATGGTGTGTATAATGATGGGGAATTAATTTATATAGGCCAAAGTAAGATACCCTATGATAGAATGACTAAACATTTTTCCAAATCTAAAAAATATGTCTATAGTTCGGTTTCACAAGCATTAAGTAATGGAGAACTACAACGCGATAATCTCGTGTTTAAAATGCTTGAATTTATTGATGACACGGCTACACGTAAAAAACAAGAATCTGAGTTAATACAACGTCATAGACC
>Ga0209336_10001546_pt1 | contig 11192 bp, 6 predicted proteins | sample LinPmetageLP32_FD_184042 | JGI IMG/M metagenome (GOLD analysis project Ga0209336, IMG submission 184042) | Marine viral communities from the Pacific Ocean - LP-32 (SPAdes) (version 2) | ecosystem: Environmental > Aquatic > Marine > Oceanic | place: Pacific Ocean | collected 2009-08-23 | reverse complement strand
GGGGATGCCGGAGTACGATGGTTCGCACTCAATAGCATCCCTGTTACGTTATCTGCAGTCGTGGTCTAACGAAGCGTTGGAGAAGTCAACTAGGTACGTCTAACTTTTGCCCTTACCATCAGCGGCGTAGAACGGAACCATTTTTCCGGCTTTGTTCTTTACCATCTTTAGGCTACCACCGTCTGCCATCTTCATCATAGGCTTCTGCATCATGTTGTTTTGCATCATGTTCTGCTGACCCTGTGTAGATGTCATCATGCCCCCCGCTTGTGCTTTCTTGCGGGGTTTTTTTGTTGCCATGCCACCATTCATCATTGGCTTTGTTTTTGCAGCACCACCATACATCATGCCTTTGCGTTGTCCGTTAGTGTAGGTCTTCATTTGATTTCTCCAATTATTGTTGTTGGGGTATTGTATCTAGGCTAGGAAGAACTAGCGTCTTTTCGCCTTTAAATATTTCAGGATTTTCGTTGAGATCAACTCCCATGTTTCTTCTGTCTTCGTAGCTGGCTTGGACTGTAAACCTTCTACCTGCAACATCTACCACTTCTTTTTCTTCCCCACCGTATAGCAGATTCATCTGTGTGCCTGTAGCTATTAACAAACCTTCAAATCTTGCATTACGTACAGGGTCAAGGGGCTTACCCGTACGTACCATTTCTAGAAATTCCCTTCCTAGTTCTTTGTCTTGAAGAACAGACATAAGAAATTGATGGTTTGAGTTTCTTAACTGTTGTAAAGCTGCTTCAGTACCCACGTACTGTGGACGTACAACATTCCTGTTGATTGCGTACAGTCTACTTATGTAGCTTTCTACAGACAAGGAAGTAGGAACGCCTTTAGATACTAGGCTTGGTGCGCCAGCCTGTGCTAGTGGGTTAGTATTTAATTCCGCCAAAAATCCTGCAGTTGCTTCCCACACTTCGTAGCGTTCTTTACCGATTATATCCATAACCAGTTGCTTTTGTTCTACTGTGTTGCCCAGCGCACGAACCAATCCTTGTACGTTAGTTACATACTCTGGAACTTCAGTAACTTTAGACTTGCCAGCCGCAGTCATAGTCTTTTCTACGTTTTTTCTTCCGGTTGGCGTAAACAAAGTGTTACTCAAAGATTGCAAATAAACGTCAGCTATAGCAGTTTTTACTTGTTCCGGTGTGTACTTTAACGCCCCATCGGATTTTCTGATGCTAGACATGGCTTTATTTAATGCGTTGTACTTTGCTCTACCACCACTGATAAGAGACATACCCACATTATCTGTAGTTAACTTATCAAAGCCAAAGCCATTCATTATATTTTGGGCTTCTTTTAGTGCATCCCTACGCTCTTTAGCAGGACCAATAGCTGCAGAAGTAGCCTTTTTTATCTTTAAAGCGGCTTCTGTGTCGGCCTGTGTTCTTAGCTGTTTTGATATAGACTTGCTGCTTCCATATTCTAGCACATCATCTAAAAGATCAACACCGTTAAACAAAGGCTCCATCTTACCTGTGTCCATATTCATTACTTGAATGTTGTTTTCTATAGCTTGTAGCATTTCTCCAATGGTTTCTTGTGTGGCATCACCCCTCATAGTAAGCCTGTGAAGTTCTTCTCCTACTTCGGCCTGTACATAACTTTTAAAGGTCGAAGCATCTTTGGTGCCTTTTATAATTTTCTTTGTAGGAAAACCATCGGGTCCCACTATCCGTTCTCCAAATGCTTTGTTAGCACTTAGCATAAATACATTTGCTTTGTCTGTGTCAACCAAATCACTAGCAGACATCCACTCGTTTACAGGAGTGCTGGTAGCTTGGCCTCCGGGATGTGAAGCGTCCACGGGGTGTTTCTTTCTGTTTCCCCAGTCCATAAGCTTTGGAAGTCTGCCACCGTCAACGTCATCGTACCAAACAGATTTGTATGATCGCCAACCTTTATTAGCATCTTCAAGGAATGCTGATAACTGTACAAATTCATTATCAAAATTCTTTACACGAATCTGACCAACAGGAATACCATTCATTTCAAACGAATCAAACTTTCCGTCTATTAAATTAGATATGTTAGACATCTTATCAAACGTTTCACCTTGAGCCTTGTACTTCCACTGCAGACTGTTTACAGCACTTTGTATCTCTCTGGCTTGTGCGGGAGTAACATCAAAGAATCCTAGAGTCATGCCCGACTCAGCAGCTTGCTTAGATATTAATTCAGCTAAAACAGACTGATCGTTTCTTCCCTTTGGAAAACTTGCTTCTGGGAACGATGCCTTCATGTTTTTAATTAGCTGGGCTTTTGTTATGCCTTCACTTTTTGCTTGTGAAAGAAAGAACGAATCTGTCAGTTCTACTATCGTGTTATCTATTGCCCGCAGATCGGACGCATCCAAGTCTGTTTTGGTTATCTTAGATAAGCTTCCTACTCCCGGAATAGGAATGTTAAAGAAACTTTCAAACACATCAGAAGCATCTACTGTAGGTACACCTTCTAAGGGCTGATTTTGTAGATCAAAGTATTGCACGTTGTCGCTTTTAAGGTATTCGTATGGTCGGATAGCTATGGCTCTTTGTGAAGAATGAGCCAACTCTACGTGCATAGAGTGTAATCCCGACGGAGTTGTTTCGTCTGGAATGGTCTTGTTAAGTAACGCTGCAGTAGAAGCCCTTGCTGTTGTTGCAGACCCTACTCTAGAGCGTATTTCATTTGCAGCAAGCATAAGGTTGTCGGATACGTAATCGTTAGTTTCTTTAATAACACCCTTAAATTGATCTGTAGACAGCGAAGTGGTTGACAGTAGTTGTTCGTTACGTAAAGATTGCAAAGCTTCGGGAAACGACTTGACATCAGACATATCTTCCGCTGTAAGCGGGGATAACGGATCAAGGGCAGTAGACTTCCCAGTGATTCCATCCAAGTAATATCTAACCCCCTGTTTCTCTACAGCATCTATATTTGTTTGTAGTCTTTTAATAGACTCAGAGGATGAATCTTTAAAGGCTGTAATTACGTCAAAGAAAGCTTGATCGGCTTCGGTAACCACTTGAAATTCAGAAAGAACTTTGTTTAGTTCCGCGTTTAAACGTTGGGTTAAAAGTAGTGCCTTCTGTGTTTCTGCAGAATCTGTGGAAGATATTGCATCTTTTAAAGCTACCCTACTACTCAACGTTTCTTCAAAGTGTCGTAGTGTAGCAAGATCAGTAATGATGGGTAAGGCTACGTCTAGTACGTCTGGATTAGCCCCTTTAGAAATTAACAAATCTTGATAACCCGCTATCTTTTCTGCTTGAATAAGCATAAGTTTTTGTAGTTCGGGATCAGCGTTTTGCATTTCCCCTACAACGTACTTCATCTTTCTTTTTAACTTAGCGTTTTTAGATAGACTTGTCCCTATTACAGCAAGTCCTTGTGCTACCTTTCCAGAAGTCAAGGCTAAACCTAATCCCACTCCCATTCCCACTAACTCAGCAATAGCAGGATCAGCTAGTCCCAGTTCTTCTCCTACAAAATATCCACCTATACCTGCTCCTGCAAGTATGTAGTTGTTTTGTGTGTTAAGGTCCCGTATAGCTTTTGGTATAGAACTTTTTCTTTTGATAGCAAACATTCTTATATTTGCATCTTTTAATCTTTGCAAAGTTTTGTCTAGGTTTACATACAAATCTGGAGTAGGTTTTTTATCTATTTGAGCCTTTAGAGCATCGCGTCTAACTATTAATCCAGACGTGTAGTTCATGTGTTGTACGACTTCGGCACGTTCTGCAACATCTAAAGTTGAGTCAGATATTTGATATGCAAGACCCAGTCGTTCGTTAAGCCTGTTACGCTTCATGGACGCCGTACCAAATTTTAGGTCTTTGCTTCTGATGTCTAAGAAGCCTTGTGTTATTTGGTCGAGAGTCAGATCAGTATTTTTAGAAATCATGTCTTTTTTGTATACTTCAAACAGGCGTAGTTCTTTTAAAGATTTAGCTGTTTTAATAGCTATTTCAGCCTTACCAGAACCTACCAGTTCTAAAGCTAAAGGACCCAAAGAAGGTAAAAATCCTGTGTAAGCTTCTGAAAGAAATTCTGCAGTTCCCAACGGTATTCTAACGTTTTGATCTGCCCACTTGTCTTGTATAGTATATGCTGCAGGACGCCACCAAGAATCCACAAGGTTTTGTCTATCTTCATAGTCGCTTTCAAAAGCATCAAAAGTTAAAAACTCTAAAGCTTCTCCAACTCCCCACAGCGGAGCAGAAACTGCAAAACGCCCTACTGCTTCAGCAGTGCCACCTAGCACACGTCTAAATTCATCAAGGGTAGGATTTTTCATACCGTCGTTCAGTATCATGTAACGACCTCGCGCACCCACACCTTGCTCTATAAGTTTTTCGTTTAAAAACATAGCGTGAATAGCTTTACCAAGTTCTTTGTCGGGAGACACAAGAGTAGAAAATGCCCTGTTTGCTCTTTTAAGATTGGTGTACTGATCGTACGTCATGTTCTTTAAATCAAACGTTCGTTTACCCGTTTTAATTTCATCGGGAAGTCTGACCAGTTCAATAATCTTTTCCGCGTATGGTATGTCATACGTTACTGTGTCTTCTACATTTTCGCCGTATTGAATCATCTTTGTTGCACCAAACCTGTCGGCAACGTCGATTCGTTCTATTTCACTCATGCCCGCAAGACTGATTAGTTCACCACTAGCGTTTTCAAAAGCGTCGTATTTGTTCCATTGTTCTTTGAATTTAGGATTGGCAAAATTCATTACCTGTGTAACAGAAATGTCAGGGTTGGCTTTTTTCCAATCAATTTCTACTTCCCGCTCTGCGGCTTGACCCATTCCCAAAAGCTGTCTGTCTGTAAATGGAATCTTTAGTTCTTCAGTGGTTACTGTCGTGCTTTTTATAGCAGGGAACCTATCTCGTGTTAGTTCTTTTGGACGAAAGGCGTCCCCTGTTACCACGTCCTTTTTAGTTGCATCTTCAGGTATTTGTCCTGTAAGCTGCTGTCCCATGTCAATATCAGTGGGCAAAGCATCCATCTTCATGCCCAAAGACCCACTCTGTGTAAGGTTAGTCATTTGATCTTGTACAGAATTAGTTGCCATTACGCGCCGCTTCCTTTATTTAGACTACGGTTAGTTGTTTGTAGAATGTTTTTAAATATCTGTTGGGAAGACTCTCCTGCACCAAAAGCTTTTTCTTGAATGGCATCCAGTGTCACTTCTTCACCATCTCCAAAAGATATTTCGTCTTTTCCTGTAGCAGTTAAATTCTTGTTTACTTGTTTTAGAACTTCACTGGCGTACGCTTCCGGGTCCATAGCTGGCTTTTCGTCACGCCTTTGTGCTTCTGCAGGAGAAACACCGTTGATACGATTAGCTATACTTTGTGGTGTAATTTCACGATGGAACCCTCTGTCGGACACAGCAGACACGGCTTTTGCAAAGGAATACGCTACTTGTGTTGCTGGGTCTGTTGATGTGGCGTACGTCATTTCTGCCCGCATTTCACGGGCAATTTCGCGTACCTCTATGATTACTTGTGCTTGTGACCGGGGAGTTGCTGTCAACTGCTGACGCAAAGCCCTGAAAATAATAGCAACGTCTTGGTCAGAAATGGTACGTCCACCCGTACCACCCTGCATCATAGCAGATAGTTCGTAGGCCAAATTAACAATGTATAGCTGGCGAACTGCTAACGCTCTGTCTGCTGGATCGTTACCTGCGTCTGCAACAGACTTCGCAATAAGACGAAGTTCTGCTTCCATTTCAGACTGCCCTGTGCCTTTAATACCTTCTTCTTCTTTTAGTCCGTGATTTTTAAGAAGTTCTTTTTTGTAGGAATTTAAGTTACCTACAAAAAGATCACCTATCTGTTCAGCTTTATCTTTTCCAATAAGGCCATTTAATGCGTTTAGTCCTGCGTCTTTTAAGTACAACAAGCCCTGTACATTGAGTTCTAAATTGCCCACTGCTGTAGAACTGTTATACCCTGTTATTTTTCCCGATTGGTCTCTTAAAAAGTAGCCATCAAGTAACTGGTTAGAATAGCTAATAACTCTATCGGCACTTTCTACTTTGCCAAGTTTTGCTTGAAACGCTTTAGCGGATGTGTTATCCCCATCCCCCATAAAACCATTTTGTCGTGCAAGTTCTTGCATAGCAGGGTTAATGTTGCCTTGAGGGTCCATAGGTTGCAAAAAGAATGCCGGAGTAACGTCACCATCTTCCGTTATACTATCACGCACAAGAGGACGAATTGCTTCTACAAAACGTTGTATTCCCCCACCCTTTTGGTTAACTGCACCTATTAACGTGTTACCAAAGTATCTGTAATCATCGGCTTGCATACCGTCTATGTTGCCATTTATACTGTCCACAAACATGTCAAAGTAAGTTGTCCCGTTAGGTCTTCTCTTTGTAGAAAGTTTCTGCATAGCTACTACTAAAGGCTGGTCTTTAGACACCCTAACAACGCCATCTGGCCCTGTAAGGGGTTCACCATCTAAGCCCCGGTCTTTTTTAAACATTGCTTCTAGAGCAGCATTGGGAGAACTAGTACCCCTTCTAACAGCGGGCAGTAAAGCGTTTGTTGTAAAACTAGCAAGGGTTTTGGGTACGTTATACGCAAAAACAGCCACCTCATTTTCTGTCATTTGATTAGGGCTTTCAAACTCTTCACCTGTTTCTGCATTGACTGCAGCGGCAAGAGTAAAGCCACCGTCCTTACCTGCGGCTTGTGCTGCATTAGTCGCATCATTTAGTGCGTTATCTACCTCCATACCAGACCTACGTTTTAATTCGGCTTCCATGCCGTTTACTTGTAGAAAACTAGGCATAGAATTTTGTACGTACAAAAAAACGTTTTGTACTCGTTGCGATTTGACCCCTCCCATAAGGGCTGCTTCTTTTTGTTTGTCAACAATTTGTTTGTACTTAGAACCTAAAAATTGAGACATTGAAGTTACGTATTGCTTACGTAGTGGTTCATTACTGTTAATTTCGTCTATGTTTTTAGTAGTAAGCTTTACACTTGCATTAACCAGAGCCGTGTAAGGATTGGTTATACTCAAAAGCGCACTCATGTTTTGACCGTTGGATAGCTGCAAGCTGGGGTCTATGTGTTTTGCATGGTGGGCAGCTACAGGGGCGTCTGTAGATGCTTCCCTTTTTGTAATTTTATTAGTCACGTTGTCTACGGTTACTCGACTTTGGCTTAGTGCAGCTTGTATTTGTTCAGGGGTTGCATTGTCACCTGCTAGTAGCACGGTTGTTCCATCGGGTAACGTCAACTCAATATCAACGGATGTCTGTGAAGTTCCTTCACCTATACTACCGTCGTTATTCACTACAAACATGCCCTGAAAAATAACCCCATCGCCGAATCTCTCGACCAATTCAACTTTGCTATCAGCAGTCACCTGTATGGTTTTTCCATTGCTAAGTTCCACTATACCTACAGCTTTTTTATGCCTTTTAGGATTTTGTATGCTAGAAACAGTAAAACTTGTTTGCTCTCCACCTTTAGTAATTTTGTTGTATACGATGTGGTCTGTATCTTCCCACGCAAATCCGGCTGCTGCTGCCGCCACTTTAGCTTCTTGTATGTTGTCAAATGGCACATACCCGTTGCCAAGATTTAAAGCAATTGGTTGGGTAGTTATCTCTGCGTCTTCGGGGTGGTTTCTTGACTGTAACTTCAGTGTGTTTGGTACTAATTTACCAGTTGGATCTATTTGGCCTGTATAAACAGAATGCACAACTTCATCAAGTTTTACGTCTTCATTCTTTTCTAAAAAGTCGTTTAGTTCGGCAGGAGACATAAGACCATCTGCACCGGGTTTACCAATAATTCTAGTAAAGGTTCCCTCTGTAGTAGGAGCAGCCCCAACTTCAAACGGCGTTTCTGTGGGCGTACCTAGAGGCATTCCATTGCGTGAAACGGCAGTTCTAACTACCGTAGCAGGAACACCAGTCGTTCTACTATACTTTATAGCTTGAGCTTGCCCCTCTGGATTATTCGGTAACACACCAATTCCGGGTATATGTATATGGGTTTGATGAGTTACACCATTTATCTCCTGCATGTCATTTTGACTATATATATGTTTCGTGCCATCCTTTTTTAGAACGCCAATTTCTGTACGATTACCCTTGCCTGTGAGTTCTGCATCCAACTGACTTGCTAAATTTCTGTATTGATTGTTTAGTTGTTGTGCAGTTCCTACGTTGCCCCTAGTATCTCTAAACAACGGTTGTGAAGGTTGGTCTTGTCCCGGTAAAGATTGAAAAGTAGTCGCACCGCCCATAGCAATCCCAGTAACTTTAAAATCTTTTGGTATATTTTGCCGTTGTCCCGGATATTGAGTGTATACACTAGGCATTCCGTTTTCGTCTGTTACCAAATACCTAGTACTATTAGCCAGTTGCTGTTTAGCCAATGTTTCAGCGTCAATTTTAGCCTTTTCTACTTTGATTTGATTTGTAGTTTTTCTGTCTTCTAATGCCAAAGCAACGCGTGATTCTTGCTCTTGTTTGGTCAACAAGTCTTCTTTATCTTTTTTGCTTCTATAGCCTGTTGCTATAGCCAGACCCACTGTCAGTAAATCAGACATACTACTGTACTCCTTCTTTGGCGTCTAAAAAGGAACCTGCCGCTGCTGGTTGGTCAGGATACTTCACTGTAGTCATGCTTTCTTCAGTGTCCTGCATTCTTGCTTCTTCGTTTAGCTTTTCATTCATATCAAAGTACAACTGTGGATTTCTGTCTTTTACAATAGAAAAGAATGTGGCATCGTCTACTTCACCCTTTATTGTATCAGTTTCTATAAACATCTGGGGTTCAAACCCTGCTTGTAATGCTATGTCAACAAGGGCTATACCTAACGCTGGCTTTATGATTTCGGCTACGTCAGGAGTAAACGCCCCTTCCATAAATCCTTTGAACGCCATTTGCTCAACCAGTTCTTCTACAGTAATTCCTGCCAGCATAAGCTTAGTCATGTCCTCTTTTACAGGGCCGCTTTCTAGCATCTCTATAGCGTGGTCAATAGCATCGTCTGGATTGGGAAACTGTGGGGGTTGTTCCCACGCCCATTTGCCCGGAGCATCTGTAAGGGAGTTGCCCGGAGGTGCAGCTAGGGCTGTAATTTTGTCCATCATTGTTTTGTTTTCCTAACCTATACCATACGCTGATATTGTCTGCGTTTAGAACTTGTGCTTGCAGTTAAAGAACTGGAACCTACAGAAGCCGCTGTGGGAAGAGCCATCATCTTTGGCATACCCATCATAGCAACTTGTTTTGCCATGTACGCTCTCATAGCCTCGCTGTTCAACGCTGAACCAACTTGCCCACCGTTGCCTATTGGAATTTGTCCTATTCTTCCTGCTTGAAAATCTGTGTTGGCATTAAATGAAGTTGCTGATATAGGATCAACACTAGGCATTTTTTCAAATCGTTGAGCAGCCGATAGCCCCCCTACAACTTCCATAAGACCAGCCTGTTTGTCTAAGTTCAGAAAGCTACCCACGCTAGTAATTGCTTGTCCTACGGTAGACTGACCAAACGCAGTACTAGAAAACGGAGTAATATTAAATTTGTTAAACGTACTTGCAGCAAAATTATCACCTGCAAATTTAGGGGCAATATACGCCCCTGTAGATATATCATACCCATGACCTGATGAACTGCCAAACATGTACTCTTTACCTGCGTATCCTGCTGCAGCAATAGCCGCAATTTTTAGCGTGTTACCGCTGACCAGCTTAGAAAGCCAACTCATTGCCTATCTCCAAATTTTGTCAATTATTTCGTGCTTTAAATAGTCATCGTACTTTTCATTGTACGCATCTTTGTTAGCAGCGATTGCCGCAGACTGCATAGCAGCGTTGTGTGCGCGGTCTTTGGCGTTTTCAGAAATCTTCATTGTCCACGCAGCCTTGTCACGATACCGTTGCCACAAGTTGTTTAGTGCATTTTGTTGAATGCCCAACAAGTTTTGAGCGTTCACTCTGTTAGCATCGTTTTGTGCTGCGGTGTTACGTGTGTTTACTGTACGACGCCACACTGCGTTACTTTGATCTATCTCAAGGCGCATGTTTGCGTTAAATTGTTCTGCTGCAGTTTCCATCTGGGCGTTGTACTGTGCTATCGCTACGCCTTGATTTGAGTTAAATTGCTTAACTGCTATATCACGATTGATATTTGACGCTTCAATCTGTGATCCCATTTCTGCAAAGAACGTGTTGATTTCGTTTTCAGACTTTGCGTTGAACTGTTTTGCTGCGTTTGATGCGGCTTGGTCAGATAACAAAGTCTGTAGTTTGCCTTGATAAGTAAGCCCGTTGGCCTGTTGTTCGTTAGTTACATTCTGCATGTCCATAGACAGGAACGCTTTGGCGTTGTTAACTGCAGCTTGTTGGCGATTGTTAAGGTTTGCCATGTCCATCTGCAATACAGCAGCAGCGTTTTGTAATGCGGCTTGTTGTTCGTTGTTCAGGTTTTGAAGTTGTATTGTTGCATACTTTTGTGCGTCTTGGGCTGCAATAGGAATACCTGATTCCATCATCGCTTGCATTGTAGCGGCTGCTGCCATTGACGATGAACCTAAACCACGTTGCTGCATTATAGCTGTTACTTTGCGTACAGCAGGTGCTGCCCACGCGGGGGGTGGGCTACCTTCTTCAATTCCTTTAAACAATTCTGCAAGCTGGTAACGTGTGGTTGCCTTTTCGTCTAATTCTTGAGTGGCTGCTGTAGCCCGCGCACCTTCAGAAACAGTACCCTGCGCGGCTTCCATAATGGCACCTTCAGATACAGTGCCAGTAGCCGCAGTAGCTGTACCGGAATCTGCCGAATCAGTAGAAGTGTAACTAACGGAATCAAACGTAGTGGGATCAGCTTGGTCAGTAGAAGTTATAGCAGTGGGAGTTTCTACTTTTGTGGGAGTGCTAATACTTTTACCATCAGTGTTTAATACTTCATTATCTGCTACCTCTTGGTCTGTAACAGTGTATTCAGCACCGGATGGAAGTTCAGAATCAGTGGACTGATCTTCCATATCCGTAACAGCATCTATATCTTTTTGGGTTATGTTTTCTTCTGCTACATCTTGGTCTGTATCTGTCATATTAATTCATTCCCATAAATACTGTAACGACCATAGCCACTACCATTACTGTGCTACCCATTATCATTGCTTCCAGACGCCACATGCGCTTATCC
>Ga0209336_10001545_pt1 | contig 11203 bp, 10 predicted proteins | sample LinPmetageLP32_FD_184042 | JGI IMG/M metagenome (GOLD analysis project Ga0209336, IMG submission 184042) | Marine viral communities from the Pacific Ocean - LP-32 (SPAdes) (version 2) | ecosystem: Environmental > Aquatic > Marine > Oceanic | place: Pacific Ocean | collected 2009-08-23 | reverse complement strand
GTGTTATCGCTGCTGGAAGTGTTGCTGATTTAGTTGTTGATGTTGCGAAGGGCACATTAAATATCACAAATGTTGAATTAGTGACAGAACTTGTTCAAGAACCAGCACCTAAAGGACCAGTTACCTATGATACCGTTTTAAGTGAAGAGGATACCTATCCAGCATTAAATTCAATGACTAGAAATTATTCAATTCCCCCGATGTGTAAGTCCTTTTATGTTATGTTTTTCAAAGGAAATGGTGTGGTCAGTGATGATCAACATCTTGAATCTTATAGAGTAACTATTGATAACGTCGAACAATCGCAATCTACAGTAAATCTAGGAAGTCCTGAACATTTTGACAATGTTATGAGGACTTATCAAAACGGGGCGGGAGAGCTTCACAACTTGACAGAAAAATATTTCACTTGTGCTGCTCACGCCGAAGCCGATATTAAAGGCCGACGTGGAAATATGATTTGTTATCCTACGCAGTTTTTAAACCGAGAACAGAAGATGACCCTTCAACTTAACGCCAGTGCTGGACAAAACCTAACCGGCAGACTGGTGGTATTCTATGACGTTGTGCGAAGTGTTTAATTTTTTTATTTTTTATTTTATACAAAATTTATTTTTTAATTTTTTTTTTTATTTTTAAAATATTTATATAATTATATATATCTATTATGGCTAATATTCTTTATCATAGTTCAAGAGCTCTCAATGAAGACACTTCAGGGGCAACCGAATTTCAAACGGTGGATTTCGAAATCGAAGATGTAGGAAGGAAACTCCTTAAAAACTCGGTGTATCTAGAAGGAGAACTCGAAGTATTCTCATCTGGAACAAACCCTTTAGTTAGAAATGTTAAAATTGGAACTAATAACAACATAGGATTTCATTCTTTATTCGAATCTTTTTCGGTAGATGTTGGCGGCTCTAATATTCAAAATATCAATTATTATCCACGATACGTCAATATAGTCAATACAGCTAGTTCGAATCAAGGATCGGCTTTAACTCCAATGAGCCAAGCAGAAGGAATTCAATTGACTGAAGAAGCATCTCGTTATACCTGTCAAGCCGTTAACGCATCGCAGACAAATGGAGCAAATACCGCAGTTTCTCGCCCTGTTCAATTCTCAATTAAACCAAAGATCGCAGTCAATTCGATGTTTGGAGATGATTTGAGTTTCGCAAAGAAAGGAGCTCTGAGAATTAGTGTAAATCTCGCAAGAAATGGCAGTGTTTTTCACGGTCCAGGAGTGGTTGCAACTACCAACTATAAGATTAAAAATATGAGATTAAAATATATTACAGTTATTGACGATGGAAAACAAGGCGAGATTATAATGAATTCGGTCGTCGGTGTTAAACAGTCGATTAACAGTGAACAAGCTAATTTATCAGTCAAAGTTCCTTCAAAAGCTGTGACTGGCGTTGTAGTGTCTTATATCTCTCAAAAAAATGAAACTTCTTTGACTCAAGATGCTCATAAATTAGAGAATCTGCCTAATCTCGATGAAATTGTTTATTTGTTCAGTGATTCACAGGCTAAATTTTTGACCTATAATATAGAGGACTCTCAGGATATGTTAAAATTAGGAATTGAAGCCTTAAGTGTTGCTGGTTTAAAATGTAAAGTTAACAGTTTCCAGAATAAAAATAATTCAAATGTAGTACATGGTTTAAATTTCCAAGACACAATTGATCTAAGCAACCAAAAATTCGCTGTAAATCTTAGAAGTTCTAGCACTCAAATTTCAAATAATCCACGAAATGTATATATGCACTTCTTAACGATTATGAGTATGTAAAAATAATAAATTTATTTTTTTTTATAATAAAAATATAGACACTTTAAAGAGAATGGGTTTAATTAAATGGATCTTGAAAAGATGTCAATGCAAATCAAAATGCACTTTTAACGTAGAAGATTTTGAGGATATTGCTAAAGTTGACTTATCTCAATATAGATTGAAAAAGAGTGATATGATTTTTATTTCAAAAATAGTTAAGAAGAGACCTAGTATTCATACTTATTTACATTCCTTGCCTAATGGTGAAACTACATATATTTAAATGTTATGTTTCGCCTAAAGCTGAAATTTAAAAAATATATCATATAATAATAAAAACAAAAATTCAAAATGTAGGACTAAGGAATATTTAGATATGCCCCTCTTTTTTTTTATCATAATATCGAAAGATATTAAACACCAAAAACTTTTATTTTTTTTCTCAAATTTTTTATAATTATTTTAATAAATATTTATTCGTTTATTTTAATAAATATTAAATACTAAAACATTTATTTATTTTATAGGTTTAAAAATAAAATATATAATAATATATAATATAAATTAAAATGAACGAATCTAAGCAACTAACTGAAATTCTTGATGTTGAAAAAATACCATATATTTTAATGAAAATAAAAGTAATTAAAGAAAATGATAAAACAGTTAAGACAATATATGCTGATAGGAATTCTTATGGCTGGGATAAATGGAATTATAATGAGTGTATGAATTATAATAACAATGGAAAACCAATTGAATATAAAATGACTGATGGAAATATTTTAAGAATAAAAAAAGAAAATTGCAAAAATATTCAGGTTAATTTAAATAAGTCAAAATATATGATAATTGATTTAGATGATAAAAATACTATAAGTCACTATTTAGATAAATACGAAGATTCTAATAAGACATTATCTTCTTCAAAGAAACTTCCTCATTTGTGGAGGTTAAAAAATCCAAATGATAAAAATATAAATAATAAAGTTGGATGGCAAAAAGGAGTTGATTTAATATATAAAAATGTATTTGAAACAAAAGATTCAAAAATGTTTAATGTTAATATTGAAGAAATGAAAACTTTTGATGATTACCCTGATATTAAAAGTAAAAAAATAATAACTAAAAAAATAAAAGACAACGAAGACGAAGGAATTATTTTAAATAATAATTATGATAATAAATTTACAGATGACGAGATATTAAAATTATTAAATAAACTTCCTGAAACATATATTTTAGACCACGATAACTGGCTAAAAACTGCAACTGCTATGAAGTCAATTGGAAAGGTAGAATTATTTTTAAATTTTTGTTTAAATCATCCTAAAACAAAGTGTAAGACAGTAGGAGATATTTATTATAATAAAAATATTCAAAATATCAACGGTATTAAAGACCATAACGAACCTTTAGGAGTTAATATGATAGGACATTTATTTAAACAATTAGAAAACCCTGATAAAATAGAAAATGTTGATAATAGTGATTTTGGACTTGCTACATTATATTTAAAAGTTGCTGGTGATTGTATAGTTAAACATCAAGGCAATATATATGTATATCATAAGCCATTTTGGAAAGTTGATAAGAAAAAATTATATATTAAAAAAGATGTTAGAAATATTTTACAATCACATTTAAAAAATTTAAGATTCAAAATTCAAAAATTAAGTTTAAAAAATTTGGCGCAAGATAAAGAAGATAAATTAAGTAAAAATTTAGAAAATATAAATCAGGCTTTAGCATCTATAGGAAAAGTTTCTAAAATTGATAATATAGTCAAAGCATTAGATATAGAACTTGAAGAGAAAGATTATAAATTTGATTTGATTAATAAAAATATATTTTGTTTCCAAGATAAAGCATTTAATATTTATACTGGTCAAGAAGTAGAAATAAAAAAATATGATTATATAACACAAAACACAGGGTATGAATATAATGAAGTTCAACAAGAAGACATTGATTTTATTGATGAGTTAATTAAAAAAATAATGCCGAACGATAATAAAAGAAAGACATTTATAAGCATTCTAAAAAGTGCTTTATCTGGAAATCAACAGCCTTATTTTAATTTATTCAATGGTGATGGATGCAATGGAAAAGGAACAATATTTGAATGGTTAAAGGTTCTAATGGGTGAATATTATTTAAATGGAAATGTTGATTTATTATTAACAAGTTTTTCATCTAAAGGGGCTAGTGAAAATATAGCTGCTTTAGATAAAAAGCGATTGGTTGTATTTTCAGAGCCCGACGAAACTAAAAAGATATGTGCGGATGTTATGAAAGTTATAACCGATAATCCAAGTATAGAAGCCAGAGGATTATATGAGGACTTGAGAGAAGTCTTCTTTTTAGGTACGTATATTATGGAGTGTAATTCTAGACCAGCAATAAAAGGAAGAAATGATAATGCCCTATTAAGAAGAGTTGTGGATATTGAATTTGAGACAACTTTCACTAATGATGAAGAACTTTTAAAATTGGATAATCACTATGAAAAAGACACGAGATTTAAAGAAACAGAATTTAAAGAAAAATACAAGATAGCATTATTCCATTATTTAATAAAAGAAGGAGATAATAAAATTTCAATATGTAAAGAAGTTCAAGAGAGGTCTTATGAATATTTAATGGATAATGATTCTTTAGTTGAATTCTTTAAAGATAACTGCGAAGTTACTAGTTCTAAGGATGATTTATTAAATTTGAAAGATTTATATAATTTGTTTAAAAGTGGCTGTTATTTCAATAGTTTAGACAAGGAACAAAAAAGAGCATGGGGCTATAATCATTTTACAGAGAAAGTTAAAACAAATAACCATCTTAAACGATTTTATAGAGATAGAATTGTTTATAATAAAAAAAATTATAAAAGAATGTTGCAATGTGTCAAATTTAAGGAATCCTTAGAAAGTGATGATGAAGATTAAATTTAAAAATCGGGGCAATTTTAGGACATCTACTTTTTTCTTATACAGTCAATTACAGTCAAACTCAATTTTGAAATGTCCTAAATGTCCTAAAATTGCCCGTTTTTCGGAAACTATTTTAAAAATCATTTTGCGTTTTCAAAATAGTTTTCATTTTTCGGGCAATTTTAGGACATTTAGGACATTTTTTTTTTTCTACAGTCAAATTACAATACTTTTATAATTTATATCTCGGGGCAATTTTAGGACATTTTTTTTACATTCTCTCTTTTCTCTGTTTTATAGTATATCTATAATATACTCTTTAATCTCTACTAAAATAAATAAATAATATATAATTATTAATTAAATAAAAAAAAATATAAAATTAAAAAATATTTATTTCATTATAACATAAATTGATGGAAATGGAGCAGGTGCTTTATTATTAAATCTTATTCTTCCTTTAATAAATCTAATTTCATAATTATTTTTTAAAATAATATTATGAAACCAAGAGGTATCAGTTCTAGCAGGTATTAATAAAACAATTAATTTTCCTTTTTGTGCTTCGTTGTGTGCTTTTTCAATCCATCCTAAGCCGTTTTTTTTTGTAGTTTTTAATTTACTGTATGGAGGATTACAGAATGTTTTTTTAGCCCATTCTATTTCTAAACCATTAAAATTAGGATTTTCATTTAATGGACAAGGATCAAAATTATCAAAATTAAATTCTTCATTTAACTTATCCTTAATATTTTGAGGAGTGCTCCACGAATCAGATTTTGATTTATTAATATAACCAGACATTATTATTATTAATTAAATAAAAAAAAATATATAAAAAATACTTAAAATTAAAATGTTTCTATTATATAATATAAAAGTAAATAATGCGGGGGTCTGCACCTAATAACCATTATAACTATGAATTGATTAAGGATGGAGAGCACAAATATTTTAGAACCAGTCATTTATTAGGTCATTATCTAGGAGTTTCCAATACAACTATATTAAACAAAGTTAAAAAACCAACTCTTATTATTAGAAAATATAAAAAAGAAGATATTCAAATTTTAAAGGTTAAAGTTCCAATATATGAACGAAAAATTATAGAATATTGAATATTTTTTTTTACAAACTGTTTTTTTTCTTTTATAAATCTTTTACAAATTATAATTATTTTTTACAAAATGATAAATATAAATATTCTTTTTTACAAATTTAATAAGTCATCTTTAGATTTACTTAGGAGAATCATAATCTGTATTGTCATCTGCGGCGACTTTCCCTTTATCTTCTGCTTTTTTCTTAAGTTCGCTTACCGCATTTCTCTTTAATTCCGCTTGGATCTTATATGTGATCTGCTGCGGCGATCTTAATAAAACTCTATTAAGGATATCACTGCAAGTTTCAGGATCATATAAAATCAATTGTCTTCGAAGGTCAGCACAGGGCTTGCAATAGGATTTAAAAAAACTTTCCGTATCGTTGATTTGACAGAATGAACAAACCATTATTATATATTTATAGATTATATTATTATTTTATTAAATTTATTTTTTTTCTTTTGCAGCTGCCTCTTTTGCCGCTTTCTTCTCTTCTTTCCTCTTCTCTCTCTGTGCCTCTCCTGATTCTCTTAGTTTTTTTTTATCAAATAAGTTTGAATATAATAATTCAAACAGTGCTTTCTCATCCTCGTCATAAGAACCATACTTTTGCCGTGCATTAGGGCTCGAATTCCATTCATCACCAGTTTTTTTTAATGTTTCAAAATAATCTCTTTGATCTTGTAGATTATATTCATCTCGTGGAAGAATGCGTAAAACTAATTTTTTAACTTTTGGTTGGTTAATCATAGAAGTTTTCGATAAGAATTCTGGAATAACTTGAATTGATTTATCATCTTCCTCTTCTTCTTCAATCTCTTTAAGTTTTTCCTTTGCTTGTTCAACCGATTTAATAAACTTAAGAGCCATGCTCGGTAAGCCTAATTTTTTAAGTTTCTTTTTTAATTCTTTTAACTCATCATCTTTCTTTGGTGCCTCTCGGTATTCTTTTTTTTTAAATTTTTCACAATTTTTCATAAAACTTAAAATGGATTGTTTAAAATCTTGACTTCCTGATTGACTTGGTGTTCCATCTTTTTTAAAACCTAAACTTTCATAATATTTATTCAATTTTGATTGATTATGACCATCACTTATATTTCCTGCTGTCAATTTAAAATCGCTTGTTTCTTTTAATTTTAATTTTTTTTCTTTTAATAAAGATTTTAAAACTTCACACAAATAAAAATTGGCTTCTCCTTTGGCTGCTCTTGGTTGTGATTTATCATTTCGGGCATCATAAGTCTCTAAATAAAAATAAGGTGGTTTTTTTGGTCCAACTGAACCATCAATGCGAACATTATTATCACTATAATAAATGTTATAAAATACATCATCCATTAAATTTTTTTGTTCTTTTATTTTTAATTTTGAAGGATTATATTTAAAATTAATTTCAACTTCTTTTTTTGGTTCTTCTTTCTTCGGTGGCTTTCCCCCTGCTTCTGTTATAACAATCAATGGTTTAGAATCTTCGGTGTGTTGTTCTCCTGTCATTAATCCTTCGCCTTTCATCTCGTGTGTCCCCTCAAGTACGCCTACGGTGTCTGCTTTCCTTGTTGGTTTAGGTGGTCTTAGTTTTCTAGCCTCAAGTAATGAAACTAAAACAAGCCGTCCATCTTTAAAAACAAACTGTGGAGGTTTGGCTGGTCGTGGTGGTTTCCCTTTTGGTTCTTTGGCTTTCTCATCGGCTACATCTTTTTTAATTTCGGCTATCATCTTTTTTTTACTTTGAAAAGGTTTTAAATCTTTACTTTTTGCTAACTTATATAATAGGTTAACGCCGTCCGTTAGTTCATCTTCATCTCCATCGGCTTTATATTCTTTATATAATTTGTTGAGTTGTGGTTGCATTTCTTTGGTTAAGAATTCATTCTGCTCTTCAGTGGAAACAGTAGGACGCATAGGAACATTTTTAAAGTGTGTCTCATGCTTTAACATTTCATTTATAATATCACTCTTATTTTTCATTCCCGTGACTTTAATTAATTTCTCCTTCTTAAATTTTTCTCTTATCTCTTTCAATTCATCTTTAATAAAAGCTTGAACCTTTTTATTGTGCTGTCTTATAATAAGACGAAGTTCAGGAACTTTATAACTTTCTAATACAGATTTTATAGACATATAAATATTATAAATAAAATAAATTAAATATATAAACAATTAAAATAAAATGGTTGACAATCAAGAATTTAAAGCTATAGAAAAGAAAATAAATGAAGTTGAAAAAGATAAAAAAAAGAAGAAGAAAACAGAAGCACAGATTTTTGAACTAAATAAAAAAAGGAAAACAATTAAAAAAAAAAATGCGTATGTTGCTAAAAAATATAAAATGAAGTAATTATAAAATGCAAGAAAAATTGTATCTCCCTGCCTTTGTTTATAAAATAACCTGTAATGATCCAGAAATAAGAGAATGTTATATAGGGTCTACCTATAATTTTAGGTCTCGTATGGTTGCACATAAAACCAGTTGTGAAAATCCTAAGTCTTCTAAATATAATTATAAATTATATAAATTTATCAGAGCAACTGGAGGTTGGTGCAACTGGAATATGAAGGTTCTTTACGGTATAGAAGTATTTGAAAAAAGAGAATTGATAGAACTTGAAAAAAAGACAATAAACATTATTAAACCTTCTTTAAACTGTCAAGTTCCTCTCAGGACTCGTGCTGAGTATTACCAAGACAATAAACAAAAGATATTGGATGATGTGAGATTATATAGAGAAGTAAATAAAGATAAACTAAAACTTAAAACTAAATGTTTATGTGGTGGTAGTTATTCCTATGTATCGAGATATTCTCATTTTAAATCTATTAAACATAATAAATTTATAGAAGATAATGAAAAAAATCTAAAAGATATAAAACATTATGATAATATATAAATTATAACTCCCGATATATGCTAGATTTAATATAAATCTAGAATATTTAATAATATATGCTAGATTTATAGCATTTAAGAGATAAATATTAATATTTATCTCTTTAAATAGTCAAAATTAGAATAAATATAAGTAATAATAGAATATTTAAAGATTTATAATTTATATATGCTAGATTTATATTAAATCTAGAATCTTTCGCAAGTTATCCTTTAACCAAAAGATTAATTTCGGCTAAACCTTCAATCTTTATTGGACCATAAGCATTGGTTACTATTCGACACCTCATATTCCTTATCAATTTTTCTTTATCATTTTTTAAATTAATGAACATTAAATTATTAGGTTCATAGTGGATAATTCCTGTATTAGATATTACATGGTCGGATAAAGGAATCGGAGCCAAAATATTTTTTCTCCCTTGGTCAAAACTATCATATGAATCTAATTGTTCTGATAACATCTCTATTAAATATGTATTGGTTGAAAATAATTGTGTTATCTCATTTGTGGCTGTATATCTGGTAAAATTGGTTGAATTTCCGTCGGGGTTTTGTTCTTGATCTTCAAACCCTAGGAATCTCCCTAAAGACTCACGATTAAAAATTAAGTTATATACTGTGGCTCTTGCTCTAGGAATTGGAAAAGGCGTGGCTCCTACACTCAATTCAAGTTCTTCAAAATGAATTCCTGATTGAGCATTATCTTCAGGTATCATAGCAATGGAACTATTACCAAGCCTTGTTTGATTAGAAGAACCAAATATTCCAACATAAGGTAATAGATTTATAATAGTTCCATTTATAGTTCTTCTCTCTAATTGTTCCCTATATACTATAGCTTCTGCTTCTGCATTTCTACTTATCACCAATTGGATTTCCCCTTTAGTCATTCTTATAGAAATTATATCATTTGTTGTTTCACTTCCTGCTTGGTGGCGTTTTGGTGAAATTGAAGTCGGAACAAATAGTTCACCACTTTGAGGGTGCTTTATCATATAAGGACTCGCTGGATTTCCATCAAGATTAGTGGCTATAGCATATTTATATTCTCCCTGTAATATTTTTTGATTTGAATTTTCACTTTGTAATTTATCTAATATTGCTGTAGTATCTGGAAGTAATCCTAAGACAAATCCGCTTTTTACTTCATCACCAGCAGTCGCATTTTGAACAAACCTATCAAGCCGCGCTTTTATTTGTCCTGCTCCTTGATTAAAAGGAATTGTGGAATATATATATTGCCTTGTTCCTAATGTCGGTGTATAGTTCGCTGTCCCTGTTATATATTGGTTAGTTCCTGCTCCTGCTTTTATTATTTCATTTTGTCCATTGTTTTTAGAATAAAATAAACCACTAGTCGCAGGATCATTATCCGCAGGGGTTGTGATAAGTGATGGTGATTTTCCAAGCATAAAATTGAAGTTAACTTTATTTTGTGAATTTACTCTAACTTGAATAAATGTGTTATGTTCTTTTGATTTAAAAATATCAAGTTGATTATTCATTTTATCTTGAATATCATTTAATAATTGAAATAATGTGTCACTGTCATAAACTCCATTATTTAAAAATATATCGTGTAATCCTCCAGCCGGTGAAATTTGAAAAGTTATTTTATTATTTGTAGTATTAACAAGGAATGAATCTTGATCCCTAGAAAGAGAACAACTCTGAAGAGCAATTTGAGAACCTTCTTTAATTAGAATACCATCATTGAAAACCCCCTCAAATATCGCTTGTTTTCCTACACTGTCAAGAGCATTTGCCGTCAATCTTATTAGTGTTTGCTTTTGTGTATCCATATTAATATAAATATAGAATATAAAAAAATAAAAAATATAAAATAAAAAAATATTAAATAAAATAAAAAAAATATAAAAAAAAAAAAAAATAAAATAAAATTTAATTTTATCTAATAGCAAAAATCACCAGTAAAAACATTTGCACCAGAATGATTATTTGTTATTTTGAGTTTTAAAAACTTTACATTAAAATCTTTTATAGTTATAAATTTTTTTGTTGATCCATCATCGAAACTATTGCTTGAGTATACTGAACTGTTTATTGTGAAGAATGAAGAATTATCAAAACTACCTTCAAAAGAAGGAACGAAATTGAATAATGAACCGTTAGTTGTTACGACAATTGTAACTGAATTATTTTGTTTTAATTCTATAGAACTACTTGTTAAAGTTCCACCACCACCGGTCACACTACCGCCACCACCTAAAGTGAATGAACCGACCGTTTTTGTGTTCTGTGTTGTTAATAAAGTTTCAATATTTGTTTGTTTTAATAAAGAAGCATCTAAAACCGCATCAAATGTATCTATTTTTTGATTGGTAGAAGTTATTAAGGTTTGAATATTATCGCCGTCGGTCGCTATAGCATCTAGGACACTATTATCAGTTGCCGAAAGATTTGCTGTGATTGTTCCAGATACAGTAGTTGTAGGAGCGGAGATAACATCAATTTGAAGATGTCCAGCACTATCACAGAG
>Ga0209336_10001544_pt1 | contig 11204 bp, 24 predicted proteins | sample LinPmetageLP32_FD_184042 | JGI IMG/M metagenome (GOLD analysis project Ga0209336, IMG submission 184042) | Marine viral communities from the Pacific Ocean - LP-32 (SPAdes) (version 2) | ecosystem: Environmental > Aquatic > Marine > Oceanic | place: Pacific Ocean | collected 2009-08-23 | reverse complement strand
AGACGGAACTCTACAGCTTAACTGTTCACAAAACTCTCATGGTATTAAATTAAAATCACCACCTCATAGTGCTAGTGCTAGTTATACTTTAACTTTTCCAAATGATGACGGAGACGCAGACCAAGTTTTAAAAACAAATGGTAGTGGTGTTTTAGATTGGACTACTCCTAGTAGTGGAAGTTTTGCAAAACTTTCAACAGTTGATATTTCAAGTGGAGATAGTTTAGTTGCTTTTAATAGCAGTATTATTACAACTACTTATAAACAATATTTATTTATGTTTACAAATCTTAGACCAACTGGAGATAATACTTATTTTAAAATGCAAGAAAGCACAAATAATGGTGGTGGTTTTTTAGCAAATGATGCTGATTCATTTATTTCAATTAATAATACTTCATGGAGTTCTACAGAAAATCTAAATCATTCTGTAACAAACAATACAGATATTCAATTAACACAAGATAATATTGGTAATGGAACTTTGGAAGGTATGAGCGGACAAATGTTTTTTTCAAGAGATGGTGCAAATGCATCAAAAGGAAATTGGGAATTAGTTTCAACTAATAATGGTCATGTTTATCATCAACACGGTGCGTCTTATAGAGATGATGCTGGCACAACTAATTATGTCAGATTTCAAATGCAAGGCACGACATTTATTTCTGGTAGAATAACTTGTTATGGGATTGTGACATGATGTATAAAAATGTAAATGGCGAAAGAATAGCTATGAGTGAAAGCGAAATAGCTGAGTTTAACGCAGAAAAAACAGCTTGGGAAAATGCAAGTGCAACTAGAAAACTTGCAGAAATAAGAACTATAAGAAATAAATTATTACGAGATAGTGATTGGAAAGTAACAATGGCAAAAGAAAAAGGTACTACACTTTCTAGTGGCTTTAAAACTTGGAGAGATAACTTGCGTAAAATTCCACAAGATTACGATACAGAAACAAAATATGATTTATTACTTGCGAGAGAAACAGATAAAACTAAAGATAATTTTGGTAAACTAACTCATAGTGTGTGGAGTGAATAATGGCATTAATTAAAGCAAGATCAAGAGGAATTAATTTAGCAGATACTTTTGCCTTTTCTGGTACTGTTTCTGGTGTTGGAGGAATTACTGAATCTGACACATGGAGAATAACAACTGCATTTCAAGGCAATACAATACCAATAACTGCTAACTGGGAAAGAGATGATACTTATTTAAACAGTAATATGGGAACTGGTATGACACAAGCTTCTGGTGTGTTTAGTTTTCCTTCAACAGGAGTTTACCAAATTGATTTTCGTTTACAATTTAGTTCAGGTGGAACAGATAATGATTATATTTTAGGAAAAATAGAACTTACACAAAATAATAGTTCTTATGCTATAATTGCTCAACAGTATGCAAGTATTAAAAACAATGCATCATATCAAGGAATGTCAGCAACAGCAGTAAAAAGAATTACTGATGTATCAAATCAAAAAATATATTTTGGCACTTCAAGTCAAGATAATAATCATTATGTTCAAGGTAATTCAAGTGCTAGTTATAGTTATGCTATTTTTACTAAATTAGGAGATATATAAAATGAGACCTACACATATAGAAGATTTTTTAGTAAATGTAAGAAAAGGTCAATGGTTTGGTTGGTCTGACAGTAAAAACAAAATTTATGCTAATTTAATAGTGCATGATGGTGGAAGTAAACCTACTGAAAAACAATGTACTGACGGACTAAAAGCCTTACAAGACGCATGGGATAGTGCAAATGGATAAGTTATAGTGAATGAGAAATGCTTTTCTTATAGGAATAATACTTTCAGCTATAATATTATTTTATCTTAACTCCTTAATGAAATCTGCTCATGCCGCAGATACAAACACAGTTTCAAGCACAGTAGTAACAGACAAATCAGTACCAACAGCTTCTGCTCCAAGTGTTGTTGTAAATAATTCTGACATATGTAAAACAGCTACTAGTGGTGCAGTACAAACCCAAATTTTTGGTATTGCTAGTGGTATCACAATCACAGACGAAAATTGCGAAAGAATAAAACTTGCTCGTAGTTTATACTCTATGGGTATGAAAGTGGCGGCTGTTTCAACTTTATGCACAGATCATAGAGTGTTTGATGCTATGTGGTTTGCAGGAACTTATTGCCCATATGATTCTAAGATAGGAACAGAAGCAAAAAAAGGTTGGGAAGAAAACCCAGAATTTGTTCCTGTAGGTAGTGTTGTGTTTAATCAAAAAGAAAAAATTGTAAAATCAAAGGAGCAGATAGATAGTGAAAAAGAATTCGCCAAATTTATTGTTATGGCTATGGCTATGTATATCGGTTTCCCTATCCTTTTCTAGTCAAGCTGTAGATTGTGATACTGACACCATAGGTCTTTGTACTCCAACAATAGAAGAAATAATTGAACAATCTATAACGGAAACTATTGAATATGAATCTGACGGTTACACAATAACCACTACTACAACAACTGATACCACAACAACTACTGTTACTAACGAAGACTCTGGCGATTTATTAGATGGCGATAATGGTTATGTTGTTAGTTCAAAAGAAGGCGATATGGATATTGATTGGGGTGGTCAAGGAAGTGCGTCAATGCCTAGTGGCTCTGGGTGTGGTCAATTAGGAACTGATAAATGCGCTCAAATAACTGGCTCTGGTAATACTACTTCTGCTATGGGTGTTGAAGGTATGGGTACTACTTTCATACAAACTGTAGATATTTCTAATTTAAGTTTTGATAAGGGTGGTCGTACCAACTATTCTATTAAAGTAGATAAACAAGATTCTTCTGATTCTATTTATATGCACATCACGGGCAGAAATGGAAAAACAAATGTATTTAGTGGTACTGATATTTTATCTGCTAGTGGTACAGATTCTGGTTATCAATCTTATGAAGGTGGTTGGGATTTTTCTGGTAGTTTAACAACAGTCATTATTGAAATAGGAGGTAGAGATATAAATCTTAGTATAGGACCCTTGTTTGATGACGTTACAGTCAATGTGTTATATAATGTTGTCAATACCATTATCACGCAATCCATAACCTCAGTTGAAATGTTCATAGCTTTAAACATTGATGTTCCAGAAGATGTTATTGATGTTGTTGAAGATATTTTTGATTCTAATGAAATGAATGAAGAGTTCGTTTTAGAGCCTATTCAAATTAATGAGGTTGATTATGAAGCTGTTGTTGTTGAAATAGAAGAAATAGAAATGGCTGAAATAGAATTAGAAGTCATGGAAATGGAAATAGAGATTGAAGCAGAGTTAGAGTTAGAGATTGAGGAAACTGTTGAAGAAACCATTGAGGTAACAGAAGATATAAAAGAAGAAGCACCGCAAGAAACGGAAGCAAAAGAAGAAGTAAAGGAAGAAGAATCTGAATCAGAAACCGAAGTAACTGCAAACAAAGAAGAAAAACCCCAAGAAGAAAAACAAGAAGAAAAAAAAGAAACTGAAAAACCGAAAGAAGTAGCCAAGAAAGAATCATCTAAAGAAAAAGCTGTTAAAAAAATTATGAAAAAAATAGACGATAAAAAAAGATATGATGATGTAAGCCAAACTAAAACATTGGTTGTTATGCAAGTATTAGGTAACACTAAAACTTTTTTTGAATCTCAACAAGCATTAAATGATAGAGTTGATTTTTTTTCAGATCTATCTTTGCCTGATACAGTTATTTCTGATAATAATATGGCAAGTTATCTGTTATTCGCAGGGAGTGACGGATTAATAAATGAAATGATTGATAGTCAATGGCAGAATTAGAAGTCGCAGGAATTAAATTTAGAGGTGGACGCATATTTGTAGTGCTAACTATTATAAGTAGTTTAGTCGGTGTGTTATGGGGTGGTTTTACTTACTATCAAAAGTTTTTAAATATGGAAAAGAAAATTGATAATTATACTGCACCAGATTTAAGTGGCTTTGATAAAAGATTAGACCTTATACAATTAGAAACAGAAATGTTGCAATCTGAAATTTCAATTATATTAGGCGAGGTAGAATTAGTTGCCGATGTAGCAAAAGAATTAAAAAATGATTTAAAAGATGATGTCCGTAGAATTGAAACTATCGTTGAAGATGTTGAGCAACGAGTTAAACAAGATAGTAGAGATAATGCAAAAGATTTAAAAGAAACTGTTAATGAATTAAAAGATGAAATGAAAAAGTTAGAAGAAAAAATTGATAAAAGAATTAAATTAACTTTAGAAAATCCATTAAGTCAATTGAATGGCTAAACAAACCATAATTAAAAAAGGTTTTGATAAAGTTAGAAAACGAACAAGCATAGGAAATTCATCTCGTTCTAAGCCAAAAAATAAACATAAATTGAAGTCATGGAAAAAATATAATAGACAAGGTTAATGTGGTCTATTTATACAATCATGTGCGTACTAGGTTTATCTATTAATCCTATGTGTACGATTAATGGAACATTGCCTTTAGAGTTTGATAATTTCAAAACTTGTGATAAAGCTGTAGACAGTATCGTGTTAGAATTAAATCAACAATTAAAAGACAGAGGAATATCTTTAGTGATGATATGCAAACCAAATGCCGAAATTAGCACCTAAAACTACAAAAGAACATATTATCCATATCTACGATAAAATAGATAGGATAGAAAATAATCATTTATCACATATACAAAAAGATATTAACAGACTTAATTATATATTATGGGCAATCGGTTTTATGATAGGCTCACAATTTTTAAATTGGATACTACGAATGTTCAATTAGGAGTTCTTTATGGACGACAAAGAGTGGGACGAGTTAAAACTTATCCAAGAAAAATTACACGAAGCATTAGATAAAGGCTATCCCCCACAAGGTAAAGGCGGAATAAATAATCCAACAGGTGCAAAAAAAATAGTTGAACAATTAATTGATATTCCAAGAACAACTTTACAAAGAAAAATAGATAAAATAGAAAAACTTGCATTGCAAAGTTCGCATTGGACTATTGAATGGCATCGTTATAAAGAAGTAAAACCACAAGTAATAATAGAAGAATATAAAAAACCAATAGTACGCATAGCAGCTCAATCAACAACATTTTCAAACCCTACAAAAGTATTTGTAATCCCAGACGCACATTGCTCACCAGATGAAAACATTGATAGATTTTATTGGATTGGAAAACAAATTAATGAATACAAACCTGATTATGTCGTATGCATTGGAGATTTCTGTTCTTTTGATTCAGTTGGCACTTTTGATAAAAATCATACAGTTAAAGGCGGAGCTAAACCACCTATATCAGCGGATATACAAATTACTAAAGAAGCATTAGAATTATTACACAAAGGTATAGGAAACCATGAATGCTATAAACACTATTGTTTGGGTAATCACGAAGTAAGATTATATCGTTATGAAAACGAACATAAAGAAGTTGTCGGTGCTTTTTCACAGCAATACGAAACACTATGGCGATCACGAGGTTGGGGCATAAGTGAGTATGGCGATTTTTACTTTATAAAAGGAGTTGCATTTGTTCATGTTCCATTAAATGAAATGGGGCGAGAAATAGGCGGAAAAATGGCAGAAGCTAGTCAGATATCAAATAGTGCTACGCATGATTTAGTATTTGGGCATAGTCATAGAGAAAGGTCATGGCGAGCGAGTAAATTAGGTCGTGGTAATTATGTTAAGATTGTAAATGTTGGTACTGCTATGGAGTTTGGACATATTGAAAACTATGCTATGAACAATGCAAATGGTTGGTCTTATGGTGTTTCACAGTTGTTATTAGCTGACGGGCATATACAAGGGCATAATTTTATAAGTATGATAGAACTAAAGGATAAATATGACAAAAGATAAATTAATCGCTAACATTTTGCAAAGAATGGCATTGCGTTCAGAGAATGGAATTAAAAAATTTGGTTTAACAATGACTGAAACTAAAAAACCTACTGTTGCATGGATTGATGATGCTCAAGAAGAATTATGGGATGCAATAGTTTATTTAGAAAAAGTAAAATTAATTATGCGTAAGGAAATAGAAGAAAGTAAAGAAAGTTTTGGTGGTACATTATGAATATAGAAAAATTAAAAGAACATTTAAAAGAAGAAGAAGGATATCGGAATAAAGTTTATAAAGACCATCTTGGTTTTGCCACAATAGGCTACGGACATTTAGTAAAAAAAAATGAAAAGTTTGTTGAAGGTCAGATATACAGTAATAAAGAATTAGAAAAAATTTTTGATTACGATGTTTCAATAGCTATACAAGATGCTAAAAGTTTATGCGAAGGTTTAGATTTAAATGATGAAGCTGTGTCAATTATAACACATATGTGTTTCCAATTAGGAAAGCCGAAAACAGCCAAATTTAAAAAGATGTTTGAAGCATTGCGTAATAAAGATTATATTGAAGCAGGATTACAAATGGAAGATTCGTTATGGGCAAAGAAACACACACCAGCGAGGGCAAGCAGATTAGCGGAACAGATGAAAAAGTTGATTTAAGGAAACATAGAAAAAGATTAACAACAGCAGAAGAAATAAAAGAAATACATGATAATAGAAAAAAATATAGGGAAGAAGATTTAAAAGCTAAAATGCAAAGGATATCAAATCAGTTAAGAGAATGTGGTAAACTATGAAAAAGAAAAAACCTATTTATGCTAAAAAAAGACCTAAGACTTTAGGAGCTCCTAAAAGTTTTAATAAAAAATCAAAAGCATATAAATCTGCAAAGAAACAAGCTGATAAAAAATTTGGTAAAAAAGTTTCTCTTTATAAAAACATTTTTATTTCTAAAGCAATTAAGAAATATAAACCGAGGAAAAAATAATGGTATTAGGAAAATTATTTGGTGGCGATACAGTAAAAGCTATTAGTAATGTAGTTGACGATATGCATTTTAGTGGCGAGGAAAAAGAAAAACTAAAACTACAATTTGAAGAAATACAAGCCAAGTTAAAATCGAAACAAATGGATATTAACTTAGCAGATGCTCAAAGTACTGCAGGTGGTTTAAGTGGATTTATGCAACGCAGTTGGCGACCACTTATCGGAATGTCGTGTGCCTTAGCAATTTTTTGGGAGTTCGTATTATCAAAATTTATTTTGTTTATTTGTGGATTGTTTCAATATGAAGTGGTAAACATACCACAGTTAGATTTAGGAACTTTAATGCCACTCGTAATGTCCTTACTTGGTATGGGAGCTCTTAGAACTTTTGAGAAAACCAAAGGAGTAACAAAATGAAACAGAAAATTGAAAAATGGTGGGATTCATTTATGGAACTGAAATGGTGGTTACAAGCAATAATAATCGTTGGAATCACTCTTGCAATTCATAACTGGATTTTACATTAATGCCTAGTGGTAAAGGGACTTATGGCTCTAGTAAAGGCAGACCCCCTAAAAAGAAAAAAAAAGATAAGAAGAAAAAATCTAAAAAGAAATAAAATACCATATGATTTCCATGAAATAGTATGGGAAGATATTGTAGGCGATTCTACTATTGTTAGTTTTGAAGATTTTTGCAAAATGAAAACTGCGATGATAAGTAGTTTCGCCTATATATTAAAACAAGATAAAAAACATATTTACACTTTTTCAAGTTACTCAGATGATGGATATTTTGGCGATAGGAACATAATACCCCTCGGTTGTGTTAAAAGTATGCGAAAAATACCTCTAAAATAGCTCCTCAGAGAGTTTTTAGGGGGGATAAGGTATATTCATACCCCCCCTGTTTTTTTTTGTAATAGACGATTAAATTCGTAGCACCAAATCAAGCCAATCACTCTCGCTACTTGCATCTAATCTATAATATCCTCATACTATTACTTACGAGGTTGAAAGGCGAGGATTGGCAACTAGTAACCCCAAACTTTGATTCTAGCTTTCACAAGACTTTCTTCGTTCCACCACCAATCCGAAGGATCAGGAATTATTGATTTAACAATATCCTCTTTACTATCCATACGAAGTAAATAATGTTCCATTGAAAGCACCATATGATTAACCATTTTCAAATATTGGTTAGTGTTTTCTACTGCGTAAGGCTTAACAACAGTCGGTTTTGTTTTATAGTAAGTACCATATAACAAGTTTTGCCGAGCATTAGTCGCCTTAGCATAAATTGATTGTTGCATTGCATGTGCATTTGGTATTGCGTTAGGCATAGTCTTAGAAGTTTTTAGATCTATATAAAAATCTTCTTTAGTAGATTTATCTTCGAAATGAAAATCAGTAAAACCACGCACAGGAATATCCATGACTGTAGTTAGTACTTCATCTTGGAAACTTATTAGTTCCCAATTTTGTTTTTCAAAGTATTTATAAAATGCTTCTAACAAAGGTAATAAAGTATTCCTTTCTTTAGCAATATCATCATGAAAAATATTTTTTAATTTTTCGTCATATTGATAATACATGCTTTTCGTAGCATTCTCTAAAGTATCGCCTTTCAATAACATATGCAAGCCATGTTCAACTGAACTACCTCGTTCCATTGCAGGATTAGTCGGAAATTTATAACCGAATATTCTTTGCAATGCCCATTGAGGTCTTTTAGTAGCAAACTGACTTATATGCGACCACGATAATGGGAGCAGAGGTTTCTCTAACTCCCATTTATCAAAACATAAAGTATCTATACTTTTCATGTTTTAAACATTTTTTTAAAATCACTAGTCAACATTTTATTAACAGCAGAATCAACGTAATTCTGTTTAGCTAATTTAGGATTTTTTTTCAAAATATCCCATTCATTTTTAGCTTCATTAATAACAGTTGTTATAGATTTTTTTGGTTTCCAATTTTCTTGCAAACGCAAATTTTCTTCATAGTGCGCATCACTATTTTTTGACATTAATACCTCCTATTGTATTAATTTATATTCAGCAAAATGCTTACCATTTTTGCTAACATTAGTGCATTCTATATTATAACCCATTTGATTTAAATCAAATATTCTAGCACTAAGACGAAAACACTTAAACAATTTGAGTGCTTTCATAGGGTCTAATTTTTTACCTTGTTTGAGGTAACTAAGTATATTATCGTTTTGGCTCATAAAACCTCCTATATGTGTTTTGCCAATTCCCTTTCATTAACAGATTTAGTTCGTAAATCATTACGAAAGGATTTAAAGGTTTCGTACCTAATTTTAGCACGATTCCTTTTCCCAAGAATCACTTCATAACTCTTAAGAAACTCTTTGTATTGCCCACTAGTATAAATGTGCGCATTTAATTCAGTTGTATTTTTATAATCTGTATTCATAAACATTTTAGTAAGTTCACTTATTAAAACTTTTTCATGCTTTTTCATAAGATCATAAGCAGTATCTTCATCAGCAAATATTAATCCAAGTTTATCTTCTAAATAAGATAAAGCATTAGGATCAAAACCTATATTTGCGTATTCAGTATTTTCTTCCATCTAACCTCCTTGTTAAATCTTTTTTTAATTCTTCATTAAACTTTTTATCAGTATCTGTCTTTAAATGACATTCTCTACATAATGGATATAAATTATTTATTTTATCTCGTAATTTTTTAGGATCACCACCTTGGCCACGACCAATTAAGTGATGTATATCTACTGCAAGTTTTCCGCAATCTTTTGCCCAACAATTAGGTGTGTGTTGATCGCCATAACCCCAATATTTAAAAAAAATTCTAGTGTGCCTTTGCATAATAATAGGGGGAAATTAATCCCCCATATATTTTATATAAAATATTTTTGATAAGTAGCCATTGCTACAGAAGTAAGGGCATCAATATCTTGTATTTGAAAGTTGCCACTACCCATAGAGCGACCAACAACACCTGTTACAAAAATATTTCTATTCGGGTCATTAGTAACTGCTGTTCTTGTAGGCTCTGGAGTATACGATTGTTGAGGTGGTTGTTGCTGAGGTTGTTGACCTGAAACAGTTACACCAGTAACATTCGTATAAGTATTACCATTCTTGCTAGTTTTAGTATTTATAGCAATATAAGTAATATCGTCATTATCATTAACATTAATAAACTCACGACAGTAAAGTCTTTGTCCGTCTACTAAGTCAATCGTATAGTTTGGCTCATTATTTTCTGTATTGTTCCAAACTTTTTTCACTTTGCCGTTAAGCATAAATCCTCCTTTGGATTATTATTTATTAAGGACATTATATCCCCTACCTTCTAAACAATTATTTACCAAATCATCTTTGGTTTTTAGTTTAGGAGATAGCCATAGCACTCGCCATCTAAGGGCATTATATACTTTTTTAGAAGTATTGGAAAGCTCGTTAGTATTGTCGTTTGCTATATCTTTGCAAGTATATAGATCATCATGAAACCTATCATGATCGCCTTGTATATTTGCAGAACTCTTACCCCTACTATCTACAATAGGGGTATGAGAACAACTGATTATAAAAAGAAAAGATAAAACAATAAAAATTTTCATAATAATTCTCTCATTAAATATTTTCTTTTTTTATTAAACATTACATACATATCTAGGTTTTTTTCTTTTCTGCATTGACATAAGAAACCTACGATTATTTCGTAGGCTTCTATATTGTGTTCAGCAAAAGATGTTTGTCTAGTAAGTGGTTTAATCATACAAATTGATTACTTCTGATAGGATCAAAAGCAATGTTTTCCCATTGTTTAGATCTAAAGAATAATAAAACTTGATTTTTATTACTTTCTTCAATGTTATAAAACTTTGAATCATCTTTATAATCGTATAATTCAGGGTGAGTTGCCCAATTAGTTAAAGCATTATAAAATGCCCAAACAGTATCATCTAAAGCAACAGCTTCTTTTTTATATTGATTAATTAACCAACCTAATAATTTTTCTCTATGATCAATATTTTTTTTCTTAGTGGCTTTTCGTTTACAAATAGTTTGCTTTAATGCTAACTCAACATCTTTTACAGATATTTTTGTATTAGCCATTGTTTTAAAATAAGGTTCCATTTCAAAAAATTTTTCAGTTGATGAATTAAATATACTCACTAGATTTTCTACATCAAAACCAACAGTATGACGAAAGCTGAATACTAATTGCCAAATGGCTTGTAGCATTCCATTATCACATGCTAATCGTTTAGGAGTAGAGTCAGAAATATTACAAAGTGATCCGTCATGTGAAGATTTTGCAGTTTGTGTAAACTGAACTAGATCGCCAACTTTAGGCTCAATAGTTAAATC
>Ga0209336_10001542_pt1 | contig 11207 bp, 10 predicted proteins | sample LinPmetageLP32_FD_184042 | JGI IMG/M metagenome (GOLD analysis project Ga0209336, IMG submission 184042) | Marine viral communities from the Pacific Ocean - LP-32 (SPAdes) (version 2) | ecosystem: Environmental > Aquatic > Marine > Oceanic | place: Pacific Ocean | collected 2009-08-23 | reverse complement strand
GATGATAGCATTCTTACCGAGCCCAACGTACAGTTATCTTGCAGAATATAAGAGCTCAAGCTTAGAAAAAGATCCGAGATCCATTTACTTGTATGCTACGAGTGAGATACATGTGCGTGAGATACTAGCGGACTACAACGTCGTGTCGGTAAAAAAAGAATAGAACTATTTTTTGGGGGCGTACCGTGTTCCCTCTTTACTTTTCCTCAATCTCTCGGGTTCTTTGCTATATCCTCGGATCTGTGTGACGTTGTGACGTTTCATATCCTTGAGCATGACCCGACAGACCTCGAGGTCGAGCCCCGTTACTTTAGATAGCTCTCGACAAGCGTTGCCTGTATTCCAAAGACCTCTTCGATACTCCGCCATGATCTCGATGGATGCATCAATATTTAAATCAGGCTCGGGCTTAGACTTAACCATTGCTTTACCTCTTCTCCTAATACCTTGGCACTAATTTCTATTTTATTTTGCAATGCTCCAACAATCTTTTCGTCTATTGTTCCATCACAAATCAGATCGACGTAGGTTACTGGCTTGAGCTGTCCTATTCTATGGGCACGGTCTTCACTTTGCATACGAGTAGCTAGGTTAAAGTCGTTTGTGTAATACACAACAAGGTCTGCTTCTGTTAGAGTTAGACCATACCCTGCCGTAGAAGGATTGCCCACAAAATATTTAAGCTTGGAGTTTGGATCTTGAAACTGTGTGATGATATCATTACGAACATCGTCGGACGTATCACCAAAGTAAGCTGCGGCAGATCCTTGCCCAAACTTTGCATTGAGTTCTTTTGTAATGTGGATAATGTCGTGACGAAATCGAGACCAGATGATTGACTTGCCACTGTGCTCATCGAGGATCTCCATCAAGGCCGCTGTTCTTTTGGTTGGAAACGTGTGCATCACACCATCGTCAGACTTAATATGACCTGATAGTATTTGTTGCAGTCGTAGCATCTGAGTTATAATGGCCGGTGCTGTAACGAGATCGCCGTCCTCGAGCAGGATCATAGCTTCACGTTGTATCTTATTGTACCAACTCTTTTGTTGATCCGTAAGACTGACGTACCGAGAGGTGTATGTTTTCTCAGGAAGATCCAAGCAGTCCTTCTTTAGTACGCGGTAGGAGAATCTTTCTAGTCGCTCTGTAAGTTCGTCCAAGTTCCGATAGCCGAGGACCTGTGTGAAAGCATGGGCACCCATCTTTACTTTTTGCAGTACAGCGTACCGTCCCTGGAATGCATAGAACGAATCATAACCCAAGAGACCGGGCGATAGAAAGTCTGTCTGTGCATAGATATCAAGGGGCGAGTTGGTTACAGGTGACCCAGTAAGAATACGAGTGTATGTAAACTTCTCTGAGACTTTAAGAAGTGTCTTGGTTCTTTTGGCTTTGTGATTTTTTATTGCGGTTGATTCGTCCACGACTATCATACCATGCTGACCATAATGTTTTGCCAACCATTCCCCTGCTGTCTTACCTTTGACAGAAGAGAAAGCTTCGACGTTCATAACAAAGATAGTAAGACCATTGAACTTCTCTTTAACGGCAGCCATTTCTTTTTTCTGTGCTTTGTTTGCAGAAGAGACCCAGCGAATCACTCGATGCGGTACATCATCTGACATGTGTTGTGGAATTTCTTTTGCCACCCAATTTCTGTATACTCCTTTGGGTGCTATGATGAGAGCAAAGTTTACTTTGTTATTGCAGAACAACATACCAAGATTATCCAACAATACTTTACTCTTGCCCGTGCCCATCTCCATAAACAGACCGAAAGATTTATTGTTTCCACAGCGGTCCAATGCGGTTCTTTGATGTCCATATGGTTTTGTTTTAAATTTGTAGTTGACAGTCATGTGTTTCTCCCTATAAAGTCTTTTTACGACACGCCTACTTGTGTGTCAACAACAATTCTGAAGAGGAAAAAACTTATGACAGAAATATTCGAAGACTTATTTGATGAAGGACAAGCGTTGTCCGACATTGATACTGGAACTGGGAGGACACTGAGCGATCTTGTACGCAAACTTCGCAACGTCGAGAGCCAGATTGAAGACGCAGACACCCACTTGAAAAGTTTGAAGCAAGAAAAGCACAAGCTATCGGTGGAGAATATCCCGGCACTTATGGATGAGATGGGCGTTGATCGTCTTGATGTTGACGGTGTTACCGTTCAGCGTAAGATGATGGTACACGCATCGATCCCTGTGGACCGGAGAGAAGAAGCGTATGATTGGTTACGTTCCGAGGGCCTAGATACTATCATCAAGAATGATATTACTTGTTCCTTTGGTAAAGGTGAAGACAACCTAGCAGGAGATGTCGTTGGTATCCTGAGAGACAAGGGGTTTGATCCAGTAGCCAAGACACACATTCATCCAAGCACTCTAAAAGCTTTTGTAAAAGAAAGAGTAACGGATGGGAAACCAATTGACCTCGATATGTTCGGGGCATTCATAGCCAACGCAGCTGAAATCAGGAGAAAATAAATGGCGAACGATGTAGATAAGCCCAAGGGCGCAAATGTTTCAACGGATGTTATGGATGACATCTTTAGTACCGCAGGAGAGGGAGCAAGCTTTGATAGTTCAGAGATGCAGATTCCTTTTGTTCGATTAATACAGGCCATGTCTCCGCAACTCAGCAAGAAGAAGCCTGAGTATATAGAAGGTGCAGAACAAGGCGATGCCTTTAACACCGTAACCTCAGAGATTTGGAAAGGTGAGGAGGGATTGAAAGTTGTTCCTTGTTACCAGACTACAAAGTACCTGGAGTTTGTACCTCGAGATCTAGGCGGTGGTTTCAAAGGAGAGATCGCACCAAACGATCCTGTCCTACAACAAACGACAAGACAAGGAGCCAAGGAAATATTACCAAGTACCAACGAACTTGTTAAGTCGGACCAACATTTCTGTTTAATTGTATCGGACGATGGATCGTACCAACCTGCGGTGATTGATATGAAGTCAACGCAGCTGAAGGTTAGTCGTCGTTGGAAGACACAGATTGCGATGCAGAAAGTTAAGCATCCCAAGACAGGAGAGTTGGTAACTCCTGCGGTGTTCTCTACCATTTGGAAACTGTCCTCCATTGGGGAAAGCAATGACCAAGGTGAGTGGAACAACTGGCAAGTTGAGAAGGTCGGTTTGGTAGACAATAAGGATCTATTGCAAGAAGCCATTGCCTTCCGCAAATCGATTGCGGCAGGAGAAGTTAAGGCAGCGGCGGACGAAGGAGGACCCTCCCCCTCCTCTCCAGATCAAGACGGAATACCGTTTTAATCAACCCTGTCTTGGGGAGAGGATGCTATGATCGTCCTCTCCTCGAACTTTGGAGGAGGAATATATGTCTGAGGCAGAACAGTTGCTTGCAGTATTTCAAGGCTCAAGTGCGGCACATGGACAAACAGTTGTCGGACGTGTGGGTCGCAATGGAAAAACAGAAGCCAATAGTACCGTGGTCCGAGAACCGCTGACTATAGAAAGAGTGCAAGCTCATATAGATGGGAAGCAGGGTATTGGATCGATCCCTATTACACAGGAAAACATGTGTAAGTTTGGGGCATTGGACATTGATACTTATGATCTCGATCTAAAGAAATTAAATGAGAAGGTACAAGGGCTGAAGCTTCCTTTGTTACTGTGCCGATCTAAGTCGGGCGGAGCTCACTTGTTTTTGTTCCTGAAAGATTGGGAACCTGCGGCTTTGATCCGAGAGTACCTGACAGAGATGTCTATTGCACTGGGTCATTCGGGCTGTGAGATCTTTCCAAAACAGGACAAGATACTTGCGGACCGAGGGGACGTTGGAAACTTTATCAACATGCCGTACTATAACTCAGAGCTTACTACTCGGTATTGTTACGACAAGAATGGCGAAGCAATGTCCTTGCCCGAGTTCTTCGATGCGGTAAAAAAGAAACGCATATCAGCATCAGAGTTGAATGCTCTACAGTTTGCCGGGGAGAGAAAGCACTTTGTTGATGGACCGTATTGCTTGGAAGTTATGTCGAGCCTTGGTCCGATCAGCGACATGCGAAACATCTTTATGTTTGCTGTCGGGGTATACTGCCGATACAAGTGGCCGGACGATTGGAAGAAGCATCATGAGGAGTACAACAGGATCTTGTGCTCTCCTTCTCTCGAAGCAAAAGAAATTGTACAGATACAAGAGTCCTTGCAGAAGAAAGAATACTTCTACCAGTGCGACACCTGTCCGCTCAAGGATCATTGCGATAAGGACATCTGTAAGACTCGGCCCTTTGGCGTTGGGAGCTCGGCTCCTGATACACCCGATCTTGGTGGACTGACCATCATGCTGTCTGAGCCGAGATTGTATTTCATGGATGTGGATGGCAGGAGAGTGCAGCTCTCGACAGAACAACTTCAGAACCAGTTGCTATGGCAAAGAGCCTGTATGGAACAGATCCAAACAATGCCCCCGACAGTCAAGGCACAGAAGTGGCAGACGATGGTGAGTGCTTTGATGAATAAGTCTACGCAGTTAGAGGTGCCAGAAGAACTGACATTGTCTGGACAGTTTAAGGAGTTACTGCGGACGTATTGCACAAGTCGTATTAAGGCAATGGCTCCAGAGGAAATGGATATGGGAAAGCCTTGGACAGATGAGGGGCTCACTCGGTTTACGATAGTAGGCATCATGACCTTTCTAAAGAACCGGGGGTTTACATCGTACTCAAGGGCCCAGGTCCAAGAACAAATCAAGGAATTAAACAACGGACAGGAATGCTTTGGCAGGTACAGCGTTCGTAATACAGACGGCAAGCGAACACAGATACGAGTGTGGTGGGTGCCATCCTTTGAAGACACAGAAACAGAAACTAGTCAGGAGACAAACAATGAAATACCCTTCTAAAAACTTACTGCGAATATCGGAGGTAACCGACTGGCTTGGAGTATCCAAGTCTTGGGTGTATGAACACGTCAAAAACAATAGCTTTCCACAACCTGTTATACTAGGCCAGGACGACGGCACTCGTAGCGCAAGTAGGTGGGTTCGAGAAGAGATACAAGTGTGGCTCGATGCTCGTCCTCGTGGAGTACAGACGGATGCAGAATAGCACTCTGATCTTTGGTCCTCCGGGTTGCGGTAAGACGTATACTCTTATCGAACATGTGAGAAAAGCTTTAGCAGAAGGCATTCATCCCAGCCGGATTGGCTTTGTTTCTTTTACACGCAAAGCTATCGGAGAAGCTGTTGATCGTGCGTGTTCAGAGTTTAAGTTAGAGAAGAAAGAACTGCCTTACTTCAAGACGATGCATTCAATTGCGTTTCATAATCTTGGCTTGCAATCCACGGACATGATTAACAAGGACGATTGGAGACAGCTGGGTAAAAACTTGGGCATGGTGTTTGATGGGGTTGATAATATTTCTCCTGACGATGGTATTCTTATCCCTCCTGTTGATGGTAGCGGCAGTAAATATATTCAACTTATAAGCAGATCAAGGTACAGAAGGGTGCCTTTGGTTCAAGAATATAACGAGGCGGAAGACCACAGCATAAGCTTTCCAATGCTACAAAAGATTGATGAAACTCTCAGGGAATATAAAACAGAAACAAACAGGATGGACTTTGCAGATCTTATAGAGATGTACAGCACCACCACGTCCCCCTCCTTAGATCTTCTTATTGTAGACGAGGCACAAGACTTAACACCCATGCAGTGGAATATGGTTGAGTACATGTCAGAGAAAGCCGAGAGAGTTATCTTTGCAGGAGATGATGATCAGGCGATACATAGATGGACCGGGGTAGATGTATCTTTATTTATGAAATGTTCTGACAATGTTGTTATACTGGATCAGTCTTACCGTATGCCTCGAAGGGTGCACAAACTGGCACAAACTGTGGTGAAGAAAATAAGTAATCGTAAGATCAAACAGTTCAGACCCACAAGCGAGGAGGGCGAAGTTCATTTCCATATGAGCCTTGACAGTGTTCCCTTGGACCAAGGTTCGTGGACCTTGATGACGCGAACAAATAAGATGGCAAGAAATTTTGCGGCGATACTTAGAGAAGAGGGGTACTTGTATAGTTACAAGGGGCATCCGTCTATCGGTGCTGACGTGGCAGAAACGATGAGCACCTGGAAACAACTTCAGTTGGGGGAACACTTGCCTCTTGATCAGGTTGTAAAGTTTTACAAAGCGGTGCCCAAGCAGGGAGACTTTGCCGTAGTTAAAAGAGGAGCATCAACATTGCTTGAAGCATCAAGAGACGATGTCCTTCTGGGATACGATGATCTTGTAAGGGATTATGGCTTGGTAGCACCAAAGACAAGAGATCCTATGGACGTTGCCAAGCTTGGCTTGGATGACAAGCTATATATTAAGGCACTAGAAAGAAGAGGAGAGGACATAACAAAACCACCAAGGCTAAAGGTCTCTACGTTTCATGCGATGAAGGGTGGAGAGGATGATAATTGCGTCGTGTATCTTGGGTCTACATGGGCATGTATAAATACAAAGCACCCAGACGATGAGCATCGAGCGTTTTATGTGGGCATAACACGAGCACGTAAGACATTACACATAGTGGATACAGATAAAAAATACAGGTATGAATTATGAAAAGAACAGAAGTATTGGCACAAGCAGATAAGATGATCAATGGTCCAAGGGCAGAGGACTATGGTGATGCATACACCAACCACGAACGCATTGCTAAGATGTGGTCTGTCCTTCTTGATAAGGAGGTCACAGTTGCACAGGTCTATCAGTGTATGATTGCAGTAAAGTTAAGTCGCTTGATAGAAACCCCTAAACATACAGATTCTTGGATTGATGTCTGTGGGTATGGCGCATTGGGAGGAGAGAACGATGGTAAGAAATAGAAAGGATAAGAGTACCATTAATTTCTTTGAACTTATAGATCCTGATTGGAACATACCAACAGAATATCCTGACCTAACAAAGCATAAACAAATAGCCGTGGATCTTGAAACAAGAGATCCAAACATCATGACCCTTGGGCCAGGGTGGGCACGAAACGATGGCTACATAGTTGGTATAGCAGTAGCTGCCGGGGATTACTCTGGATACTTTCCTATTCGCCACGAGAATGGACACAACCTAGATCCAAAGGTCACGATGAAATGGCTGAAGATCCAGATGCAAACTCCGCACATAGATAAGATTATGCACAACGCAACCTATGATGCAGGATGGCTCAGAGCAGAGGGGATCGAGGTCCAAGGGCGGATTATCGATACGATGGTTGCGGCTCCTGTCATTGACGAGAATAGGTTTTCTTACAGTCTGAATAACGTGGGTCGAGACTATATCGATATGCGGAAAGACGAGAAGACATTAAGGGATGCCGCCAAGGATTGGGGTCTTGATCCAAAGGCTGAGATGTGGAAGCTGCCTCCTAAGTTCGTGGGAAAGTATGCCGAGCAAGATGCCGTCATGACCTTGAAGCTATGGGACAGACTAAAGATCGAGCTTGATAAGCAGGATCTCTGGGGCATCTTTGATCTCGAGACTTCTCTCATTCCTCTAATGCTCGACATGAGAACCAAGGGAGTTCGTGTGGATCTTGATCAGGCGGAAAGAGTTAAGAAGGATTTAAATGTTAGAACCAAACAGTTGCGTAAGTTTATTAAGGACAAGTCTGGAGTGGACGTTGATCCGTGGGCTGGGGCATCTGTTAAGTTAATGTTTGATGCGTTGAACCTAAAGCACCCGATGACCGAGGCCGGAGCTCCGTCATTTACCAAGCAGTATCTTACTGCACATCCTCATGAAGTGTGCCAGGCATTGGTTAAGCTTCGAGAGTTTGACAAGGCAGACGGTACGTTTATTGAAACAATCCTTCGCCACAATCACAAGGGTAGGATACACACAGAATTTCATCAGCTTCGTTCAGATGATGGGGGCACGGTTACAGGTAGGTTTTCTTCTTCCAACCCCAATCTACAGCAGATCCCAGCTCGTGATCCCGATATAAAGAAGATGATCAGAGGATTGTTTATCCCGGAAGAAGGAACCAAGTGGGGATCATTTGATTACTCGAGCCAAGAACCGAGGCTCTTGGTGCACTTTGCGGCAAGCCTACCCTCGAACGTAGCACAACGTCATGATATGATTGACAGTATTGTTGAGGAGTATCACAAGGGCGATGTGGATTTGCATCAGATGGTGGCAGACTTTGCAGGGATAACAAGGAAAGAAGCGAAGACCGTGAACCTTGGTATTATGTATGGCATGGGTAAGGCAAAGCTTGCCAACCAGTTATCAATTCCACATGCAGAAGCAAAGGATCTTCTTGATGTGCATCACACTAAGGTTCCGTTTGTAAAAGGATTGGCAGATCTTGCTAGTCAACAGGCACAAGTGCATGGCACTATTCGTACCCTGCTTGGTAGGAAGTGTAGGTTTCATTTGTGGGAGCCAAGAAGTTACGAGTATAATAAACCCCTGTCTTTGGAAGAAGCAAGGAAAGCTCATGGCATGAATTTACGAAGGGCGTTTACATACAAGGCTTTGAATAAACTTATCCAGGGATCTGCTGCGGATCAAACAAAGAAAGCAATGAAGGACTGTTATGACGAGGGCCTCGTGCCTATGCTTACTGTCCATGACGAATTGTGTTTCTCTGTAGAAAGTCAGGAGCAAGCGAATAAGATTACAAAGATAATGGAAACAGGACTAGATCACATACTCAAAGTTCCATCCAAAGTGGACGAGGAACTTGGGGACAACTGGGGAGAAGTAGGATAATGTTAAAAGCAGATGGATTTGATGAAGCCATAATAGGCACAGGCTTAAAATGGACAGAGAACGGAAGCGTTGACGTACTAGTTTATGACGCGGATAAATGTGTTGAAATACTTATGGAGAGAGATGACATGGAATATGATGACGCTGTAGAGTACCTTGAGTTTAATACTATTGGTTCGTACATGGGCGAGACCACCCCTATCTTTACTTGGAAAGAAGATTTTAAAGAACTAGAAGAACGTTTAAATTCTATTGACGAGTCAACCGATTAGCAATCTCTTGAGTCGCTGGATTACTACCTGCAAGAGATGCAGGTGAGGTGGTGAACTGTGGCTGAGTGAACTGTGGCATCTGACTTGTTGGCATGGTTCCAGCCTCTGCTGCCGGAACTATATTGCTCAATGCGTCTTTGACCGCGCCCAGTGGATTAAGCACCTTGTCAAACACAATACTTTCTTCTGGCTCATACTCAGTACTAAGATCAATACGGCTCATGCTTTGACGAAGTGAGTTGATCTGTTGCGTTGGAAAAGTACTATACGTTCCAGCTACTTTCATCTTTCGTATACTTTGAGGAGATATACTTACAGGCTTGTACTTTCCTTTTATGATATCTTTCCATCCGCTAATGCCGTTGGCTTTTAGGATGCGTCCAATCTCTGCGTTTGGTACACCCATTGATCGTAGGTCTTCAATCATTCGATAGTACTGTTTATCATTCGCCAGCTTCTGTTGATTGGCATACTGATATCCTTTAAGGAATGTATTGGGAGTTGCGTTTTCATCATCTGTATACTTGGTAAACAATCTATTAGCATCAGATTGCCCTCGTTGAAAACGACGAGCGGCATACTTCAATCCTCGTTTTGGATCAAATGTTTGTGAGCTAAATCCTGTCAATCGAGAAAGTTCGCCAAGTCCTGTTCTTTCATTGCCCATTTTATCTTTTGGATTAACAACTCCAAACTCTCCAAGAACACCTCGAGCTCCTCGACTTATGCCCAGTTCTCCACCACTCACCTGTAAGGGAACGATGTTTGGTAAGATTGTTTCCATAACGTGCAGCATACTTTTTTGCAGTTGAACCACAGTTGTATCCTGTTCGTTGTAAACTTCTCCGCCTTGTGTCTGTCTTCCGTTTCTTGCAGTAACATCGAGCAACGCTTCTGCCACCATAGACTGATCAGCAAATGGTTTGGCAAATTCAAAAATGCTTTCAGTCATTACACTGCCCATGATATCAGGTACGCTCTTGTCCAACGCATCTCCTGTTTCTATCGCGTTGAGTGCAGCGTATCCCATTCGAGATAAAGTATCGTAAGGGTTGGATGTGCTGAAGTTAATGTAAGATATCTTACCGTCTTCATCTTTACCCAGAGGTATAAGCAAAGCGTTCTTTTCCCAAGGAGCACCAAAGGATCTTTGAAAGGCTTTCATCTCATCTCGATCAACGCCTGTGGTTGCATACGCCAAACTAGCGAGAGCTCCTGGAAGTACAGTGGTGGTGGTTAGAAACCCTGTCATTCTTTGTATGCCCTGTTGCTTTAACGCAGGTATACCTGAGTTAATTTCTTCCAACGCCTGACTAATTATGTTCGTTCCTGTTCTATATATTTCAAAAGGAAACGTAACAAAGTTTCCAAAGAACGGCTGTTTACGAACAGCCTTGATAAATCCAGGAGCCCTGTTGTAGTTTGGAACAGTGTCTCTAACAATTTGTGCCGCCTTATCTTTAATTAATTCATCTAAAATACCTTGTTTAGTTCGTAAGAGTTGTGTGGTGCTTGTACCGTCAGCATTTTTTACAAAGTTATCGGGGCCAAAAGTTACCTTACCATTTTCAATCTTGCCACCAGACTTAACTAAGTTTTGATATGTGTCCGAAGCAATGACCTGATCTTGTCCTTGCTTGGTAAGATGCATGAACTTCTGTTCATCCGTCAATCCTCGGAGAGCATTGTGCAACTTACGTGTTTCAAATTCATAGTTATATATCTTCCAGAAATCATCACTGCCTTGATACAATTCCTCAAACTTTTTTAACGCCTTGCCTCCACCCCGAGCAAGTTTTGTATCTGCAAGACCTTCTGTAAAACGTGACCCTGAAAAAAGAGCAGCAGCTCCGGACTTAGGATCACGGTCCGAGAACCCAACACCCTTGTTAATCATGTCTTGAATTTCTTTAAGCTCTGTGTTTGTACCTAGGACACCGCGTCGTTGCATACCTTCCAGTTCTTCTAAAAACTTTTCTTGAGATGCAGGGTCCTTTGATAAACCACGTAAGTTTTGAAACACCATACTGGCAGACGACGCGAGGTCTCCTTTCATTCCAGCCCCTACATTTCCATTTGCTAATGCAAACAAGGATGCCGTTGTGAAGTTTCGTATCTGTGTTATGGGAGATAGAATTGTTTTTGAATACTGTGACACACCTTTAGCTCGTAACAAACCTCCCAT
>Ga0209336_10001541_pt1 | contig 11209 bp, 5 predicted proteins | sample LinPmetageLP32_FD_184042 | JGI IMG/M metagenome (GOLD analysis project Ga0209336, IMG submission 184042) | Marine viral communities from the Pacific Ocean - LP-32 (SPAdes) (version 2) | ecosystem: Environmental > Aquatic > Marine > Oceanic | place: Pacific Ocean | collected 2009-08-23 | reverse complement strand
CTATATCTATTGCGTGTCCTGTGGAGTGTGCTCCGGGGCTGCTCTTACGCGCTTCTATGGGGTGTTCTGGACAGCGGTAAGCACTGTTGACAGGGAAAGGAAAACCTAGTTGTTCTCTCAGAGCTTCTATCTTATTCATAAAAGATTCATTCATTCTACTCTCACCACAATGAGAGCATTTCAATTCATCTTCTGTGAAGTATTTCATTTATAATGATCTTTAAACTCTTGAGTTTTATAATTATCTGCTGCAAGCCACACAGCTTGATCCTTATCTTTTCCAAAAGAAATATATTCACCACTATCTAATGCGGCTTGCATGGGATTTGTAGGTTTAGTTAGTGTGCCGCCCTTATTAACTACTGTGGGGTACACATACCAGTTGCCTGTTTTATCATCTACTTCTGCTGCCATCCTGTGTGTTTCGTTATTAGCTACACCCCTATCTCTTTTAAGAGTATCATTTAAAGTAGGGTTTAAAATACGCTTGACAAATTCTTTATCTTTATTGTCTGTTAATAAGTCTTTGACAGGTTTAAAATATGCTCTATGGGGAGGACCGCCTTCAGCTTTCCTAGTTCTTCCGAGACTTCCTAGTACCTTGCCTCCTGTTGCATAAGGATACAAAGACCTGTCTGCATATGTAGCTTTCTTAGCCAACACTAGTGGCCCTACTTGTATTACTTCTTCTGCTGTAGCTACTGGCTGTCCTGTAACCCTGTCGTAAAAAAATGAATGTCTTCGAGGGTCAAAGCCTACCTGTACCCACTCGTCACTATTCAAAGCTTCTTGGGCCAACCTATAGTTTTCTTCTGTGGTTCTGTTGACATAGTTACCTTCTATTTGAGCAAAGGGGTGTTTAGCGTTTCCCTCCATAACCTCTTGTGCAAATTCTGCACCTGATTTTTTCTTCGATACAGTATTTCCTATTGGCATTGTAAAATCTGCATTTTTTATAGCGGCTGTAGCTTGATGTCCCATAGCTTTTCTACCAACGTGTATTGTTGGAACCCACGCTTTATCTGGTTCTTCTTTTAAGTAAGCATTAATATCTAAGCGTATACCTAATCTCTGTCCTTCTTCAAAAGTAGCATTTATTTTATCACGTTGACCCGGACGCAAGGCATTACTCATAGCTTCATTTGTTTCAGGAGTAGGCACACTCTCATATGGATAGACAGTATTATTAACTATTCTATCATATTCACCAGATGTAATAGTACCTGCTTTTAAATCGTCATACGCCTTTTGTACTTCAGGAATAGTTTCTCTTAGTGTTCCTTTTGGTCTTTCATAAAGAGAAGGTTTAAAATCAGTAACAAATTGATCCTCTTTAAACAATATATAAGAGTTGCCTCCTGCCTGACGTTCTGAAACTCTTGAAAGCTCTCCCATATTGTTGTACTTAATACTGTCGAATCCTAAGTCCTCTAACATCCTTCTAGTTATTATGTTAATGTTGTGATCATAAGCAGAGTTTAAAAGCTTTCCTGAGTTCTTATCTTTCTTACGGATAATAGTTTCTATCTGCCTAGCGGCATCGTCTACTATCCGAGTACCTTCTTCAACGGGTAGTTTTACAGATTGAGTCCTCAAGGCTTCGATAAAAGTATCAGCTTGTTCATTCAGTTTAAGTTTACCTTCTGGATCAGAACCCCCAAGAAATTTAGCAGGGTTCCAGTTAATCATGTCGGTATCTAAAACCAAAGGATTCTTTACGTTTACAAAGCCTTGTTGTAATGAAGGCTCAACGCCCATAGGAACGCTATCATTTAACTCTTTAACAATAAAATCCATTACGTCATCAGGAATACCTTCTTTTACTATGGCTACTTTAGCCTGTGATTTAGTCATCCCCTTATCCATATAGTGTCGAATGGCTACTCTTTCGATCATGTTCTCAGCAGTAGGGTGTGTTCCTCGCATTAGTATAGTTTCGGCCTGACCTTTAGTACCTATGTGCATACCTAACTCTCTTGGTATACGCGCTGACAAAGGGTTGTCGTACCTAGTCTCAGAAAAAAACCTACCATTAAATTGAGAACTAGTTTCTTTAGAGTCTTTTAAAAATTCTTCTTTAGTTAAAGTGGATGGTGCGGAGGGCTTATCAGAGACTCTGGGAATATCATCAACGTATCTTTGAACTAAATTCGTATCGTCTTGAGGAACAGCATTAAACTCGTTGTCTAGTTCTCTTGTTAGTTTATCTTCTGTTTCTTTTCGAGCGTTAAAGTACCTTTGATCTGGCTGTTGATAGCCTATATTTTTCCCTTTATTATCTTTACTAACTCTCATTGTACTATAGTCAGGGGAGTTAGGGTCTACAAAGTTTTCTGGTTCTCTGTACCTAAAGTCTCTAAGAGTTCCTCTAGTTTCATCGTCTACATTAAACCTTGTAGTAGGTCTAGTGTCTTCAACAACATCATCAATACCCCTTGCGAGTCTTTGGATAATGGTTCTTAATCCTCCTGATACAAAACCCAACCTGTCTTCTTCATCTACAAAAGCTCCCCCCGCTTGCAAGTCGTAAGGAAGTCCTGTCATTTTATCAATGCGCTCATCCGGTTCTTCTGGAGCCTGTGGTACTACTACTGAGCCTCCTCTATCATAAAACTTTTTCACTAGTCTTCCTCAGTGGGAGTGTTTAATAATGTTCTGTTCATGTCTGAGTATATTCTACGAAATTCATTTCTTATTTCTCTATATCTTTCAGGAGCATCCCCAACCTTTGTAGAAATATCTTTTAGATCGTCATGATCAATTTCTTCAGGTATGAATCTACCTCTTAATAATTCATTAGCATCTGATGAACTGATCCCTCTTTCCTCTAATTGATTATTCACTTCACTATCACTTCTAAAATATTGAGAGGCTTGTATAGTGCGATAAAGTTCCCTTTGAATTCCATATCTTTTCCTCTGCCTATTCCTATAAGCATCTGATAAAGTTCCAAAACCTTCTTCATAGTTAGCAAAAGCTCCTTCTAAATTTTCCATGTCCTCTTTGTATTCACTTATTTTAAAGTGTAGTTGTTGTTCAGGATTCCATTCTGTCCACCTAACACCAGTTAATAGGGCGTTCCACTCCATCCCCGCATCATATTTAGTTTCTCCCGTATAGGGATTGCGTTCTTCATCATATGCTTGTATAAGCCTACTTGCACTATCAAGGGTTCCGGGTGCTAGACTATCTAGAATATGATAAACAGCATCACCTACTTTATCCAAAGGATCATCGTTGGGAGAAAATAAAACTCTACCGTCTGGAGTTCTTCCATCAGGATTATTTATTGCAGAGTACATATCTGTTACAGTTTTAGTAAAAATAGCTTCTGACACAAAAGGAGCAGCCAGTGGTTTAATACCTGCGACTATCATATCGAAACCTGTTTTAACTATATCTTCATCTTCCATCCTACTGTTTTGTATTTCTTGATAAGCAGCCATTAAAGGTTCTTTTACTGTATTGTAAGAATCTAAATATTTTGTATCCGCTACAAATATTTTTCCTGTTTCTTCATCTCTCCTCCAAAGCCTAACATTTTCAGGGCCACTCCACGGAGCTTCTGCAAGTACTGTAGCTGCCTTACGCTCATCGTCTGACCACCCTAATTTTGCTGCTCCCATTTCCCCTACTTGCTCAAAACCAATAGCAGTTCCTACCATTCCTGCGCCACGTAAACCCCCTCTCATAGCTAACACTGAGTTACCTGACGTAATTTCTTTAGCAGACTGTTTAAATATGTTGTAAGAAGTTCTTAATATTTCTGCCGGAAAAGAAACAAATGTACCTAAAGGTAAATTCCTTAATGCTTTTATTCCGGGCGGTACTCTATCATAATTAGGCATAGTATTTTTTACTATGTCGGCTGCTTCTAACTCTAAAGATTTTGTGGATCTTCCGCTTTTTCCATACGCCTTTTTTAACCAATTTAATTCTGTGTTGTAAGCATTAATTTTAAAAAAATCATCAGTTGCTACATAAAGTTTTTCAGCACCTCTAGAAACTTTATTAGAAAGACCCGCCATGAGATTATCAACATCACTGGCTTTAGCACCTTCATTTATTAAAGCCCTAAAATCTCCTACTTTAACATTTGTATTTATTATACCTAACTCTAAATATTTTTCATGTAGCTCATTAAAAGCTTTGTTTCCTTTTGCACTTCCTTCATTAGCTAATACTCTAAGATTTGTAAATGCGTTACTATCTGACACAATTCCTAATGAAAAAGGATTTATCCCATTAGCCAACCCAAACTGAACCCCGCCTAGAAAATTTCTTACGTGAGTTGTCCAGTTAAATACTGTAGCCGCTTTATTTGCAAAACCTTTAAGAGATAAAAGATTTTTATATATAGGATTAGCTATGTCATTTGAAATGCCAAACAAACTAATCTCTTTATTCATTATAACTTTTTCCATATTAGGTGTAGTAAATTTACCATCTAATTTTTTACTACCAGTATTAGTAAGCTTTACAAACTTACCAGTTCCTCCTTGTGGTATTGTATTAAACAACCAATTTTGTTTAGTTCCTAAATTATTCATATCATCCAAAAATCTAGCACGTTCATAAAACTTAGACATTTTATCTACAGTTAATATTAGTAAGTCTTCGGGATCAGTTATTTCTCCTAACAATTCTCTAACTGGTTCAGCTATATTTTTTCTTTCTTTAAATATTTTTTTAACTGAGCCTGTTGTTTTTAATGTCTCAATGTCTCCTGCTCCCATTATATCATCTACAGCTTTTATTGCTCTCTGTTCTAACGCATCTAATGTTCTAGGACTAGCAGTCCTTCCCCTTCTACGGGCCTCCTCAACTCTAAAGGCATCGTCTTCTTGAAAAGTTTTAAGAAAATATTGCTGTGCTTTAGCAATAACATTTTCTGTAGGTACAAAATTTTCATCTTCAAATTTCTTATAAGACCTTCTTAAATAAACATTTAAATTTTCATCAATAGTTTCTCTTACTTTTTTAGTAGGCGCATATTTTTTTAATTCTAAACTTAACTCATCTATTAATCTTCTTGAGTCTATTACACCTTCAGCTATTTCATCAGTTAAATTAAACTCAGTTTTTAAATATTTAACTAAAGCTTCTTCGCTTCTGGTTTTATCAGCAGCCAGTATAGTTACTTTTTCAGAAGTTAAAGCGTCCTGTATTCTAAAAGCTAAATCTTCATCATCTGTATTCTTTAAGATATTATTTATAGAATGTTGTAATCTACTTGATATATGCTGCGCTTTATTTCTATACTTACGTCCTGCTTGTTGACTCTGCTCAAAAGCATCTTGACTTGAGTAAGTCTTAAAGCCTCTTGATTGAGAAAACTTTTGCCAAATACCTTTTATTGTTCCTTCTTGATTAAATACTTGTGCTTGTTCGGCAGCATCATCTACTACCTGTCCACTAGATAGTGTTGTTTTATCTGTAGCTAAAGAAACCCTTGTTCTTTTTAAAGCCTTAATACCTTCTTCAGCTATTTCTTCGGGTGTTAGTTTGTCTATGCTTTTACCTCTTCTTGCAGCCAAAGCACCTGAAGTAATTCCTATAATACCGCCCGCCACTAACTCTAAAGGTAAATTACCCAGTAACATTTTAGTTCTTTTTTCTAAATCACTATCATCTTCTTCTGATCTTAAATATTCTCCTAACCCTAGTAGGGCAGAATCAGGTACTTCAAAAGCATCCAATACCATACTAGTCATATTTTCCTCATTAGGGTTAGTTATCCACTGATCTACAGCTACTCCTGAAACAACACCGCTTCCAAAATCTGAAAGAATATTATGTTTTCTACTAAAGTCTCTAAATGCTCTAGGAGAAGTAGTTGCTAATCTTCTTAGACCTCCTAAAATTCCAAGACCTCCTACTATATAACTGCCAACATTTAATATATCACCACCCGTAGTTTCAGTACGAGTAGCGTACCCATCTTGGTCTATTATTTCATCTAGTTCTTCTGTAGTAGGATTAACTAAAGAACCTATTGCAGACTTATCCGTGTATTCAGCCCTAGCCTCTCGTACTCTTTCCATACGATCTCCTACGCCTAACTCATAGAAGTCCTCGCCATATAAATCTTCGGCTGTTTTAAATGGGTTTAAAAGAGCATTTAAAGGAGCAACCGATTCAAGAAGATCGGCAGGTTGTCCTACCATACTTCTATAAACTCTTTTAACATCTCTACCAAAACCACCATACTCATCAGCTTCTTTAGCTTCAGGAACAGATGTCTTAACTCTATCGTCTAATCCATTAAAAGAATTTTTAAATCTTTCATAGTCTTCAAAAGTATTAATAAACACAGGGACATCATCCCTAGTTTCACCATTTTCAAACGTAATTGTTTTTCTAGGAATAGCCATTAGAAATTAGTCCCTCTTCTAATTAAGTCATAAAAGTCACTTTCTGCACTTGCAGTATTTCTAAAAGCTTGCCACTTAGTAAGATAATCTAAATGCGGTTCAGCTAAAGCACTATACTTTGATAAAAGATCTGCGTCAATTCCCTCTCCCATTACTCTTATTTCACCCTTTTGTACTTTAACATGGTGGGTAAATACTAATCGGTACTCTGGATTATCTATAAATTCTCCTAACCCTTCTTCATTTAAACTATCTCTAAGCTGTCTTAAATCATCATTCTCATTTGCCAAACCAACACCTACTCTTAATAATTCTTCTGAAAGAGCTTCTTCAGCAGGATTTATAATTTTATCTCTATTATCAGAAAACCATGAGTTCCATTCTTTTAATAACAGACCGTAGTCTTCTAAGTTGTCAATATTACTAGAAGGTAAAAGCCTAGTGCCGTCTGCCTTTCGTAAATTAACTTCTTTTAAATGTGTGTCTACAAATTCGTTATAGAATACGTCATTCCCAACTAGTCTTGTTCCCATAACTCCAACAGAAAAATTTCTTCTAGCAGATTCAACTTCTGCACGTTCTTCTGCCTTAGTCATTACTGCACCTAAACCCGGAATATTTTCAGGAGATTGATAAATTATTTCACCTTTAGTCCCATCCGCAAATATTTTTTGTGTCCAATTTAATGTAACAATTTCTCCATCTCTTTTTGTAATAATTTGAGTGCCGGGAACTTCTTCCTTTAGTCTAGGAGTGTATTCTTCTATTTCTGTTACTATATCTGCATAGTCTAAAGCACCTCTAATACTTCTTGTTTTCTCATATTCTTTATTAAAAGCACTAAGGGCCGCTGCACTTTCAGAAAAATGATGATTACGAATATCATTAAGCGCCATCTGCTGTCTTTCTTCTGTAGATGTACCACCAAATATAGTACTTATTTTTCTACCTACAGAATCTACTATATTTTGCGGAGTAACACCCTTTAGTTTATTAACCATCATAGCATCAAATTGCTCACCGCTTACTACACTTTCAGCAGCCCCTAAAGATGTTCTATACTGAAGAGATTTTGCATCAGCAAGTTCTCCAGAAGCCCTTTTCACAGAACCTATAAATTCTTGACTGAGGGGTACTCCAGTTTCCATGTGTTCTCCGAGTATATTAATACCTCGTTCTTGTTGCGCTAATCTAGCAGCATCCATCATTTCAGACTCTACTGTGCCGTACACTTGATCATAAAAATATTCTTCTTCATTTTTACCAGAAGCAGCTATAGCATCTCTAGTTGCAAAAATGGTATTAGCTTCACGAACAGCTTTGGCGTGTTGACGTTTTAAATTTAAAACATTCTCTGAATTAAAAAAGTCTTGAGCTTTTTGCTGTAGATTATCTTCAATAATTCTACCTGCTATTGGAACTGCAATGCGAGCAATACCTGCTCTGCGCTCATAGCGTTCCTGCCTTCTACGCATTTGATCACGCCTTGCTCTACCGTCTTTAACTAGCTGTTTACCTAAGTCTTCAATGCTCATGTACTTGTCCTTCCTAGTAAGCTATCTTCGGGTTCTTCTTCTTCGGGTTTAGATAATAAACTAGAAGCAGGAAGTTCTTCAATTTGTTCTTCTATCTCTTTGGGTATCATGCCTTTTGGAATTTCTTGAGATTTAGAAACACTTCGTAACTCTTTTAATTTTTGTTTGTCTATATCAATATTAAATAAAGTAGCCTCTGCATCCTCATCTTCTTCCTCGCCTTTATAAACTTTAAAATCTATGTCGGCTCTCTCAGCTAAAGCCATCAACATATAAGTAGTAGGCTCTGCAAGCATCATCATTAAATCTGGATTCCACTTACCTTCTGTAAAACCTTTAAATAATATTCCTTGCGTAATGTCCATTAAAGCAGTGCCATCATCTATAACATTCATAATAGACACATAAGCTTCTGGATTAATTAAACGTCCAAAAACATATTGAAGACCATCTTCTAGGTCTGTAAACTCTGGAGGTTTTTCCCACGGATAAGGATTTTCAGGATCGCTAGTAAGTCCCTGTCCGGGTATTGGCCTGTTGAGTCTTATTGTAGAAGATACAGGAGTATCTATTGTATCTATTGCCATTTATAAACTCCTTATGCTATTCCAAACCTTTGGAGATAGTTTGCATAAACATTATTAATTCCTGAACCATGCCCAAAAGAACCCCCTTGATCACGATAACCAAGATAAGGACTTGCTGCTGCTTGCATATAGTCGTTTGGTGTGCTTGCCCCATATACTTGAGTATAAGGAGATTCTACTAGATACCCTTGAGAATATGAAGGAGGATCACCCGCTATAGCACCCATAGCCATCTCTGATGCTACATTAACTCCTACTTGTGTAGCCGCTGTACCCAAACTAGGCATACCTAATAAGCTGCCTCCTGTGTCTGCAAGTGCATCGGCAGCTAGTTGATCTGGTGTTTTAAAAGGAACGCCTTTAAAACCTTCGGGAGAAGTAACAGGGTCTAATCGTTTAAGAGTATCTGTATATACGTCTCCCCCGATAGCAGGATCATATTTTAAAGTTTGTGTTTCTTCTAATCCTATTTTATCTAATAAAGAAGGTTGAGGAACTTGTGCTTGTGCTACAGAAGATTGATTAATTAAAGAAGGCCCACTAATAATATTTGAAACATTATCAGGGTCTAAATTAATTGACTGCCCCGCTATATTATCCCAATCTCTTATTTGTGGATTCATCTCCTTTATTTCATCTATTGGTTTAAATGTACTATCAGATAAACTATCTAGAGTAGCATTAGAATCTGCCACTAAAGTTTTCTTAAATGGATCAAGAATCTTACTAGCATTGTTAGTAATATTTGTAGTGACTTTACTCCAAGCATCTCCAAAAGTTTGATCAGCACCAGACTTAACCCAGTTATCAAAACTTCCTCCTGCTTTAAATCCAAATTTAGTAGGATCAAAACCTAGTTTGTTTAAACCAGTTTTAGTAAACTCGCTTGCAAAAGTTTTAACTCCTTGAGTTACAGTTCTGAATGTATTCTTTACGGCTCCCGCAAATTGTCCTGCCTTGCCTATTACAAACTGCGCTCCTTTTAGTACAGCATTTCCAATAGTACCCATATTACCTAGTGCAGTCGCAGCCATGCCTCCTAAACCCTTTAACATTCCACTGAGCATCGGCCCTATCCCCGGTATAAACATAAGAGCTATTTGGCCTACAATACCAATTTTATTCATGAATTTTCCAATGCCTTTAAAAGCTCCTTTAATACCCTTACCAATTTTCTTAAAGACTTTTTTAACACCCTTGAATATTTTACTAAAAAATCCCATTACTTTCTCCTAGTCTAAAATACCGTCTACAATATCTACAATAGGATCAATTCCTACTGCACCTGTATCTATATCATTAGAAATTGCTGTAGCATATAAAGTTGTCTTACGTTGTTCTTCATTTTCGTAAGCCTGTCTTAAATAAGCTGCTTCATCTCTTAACTCATTCCATATAAAACTTTGGTCTGCTGCGGAAATTTGAAAAGACTTAGCTGCATTTTCTTGGTTAGCAGCATTTTTTGCTGCGGTGTCAATGGTATTAGCTTGTCTTCGCCATTGAACATTAGATTGTTCTACGGCCTGTGCGTTAGCAGCGTTCCACTGTTCGCGTTGTAAATCCATTTGTTCATTAAATGTTTTAACTTGCACATCTATTTGATTATTAAATTTAGCTGCGTCTATAGCGTTAGCTGCATTTATAGCCTCTACTCTATTTTCTTCAGCAGCGTTAAACTGTTCCATTGCATTACCTTGCTGTGCATTAAACTGTTCAATTTGTGCAGCTAAACTTTCATTAAATTGATTTATTTGATTTTCAGAAGTAGCACCAAATTGTCTTGCTGCGTTTTCAGATGCTTGATTAGATAATAAACGCTGTTGCTCTACTTGAGTATCTAGTATTAATGCCTGTTGCTCATTGCTTAGATTAGCCATGTCTCTTGATAAAAAGTTTTGAGCGCGTGTAATCTCTAGCTTAGTTCTTTGATCTACTGCCGCCATATCTAAACTTGCAAGTGCTGTAGCGTCTTGCATAATAGCCTGTTGTCTTGCATTAAAATCTGTTAAGTCTACGGTTTGCATAAACTTACTATTAGCTAACTCTACTTGTTGAGCATCATTAAACTTAGTTAAATCCATACGGGCATTCATCGTAGCATTCTCAACTGCTCTTTGTTGATCTGCGTTTAGTAATGCTACGCCCATGTTCTCGGCTATCCTGCCTTGTGCAAGATTTGTCTGCATCCTAGCATTTAAGTTTGCTAACTCTACTTGCTGCTCATTAGATAATGATTCTGCATCAGCTTGGTTTTGTGCGCTTAAATTAGCTAGACGCATTTGTTGATCATTAGAAAGATTAGCAAGTTTCATTTGCTGATCAAACCCTGCATTCTTTGATAAGAAATCAGCAGCTACTTGCATTTCTGCAAGACGCTCTTGATTTATAGCAGTCATGTTTTGCTGTTCAGTTTGATTTCTTATTTCTAATTCAGCTAGTTCTATTTGTTGCTCGTTACCTAAACTTTGAGCTTTTAAAGCATTTTCAGCTTGAGTATTTAATTCAACAGTTCTTTGTTTATTTTGTAAGTTTGTAAGTTTAAATTGCTGTTGTTGTTGAAAAGACAATGTGTCTCTTTCTTGGCTAAACTGGCTTTGAAGCACGTTTAAGTTTTGAGAAAATTGTGCAGTTTGCGACTCAGACGTTTGTTGATTTGCTAAATTATTTAATCTTCTGTTAGCATCTGTTTGTGCTCTTTGAAGATTTGCTTGCT
>Ga0209336_10001539_pt1 | contig 11218 bp, 4 predicted proteins | sample LinPmetageLP32_FD_184042 | JGI IMG/M metagenome (GOLD analysis project Ga0209336, IMG submission 184042) | Marine viral communities from the Pacific Ocean - LP-32 (SPAdes) (version 2) | ecosystem: Environmental > Aquatic > Marine > Oceanic | place: Pacific Ocean | collected 2009-08-23 | reverse complement strand
ACAAATCTTATATACGACGCCATATGGTTTCTTGACGGCGTTATGGAGGAATTTATTCAAAGAGCTAAAGGACTGCGAGGTTTTGAAAATGCCGTTCGTAGTGCTACAAAAGGACGAGCGCTTGGGTTGGGTGTACTCGGATGGCACACCTATCTCCAAGAAAAATTTATACCTTTTGAAGGTTTGCTTGCTCAGTTTGAAACTAGGAAAATTTTTAGTCAAATTAAAATTGAATCTGAAAGAGCTAGTATGGTACTTGCAGAGACTTATGGAGAACCTTTGTGGTGTGCTGGAACTGGTATGCGTAATACTCACTTACGTGCTGTTGCTCCTACTGTTAGCAATAGTAAGCTTAGTGGCAATGTTTCGCCAGGTATTGAGCCGTGGGCTGCAAATGTTTTCACAGAACAAACAGCCAAAGGAACATTTATAAGAAAAAATCCTACATTAGTTAAATTATTAAGAAAACTTAAAATAAATAATAATGAAACATGGGACAAAATCATGGCTGACGGTGGTAGTGTACAAAACATTACTGAGCTTGATGATGTTGTTATGGCACACGAAACATCCGCAAAGGAGGTATTTAAAACTTTTAAGGAAATTAATCAACTAGAATTAGTTAATCAAGCTGGACTGAGACAGCAGTATGTAGATCAGTCGGTTAGTTTAAACTTAGCTTTTCCTAGTGTAGCAACACCAAAGTGGATTAACAAAGTTCATTTTGAAGCATGGAAAAAAGGTATTAAAACATTATATTATACGAGGACAGAATCTGTCTTACGTGGAGATATTGCACAGCAAGCGATGAGTGAAGATTGTCTTGCGTGTGATGGTTAGTTTGTTTAGTTAGTTAGAAAGAGGGTGCTGGAAACGGTGCCCTTTTTTTATATATTACAATATTCATTATAAGCGTCAAAACAAGGACAAGATTTTGCTGCAAATTCATTATGCCCGTGAATTGTTGCGTCAGGATGCAACCTCTTTAATGTTTTAAGCAAGTCTAATAAACTTTCTTTCTGCTCTAGTGTTCTAGTATCTTTAGCAATCCATTTACCATTAGAACCACGCTCTGATTCAACGCCTCCAATGTAGCAAATTCCTATAGAACCTTTATTATGATTTTTTACATGAGCGCCTTGTTTATATACACTGCGACCGTACTCTATAGTTCCGTCTAATAAAACTACATAATGATAACCTATACCACGCCATCCTCTCTTCTTGTGCCACTTGTCTATTTCAGCTGCAGATATATTTTCACCTTCTTTGGTTGCGGAGCAGTGAACAATAATTTTATTTATTGCTCTCATTTTCTTTTTTTATATTAATCCATTTAGAGATCGTATAACCTATAGTTATAAGTAATAATAATATTTTCAAACCGTCTTCTATGTGTGTAAATGTTGTGACGCCTAACGCACCAGCATTTAAAGTGTATAATTTAATATCTGATATACTCATTTGCTTATTCCCCGCAAGGACCTCCTGTTTTAACGTTAATCCAATTTTCTTTTTCAAACCAATCTTTTAGTGTAGCGCCTGGTCTTCTAGCTCCTTTTACATTTGATTTGCTTGATCTTTTTTGTTTGCCTTTAGATGCAGCAGACTCTTTGGCTGCAACTACTTTTTTCTTTTCAGCAGCACTCATTGATTTTACTTTAGAAGCAGGTAAACAAACTTTTCTAGTACCACCACCTTTTGTTTTTTTAGTTACAGGACTCTCTTTAGGTACACAGTTAGGAACTTCTCTTCCACCTTTCATTTTTGTGCCTCTTTGTACATAGTCTTTCCAGCACGTGAAAGGAGATTTTTCTTGTATATATGCCATTTTATTTCTTTTTACCAACACCCCAATTAGATGCACCTCTTTTTCTACATTGTACTAATTGACCAGATGCGTATGCGCTTGGCCAAACTTTAACTGCTCTTTTTACTTTATTATAGCAAGCGTCTTTTTTTCCTTTTTTCTTAGCTATACTTATTGGTCCTCCCGATCCATCAGCATTAACTGTAACTTCTTGATTAGGTGGAAACTTTTTGCTTTTGCGCATCATTACGCGTTTTGTTATCGGTACATTCATTATTTAAAATTTTACTTTTTTAAACTTTGGTTTACTTAATGTTTTTCTTTTTTTCTTTTTCTTTTTTGGTTTTTGATTCATGCCTAGTTGCCAGTCTTGCCAACCTAATAACAATGAAACTCTTTCCCAGTATTCAACGTCTTCCTGCAAAGCTGCGTTTATATTCTCTACTTTCGTTAAAAGTCTATCTACAGGTATATTCGTTACACCTTCAGTTATTCTTAAAGAACCAGATATAGCAGGGTTATCTATAGATAAGCCTTTTTTCATTATATCAGATTTACTAGTAAAACTAAACTCTTTTAATCCACCGGCTATTTTTCTATATTTAGAAGAAAGCGGAGGTGATATATTTAATAATGCTGTTGCTGCTTTTTCATATTCTGGTCTTGTCTCTTTGCTTTCGGTATATATTTTAATTGCGGCATCTTTAACGCCACTTGCTATAGCGCCATACATACCCATACCTCTCAACAAAGAGTTAGCCATGCCATTAGCCATGTTTATAGTTTTATCATTTGTAACACCTTCATCATCTCCAAAAGCTACAGCAAATAAAGCTTGCTGAAGAGCGTTAAACAAGACGTTTTGAGCAAATGTATAATAAACTATTTTAGATATATTAGACTTAGCATCTCCTCTGCCGTTTTTAAGATCAAGAGCAGCTTTTTTTATTATTCTAGCATACTGACTAGGTGTGTTTGCAAACGCTAAAACTAAACGACCTAGTGGACCAGCTTGTTGTTGGCTAATCATGTCAGGTCTTGAAGATTGCTGAGAAACCTCTGCTAACTCTCTAAAGTCTTTAAAAGCTTTTTTAATAACTTCTTGCTTTGTGTATAGCAATTTACCGTCAACATCTGTTTGTTTTTCATAGGTTTTAATTCTATTTCTATAAAAAGTAGCACCACCAGAAGCAATAGCAAAACTATCAGCTAATTGAGTAGGTGTAAAACCAAACTTTAATAAACCGTTTATAACACCTCTTACTCCTCCTTTTTTAGCCATATTAGCTATATCGGCTTCGTTAACGTTTATTTTTAATCCACTTCTTCTATCTACTAGAAAATCAGAATTAAATAAATCTTTAAAGTCTTTCCAGTATTGAGGTTGATTAGCAAATGCTCTACCCGCTTTAAATATATTATTATCAGATAGGTTTATAAAGTTTGTAGCGGAAAGAGTTTGTAACACGGCTGATCTAGTGTTAAAAAACATAACAGCACCAACAGATCCGTTTAACCAGTCAGAAAGTCTAGCAGTATAACTATCAGTTCCGTAAGTTCTGTTTCTACCTGTTTTCATTCTTAATAGCATGTTTTCAAGAGCTTTTCTGTATTTAATACCATAAGCAGCTTGTAGCTTATTTAAGTTTTGCTCAGAAAAAAGAACATCAACATTTTCTTGCCATTTTTGTAAATATTTAGATCTTTTTGTAGTATTAAGACCTTCTAATAAGTCAGTTGTTATACTACCTGCTAGCCAGTTATTTGATGGTTTAGCGTAACCATCTCCTTTGTTTATTTCTATTAATCTGTTTCCAAATTTTATTAGCTCAGGATTTTTATTAAACTCTTGAAGTATAGTTTTAAAATCACTTTTTGATAATCCAGGCACATCCATACCTTGTTTTGTCCATATGTATGCTCTAACTCCTTGTTCTTTTGTAAAACCAGTGTTACCTAGTTCTTTTCTTAAATTCTTTGGAACAATACCAAGCTCTTCTTTTACTATCTTATAGTCTTTTGTTATTGATCTTCTTTCTCTAGTTATAGCATCAACTCCTCTAGCATAAGGATCAATTAAGTTTCTTTTGTAAAAAGCTAAATCAGCATCTCCTTGCTTTCCTTTTCCAACAGTTTTATACAATAAACCTAAAAAGTCTTCTGCACCAGGTGCAATAAAAAAGTCAAACCTTCCTTTGCCTTTACCCATAAGCTGAGCTCTAACTGGTGATATTTCAGCGCTAGAACTAATACTTGTTTTTCTTTGAACTATATCGTTAAACTCTTTGTTTAGATCTATAGATGCTTTAGAAAAGTCTTTAAAGAAGCTCAAATTATGATCTACTATTTCTTGCTGAACAGCTTTTTTCTGTTCAAAGTTTAATTTAAAATAATCACTTTTATCAAAAAGTCTATTAGAGATAACGTCTCTCATTTCAAAAACGTCAAACTTCTTCATGTCTTTAAGATTTCTTTCAATATCTATAGATGCCTTAGCATTTCTAACAGCGTTGTCTACAGCGATAGCATCTTGTAACACCCAAGTTTTAGGGTTTTCTACGTAGTTTTTAAAATCTACCAACTTGTTTTCATTGTTAGTTATAAAAACTTGATTATTTTTTATTTTACTTCTAACTCCAGGCGCTAACAGCCTAAGTATACCAACACTTGTGCTTGCTCCCATAGCTTTGTCTATTGTTTTGGCAAAAGACCTAGGAATTAACATAGCTCTACTTTCTATAAAATCATTTTTATTTAAAAGTATGTTTTCTAAAGCTTTTATACCTATTGACTGCGTTGCTGTATCTAAGTGTTCTAAGTAATACTCGCCCCTACCTGTAACACCACCCACTATTTTAGCTAAAGCTTTTTCACCATAATGTATTACCGATGTTGATCCTGCTAGTTGAACCATGTATCTTAAAGCATCTAATCTTTCTTTGCTGCCTTTTGGTTTAGAGTTTACATAATCAATTTTTAAGCTATTAACTAAATTTAAAGCTATAGATCTAGCTTCGTTATTTTTATTGTCAGTTGCAGCTTTTTTAATTATTTGTATTTGCTTTTGTTTTGGCTGATCTTTTAGGTTTTTTCTTAATGTTCCATTTCTTGATGTACTTATTGCTTCTATTTTCTTGTTGCCAACTAATTCAATATATTTAGCTAATAAATTTTTAGTGTTTTCAGAAAAATTATCACGATTTGATGGAGCATCTAAATACTTGTTAAGTAAATCAGTATGTATTTTGTTTTCATAAAACTCATCTCTAGTTGTTTCTTTGCCGTAAACATCTTTTCCAACTTTTTTATAAACTTTTTTATTAGCGTTTTTTTCTCCTATATAATTATAGTTTGTTAAATCTGCTCTATAATGTCTACCAAGTATAGCTCCAAACAAAGTTCTATTTGAACCCAACTCTGACGGTATAAATTTAGCAAAACCTTCTTGCTCTATTCTAAAATCCTCAATAGCTTCTAATGAAAACTTTTGCTTACCTTGTGATTTGTCTGATAATTTTACAAATAAATCTTTTGATTGTACATTTAATCCGTGTTCTTGTGCTATAACGCTTGAAACTACACTATCGTCAAGCATTATTTCAATACCTTTTTTTATAGTATTTTCATCTTTAGCAACTTTCATTAACTCTTTGACTGTTCCAGACTGAATACCGTTGTATTCTAAAAAGTATTTTAATGCATCTGTATCAAAAGAAGCTAATCTAGAACTTGTTGCAGATTTAATATCAACTAGTATTTGCTCTATATTTGCGTCTACTTTAGGCTTTAATGACTCTATTTTATTTCTAGCAAGCTTGTTAGCTAAGTTTTGTGCTACTATTTTTATATTTGCTTTTATAAACTCTACAGAAGAAGTTTCCATATGTTTTCTAACAGCGGATATAGTTTCTGGAGATATTCTACCTCTAAACTGAGGCTTAAGTCTAACAACTCCAGTTTGTGATGTTGATCCTTTACTTCTTCCAGAAGGACTAGATATAGCAAAATCTTTTTCAACAAAAGGTTTACCCACTTCATTGCCTGATCCTTCTATAACTTTTGTGCTTTTTGCTTTTGGATCTATAAAAGGTTCGTAAAAATAATCTTTAAACAATTTAGCTTTTAACAAAGATCTTCCTCTAACGTCTTTAGAAACCAGCATTTGAAACTCTGTTGGAACCTCACCGGCTTCAGACCTAGCAACGTTAAACTCAGGAAGCGTTTTTATATGTCTTTCTAAATTATTACCTTTGTCAAAATAGTTTAAAGCTTTTGTTTTATCTGAATAAAACTTAACACCGCCTGTTTCACCTGGTTTTAGTTTTTCACCTGTCTTTGGATTTCCTATAAAGTCAACTTCACTAAAGTTTTTACTTGTTCCAACAACTTTGGCACCTGGAATTCCAGTTATAATTTGCCCAACATCACCAACAAAGTTTTTTTCTATGTATTCTGGATTTACATTTTCTACAATATCTTTGTCTATTTTTAAAACTCTATCTAATCTTTCTAACTCTATAGTCTTTAGATCTCTTGTAGGGTCTATGTTTTTTTGAATTCTTTCTTCAACACTTTCTGATTGTGTTATAAGTTTATCAGCAAAATCTGTTCCAGCTATTTCTTTAACAGATCCAGTTTCTCCAGCTTCAACATCTAAGCTTTTAGCTTTGGTTACTTTTAATTTTTGATAAACATCTTGAGCTTTAAATTTAGCAGAACCAAAAGCGTATGTTGAAAACTTTTGAGTGGCATTACCGTCTTTATCTTTTTTAGGGTCGTAAAGCTCTATTATTCTAGGTAAGTAAGTAGCAATAAGCTCTTGCTTAGCTTCTTCTCTATCTATACCACCTTTTCTAGTATCAAACTTTATAGCTGTTAAAGCTAGCTCTCCAAAAGAATTTTGAAGCTCTTCTGTAGCTTTTTGTTTTTCAGCCGCAGTAGATTGTTTGCTTCTTATAACATCAACAAGATCTTCGTTAGTTCTACCTGATTCAACAACTTTTGTAGTTTTTTGTTTTTTATCTTTTGGCTTTGTAGTTGTAACGCTAGTTCTTTTAGATTTATCTATTATGTTTATTCTTTGTTGCTCATAATCGTCAAAATCTATTATACCGTCTAAATATCTATCTTCAAGCTCTTCTAGTTTTGTTTCTATATCTAAACTTGATTTTTTACTTGAAAGAAGTTCGTTTATTTCAGCAACATTACTTTCAAACTCTAAAGACTCTTTGTTAGTAAGTTCACCTTTATTATTTAATTCACTTTGTCTAGCTTCTAGTTGACCAAGTCTATTAACAGTGCCTTGACCTTTTATGTCACCAACTCTAGCTTTTTCTGATACATTAAATATTTGTTCGTAGCCGTTAGGTCCTTTTATCATTAAACCACCTAAAGAAGCCCATGTTCTTTGAATATTAGATCCTTTAGCTAAATTAGCTATTATATTTAATAATTGCTCTGGTGTATCTGCCTGTAGTTTTAAATCTGAATTTTTGTTAAATAAATTGTTTAATTTGTTTTTTATGTTACCGTAAACGTTATTTCTTATAAGACCATCACCACCTTTACCAAGAAGCTCTACTAGCTGCATTAAATACTCTTCTTCAAATGTTTCGCTGCTCTGTCTATCTTTATATTTTTCTTGTATCTCTCTAAAAACGTCTCTGCCGATGTTTTTCTTAACTAAGGGCTCTATAAACTTTCTTATCTTCTGTAAGCTTTCTTTAGAGTTTAATCCATATATTTCAGCAAAAACGTGACCTATTTCGTGAGGTATAATTCCGCTTTGATATTTTCTAGCATCAACTACTATATCATACTTAGTACCACCTTTTCCATCTGAAGTAGGTATATATTCGGCATTTTTACCATTTAAACCTCTACCGTCCATTTGTATATTAAGACTTATGTTTAAATCTTTTCCAGTTTCTTTTTTGTAATTTTCTACTATACTATTATAATCCGATTGAGCTTTTTGAGCTAGCAGTTCTGGGTTTACTTCTACCGCGCTCATTTCAGCAGCAACTATATAATCGTTTGCCATGTTCCAAGCTGCTTTATAAGAATCTAAATCTTTAGCTATTTTTGGATCTTTAGGTTTTGCGCCGCTTTTTCTTATAATTTCTTCAGCATTTCTTCTTGCTTCAGCACGCATTGACTTAGCGTTGTTTAAGTTTTGAGTAATGTTTCCTAATTTAGCATGTGGAAAAGCTAATGGCATTCCTGTTAGAAAATGACCAAGAAGTCTTTTTGATACACTATTTTCACCACCAAACATTGGTAGGCCGGCGAAGTTTTCGTCAAAATAAGTTTTAAAATCTTGTCCTCCCATAAAATCTTCTGCAACAGCTTCTAGTGCAGTAGCCATTTCAGAAGATGGAACTAAGGCTAAACCCGACTTAGCAGGTTTAAAAACTAATTCATTTAATCTGTGATATGAAGATCCTTTAAAAAAACTTCCGCCTATTATATTTTTGAAAGCTACGTTTGTTATTCTGCTAGCAGGTATAAACGCCATACCAGTTTCAAATCCTCCATCTCCAAAAATAGCCTCCATTTTAATACCCTCTATAACAGAAGAAATACCAAGTTCATATCCTCTGTCTAAAACAGTTCCACCTTGTTTTACAACACTTCCAGATCCTTTTAGCTTAGATTGACCTTTTACAAAATTTTGTACTGTTTTGCTGCCTACCGCTGCGCTTCTTCCATTAGCAAGTCTATAACCTGCGGCCGCGGCTTTAGCCTCTACTTCAGCATAAGAAATAGGCTTTTGTATCATTTTACCAGCTTTAACGCTGTAAACGTTTTTAAAGTATTTACCGTTTTTTAAAGTTAAGCCTAATCTAGTTAAGCCAGTAGCGCTCATAACACCTCCAGTAAGAACATTAGCAACTCCAAATTTCAACGCTAATATAGGCGCTTGAGAAAGTGTTTTACCTACAAACTCGCTATTTGTCTGAACAAAGTTTTCTTTTTGTTCTGGCGTAAACTCTATATTAGAGTCTCTACCTATTTCTTGTATTGCGTCTAATACTTGAGAGTTAGTAGGGTCCCAAGCTTGTTGTATTTTTTCTTTTGAAGTAAAAGACTCTGCAACGCCTGTTACAAATGTTGTAAAAAACCCAGTTCTTTCTATATCTTTAGGGTCTATATTAGCTAAGTAAACTAAATCAAAGGCTTCTTTATCAGCTTTATTGTTTAAATATCTTTGAGTTAATGCTCTTATATTTCTTTCGTCATATATTTCAGAAACTTGATCTTTATCACCTTGTTTTGGATTTGGAATAACTGCTTTTAATCCATCACCAAAACTTTTATTCATAAAACCCTTGCTTGATATATATATATCTACAAGTTCTCTTAAAGTTATATTTTTAAACTCATTAGCGTTCATGTCATACTTACGCTTTAAAGCATTTAACCAGCCTTCTGACAATATAGGATTATCTCTAGTGTCTGATACGTTGACTTTTTGATTTAATATTCTATTTAAATCATCTTTTTCTTTAGCGTAAAGACCATAAGCAACTTTTAAAGATCCAAAGTCTGTGCTTTTCATTGTTAAAAGCTGGTCTATTGAAGATTTAACTTTACTAGTTATGTTTATACTTGTTTCATCTTCTACATTGCCTTTGCCTTTTTCAACATACTTAGTGTCTACGTTTAGAAAAAACCCAGCATCTTTACCCATGTAGTTGTCAATGTATGCATCAGCACTAAGTTTTAAGTTTTTAAGATTTCTTTCTAAAACAACTCTGTTAGGGTCTGAATAAGAAGTTTTTTGAAGCTGTTCTGATATTTTTGTTACTTGAGAATTAACATTTGAAGCTTCTTTTATCCCTGAGTCTAAAAGACTTATACCTTCTTTCTTTGCTTTTTCAATATAATCATTTACAGTTACTCCTTTAGAGTCTACGTAGTTTGCGAAAGATTCAATTTCTAAGCCTTGTAGCGCCTCTTCTTGGCTTATAATATATTCATCAACTACATCGTTCATTAATATATCTTGTTGATACTCTGTAAGTCCAACAGCCTCACTTGCATCAGTTCCTCCAAATCCAAGAAACACAGCTTCTTCGCCTAAGTTTTTATTGAATGTATTAAAACCATTTAAAGCGGCTTGCTTTATTTCTTTTATTGTTTCAAGTCTTGTTTCTTCGTCTTCTAAACCAGCTCTGTAACTGTTAGGACCTTGATTTATTAAAGACTTAACTCTACTTTTAAATTGTTTTCTATATTTTTTATTTTCTTTGTATGTATTAATAGCCTGTTCATCAGAGTTTTCTGCTATCCAATTATTTAAGCTATTAAACCTATTAAATCCAGTTGTAACATCAAAGCTTGTGTTTTCTCCGTTAGGCGCTTTTATAAATAAAGTGTCTGGAGTGTTATTTACTTCAAAACCGTCTTGCTCTAATAGCTTTTTATATTGATTAACTATTTTTTTAGCATTACCACTACTACCTACTTCTATGTCGTTTTCAAAATCTATAACACTGTCTTTATAAACTAAACCATATTTAGGTTGTTTTTTAGGCGGGTCGGGAGCTATATAAGTTTGATTAGGTCTTGTTGATTCCGAAGAACCATTTTCCAAACTGGAATCCGTACTTGGTGCTGGTGTACTCACAGACGAGGCAACTGCACCCGGTACACCGTCTGTTGTCTTTACTTGCTCAGGAGCATCTATAGCTACTAAATCATTTTTAGATATAATATCTTGTATAGTTGTGTTTCTTTTTTCAGCTAATTCTTCTAGTTGACTTTGAGAAATAACTTTACCACTTTTTAGTCTGTAATCTGGCATAATTTATATATTAAATTTTATTAGTCTAAATTATTTAATTCTTCGTCACTAAGATATATATAGTTTTCTGGACTATTAGGATCTGGATTTGGATCAACTGTTTGAACCTGTGGAACTAAACCATCTACATACTTTACTATAGCTTGTTTGGATTTTAGTTTTTCACCAACAGTGTAACCTTGAGCATTACTTAGTCTTATAGCTAAGTTTTTTAATTGGTTTTCATTCATTAAATTAAACTCAACAGTTTCTCCTTCGCCTTGATCTAAAGTTACAGTACTACCGCTTACAGTTCTAACTTGATCAGGACCAAGAACTAAATCTATAATTTGATTAGGATTTTCTAAAAGACCTTCAACAAGACCAACAGCACTGTCTTCTATAGTTGTGTCTATTTCTTCTTCTTTTTCTGGCTTCTTATATTTATTTTTTAGTTTTAACTTAGCTTCTTCTGTTAGTACTGATTTAGTTATACTGTCTTGCATGTCTTGTTCTTCTTTTTGGCGATCTATATAATAACCTTCTTGAGCAACATCTGCAATACCTTGCGCTAATCTTTTTATAACTTCTTGTTGTATATATGGTAAATTTTCAGGATC
>Ga0209336_10001537_pt1 | contig 11221 bp, 12 predicted proteins | sample LinPmetageLP32_FD_184042 | JGI IMG/M metagenome (GOLD analysis project Ga0209336, IMG submission 184042) | Marine viral communities from the Pacific Ocean - LP-32 (SPAdes) (version 2) | ecosystem: Environmental > Aquatic > Marine > Oceanic | place: Pacific Ocean | collected 2009-08-23 | reverse complement strand
TAATCCTAATACGTTTAAAGGACTTGATCCTGTAAAACTATTTCGTAAACTAAACGTTAATCAAGCACACGCTAGGCACATTCGTGCTTTTTACGAAGGTGTACATGCAGAGTATGTGATGTTACAGCAACCTGCTCGTGAACAAGACGAGGATTTGCGAGAAGCATATGCACACTTAGACAAAGCCGCAGTGAAACGTGCAGTTACACTGTTTGGTGGTATCCTCGGTGCATGTGATCTTATTGCCGCAGAAAGTAAAGCGACTCGTAAGACTAGATCACCTAAGCCTAAGAGTGCTGACAAGTTGGTTGCAAAAATGAAGTATTGTAAAACCGACGAAAAGTATAAAGTAGCCTCTATTAATCCAGTTGATATTATTGACGCTACAGAAGTTTGGGTGTTTAACGTTAAGACACGCAAGATCGGTAGATATGTTGCAGAAGAAGCACAACAGTTTCAAGTTAAAGGAACTACACTACAGTTCTATGATGCTAAGTTTAGTGTTGCTAAAACATTGCGTAAACCAGAGCAACAACTAGCAGACTTTAACAAGAGTGGCAAAGTGCAAATACGAAAGTTCTTGGACAATATTAAAGGTGTAGAAACAAAAATGAACGGACGCTTTAATTCTGATACTGTGATCCTTAAAGCAATAAAGTAATAAATAGTGTATAAGAACAAGGACGCACTATGGCAACACTAGCATCATTAAGAGCAGACACAACTGATTACATTCGCTATCGCTTAGGTGATGGTATGGTTGATGTTGAGTTAGATCCGGAACACTATGACAATAGCATAGACAAGGCAGTAAGACGTTTTCGTCAGCGTAGTCAAAATGCATATGAGAGTTCATATGTATTTTTAAGTGTAGTAAAAGAACAACAAGAATATACACTGCCAGATGAAATTGAAGAAGTACGTCAAGCATTTAGACGCAGTGTTGGTAGTGGCAGTAGCGATACTGGTACACAATTTGAGCCTTTTGAAGCGGCTTTTCAAAATACTTACTTGTTACAAAGTGGGCGTATTGGCGGCATGGCAACATACGAAATGTACTATCAGTATCAAGAACTAAGTGCAAGACTGTTTGGTGGATTTGTAAACTTTGAATTTAATCCTGTAACCAAAAAGGTTACATTACTTCGTAAGTTTAGTGCAGATGGCGAACAAATTGTTCTTTGGACTTATAACTTGCGTCCAGAAAGTAGACTTTTACAGGATAGACATGCAGGACCATGGGTGCAAGATTACGCACTAGCACTTGCAAAGTATACACTAGGCGAAGCACGTTCTAAGTTTTCAACTATTGCAGGACCACAAGGTGGTACAAGTTTAAATGGTGATGCGCTTAAAGCAGAAGCACAAGTTGAAATAGATAAACTCGATGAAGAACTACGCAATTACATTGACGGTAGTGATCCACTCTCATTTATTATAGGCTAACAAGAGGCAAATATGATTATAGGATTATGCGGACTTATCGGCGCCGGTAAAGGCACGGTTGCAGACATTCTTGTCGAACAAGGATTCAAAAAAGTAAGTTTTGCAGATAAGCTCAAAGATGGTGTGAGTACTATCTTTGGTTGGGATAGATCAATGCTAGAAGGAGATACAGATGAGTCTAGAGCGTGGCGAGAACATAGTGACGACTTTTGGAGTAATGAAACACAAATGGAAGTCAGTCCTCGTATAGTGCTTCAGTTATTTGGTACTGATTGCATGCGTAATGGATTTTATGATGGAATCTGGGTAAGTCTGCTAAAAAAAACTATACTAGACAATCCAGGCAACTACGTTATACCTGATGTACGTTTTGAAAATGAAGTCAATATGCTACATGATATTGGCGGCGAAGTATGGGAAGTCAAACGTGGTGAAGATCCACAGTGGCTTATAGAATATGAAACAACTGGCGTTGCTCCTAAAGATGTACATACTAGCGAATGGAAATGGATCAAAACCCGCAAAGAGGAAGTAATACTAAACAACACAACTATTAATGAACTTAGAGGTCAGGTGTTAGCGACCCTCGGGACCATCCCGTTTTAACAAGTTCAGCATTACAATTAAGACATACAGTTTTTAGATTACGATTGTTGATATTGTTTAGATCTCCATCTATATAAAAAACAATAACTTGACTGCGAAACACAGGTTTGAATCCACAAGCCTCACAGTTTCTTTTTACCTTATATCCACTGTCAACCCACAGTGGCTTAACAGGCTTGTGTAACTTCAAGCACTGTTCACACTTCTTCCTATAAAATATTTTATCATCCTTGCGGTAATTTACTGCCTTAGGACGCTGTCCACATGTGTCACAAGTAGGTCTCATAGTGTATTTAACACGCACCTTTAAAGGGATAATGCAAATAAGGGCATTTTACTGCTGTTATTATAAATAGTATTATTAAAACAAAAGACCTTAATTGAGGAAGAAAAAACATGGCACTAATATCACCAGGCGTAGAAGTTACAGTTATTGACGAAAGTAACTATGCTCCATCAGCCGCAGGCACAGTAGCAGCAATTGTTATTGCAACTGCACAAGATAAGACAAGTGGTACAGGCACAGGCATTGCATCAGGAACAACTGCAGCAAACGCTGGAAGTACCTTCTTAATCGGAAGTCAAAGAGAACTAACAGCAACTTTCGGTAATCCAACATTTTACAACACTGCAGCAGGTTCACCTATCAATGGTTACGAGCTAAATGAATATGGTTTGTTGGCTGCATATAGTTTATTAGGTGTAAGCAACAGGGCATATGTAATTCGTGCAGATGTAGATCTTGCACAATTAGTAAGTAGCACAAGTAGACCACTGGGCAATCCGACAAACGGTACAGTTTGGTGGGATGTAAGTTCTGATACACGCTGGGGAATATTTGAATGGAACCAAAGTACTGGCGCATTTACAAATAAAATTCCAACAGTTATCACAACTACAACAGATTTAGATGGCGGTGTTCCGAAAACTTCAATTGGTGCAATTGGTGATTATGCATTGGTTGCAACAAACACTAGCAATCCTGTTTATTACAAGAACCGCAGCAATGCATGGGTGCTTGTAGGTAGTGCAGCATGGATGATTTCACACCCAACAATTTCAGGAACAGTAGCAAGTCCAAGATTTACACAGGGCAACACAATTACAATTAACGGAACAACTGTTACAATGTTAGGCAGTACTGTAACTGAACTCAAGACAAGCATTAACAATGCAAGCATTACAGGCGTTACAGCAGATGTGCATGATAATAAAATTGAAATTTATGCAAACGCTCTGGCAGTAGGTGTAGACAGTAGTGCAGATGGTAAAATTGTTCTTGCAAATGCATCAGGTTCAATACTTACAGATGCAGGCTTGACAGCAGGCACATATGCAAGACCACTTATTGCACAGGATCCACACTACACAGTGCCAGCGTTTAAATCAACAGACACTGTTCCACGTCCTTCAGGAAGTGTATGGGTTAAAACAACAAGCAGTAATCTAGGATTCCTAGCAGATGTAAGTTCATATAGTGCTTCTACAGCATTATTTGGAAGTGCCGCTGCTCCAGCATATACTAATGATCGCACTGCACTTAAAAGTTTAGATCCAACAGGCGGTGGTTTGAATATTGCTGCAGGTAGTTTTTATATTCAATATGATGTAAGTGAAGATGATACTGTTACATACAAGTTATTCAAACGCTACAGTTCAGGCGTACTTGAAGTTACAGGTACTGCTACAACAGCATCATTGACTGCTGGTAACAAATTTACTATCCAAGCAAGTACAGCAAATAGTACTACACTTACTACTGCAGTGGAAGTAACCCTAAGTGGTACAACACTAACTACACTAGCAACTGATATTAACGGTGCTAACGTAGCAAACGTTAGTGCTAGTATACTAACCACAGGTGCTATTCTTATTAAACATTCACAAGGTGGTGTTATTAGGTTAAAAGATACATCAGGCACTCCACTAGCAACTGCAGGCATCAGTACATCAATTACTACTAAGCAGGTTCGTGCAGGCAATGCCAGTGATCTAATTCTTAGTAACTGGATTGCAGATACATACACAGCAAGTACAAGTGCTCCAAGTGCAAACCCAACTGATTTATCATATTGGTATCATGGTGGATTTGAAGCAGACATCCTAATACATAATGGCACAACATGGAAGGGCTATCAAAACATTACAGATACACGTGGCTTTGCACTAGCAAGTACAAGTCCAGACGGTGTTATTTTTAGTACTGCTGAACCAACACTGCAAAGTGATGATACTGCACTAGTTAACGGTGATTTGTGGATTGATACAAGTGATCTTGAAAATTATCCTGCACTTTACAGGCGTCAAACTGTAAGTGGTGAGGCAAAATGGGTATTAATTGATAAAACTGATACTACAACAGAAAATGGTATTATCTTTGGTGATGCACGATTTATGGGTGATGCTACAACTGATGTTGTAACAGGAACTATCCCAACAACAATATCACTTTTGACAAGTGATTATTTGGATATTGATCGTCCGGATCCAACAATTTACCCACGTGGTATGCTTTTGTTTAACACACGACGTAGTTCATATGGTGTAAAACAGTTTAGAAGCGATTACTTATCACGCACCAACTTCAGTGACACAAGCGTTTATCCAACACTTCCTACAGAAAAGGATGCATGGGTAACAGCAAGTGGTAGTTCATTTGGACGTAAAGCAGCAAGATCTATTATAGCAACTCAAATGAAATCTGCACTTGATGCAAGTACAGAGCTTCGTGAAGATGCAAGAATCTTTAACACTATTGCAGCACCTGGATTCCCAGAGCTAATTAGCAATATGGTAAGTTTGAATAATGACAGACGCCAGACAGCATTTGTAATTGGTGATTCACCAATGAGATTAGCAGCAACAAGCACTGCTATTGAAAACTATGCAACTAACACAGCGGCAGCATCAGACAACAATGAGGATGGACTAGTTACTAGCGATCCACATTTGGCAGTGTTTTACCCAAGTGCATCAACAAACGACCTTTCAGGTAACACAGTTGTTGTACCACCAAGTCATATGATGCTTAGAACCCTTGCAAGAAGCGATGATATTAGTTTCCCATGGTTTGCTCCAGCAGGATCACGTCGTGGACTAGTAGACAATGTTAACAGTATTGGATTTATTAATGCGGCAACTGGCGCATTTGTTAATGACAATGTTAGAGAAAGTGTAAGAGACACGCTTTACTCTAATCGTATTAATCCAATTGCATTCTTTAACGGTGCAGGAATCCTTAACTACGGTAACAAAACTCGTGCAGCAAGTACAAGTGCATTGGATCGTATCAACGTATCAAGACTGACAGGGTTTCTCAGACGACAGATGCAGGACATTGCAACAGGCTTTGTATTTGAACCAAACGATAAGATTACTAGAGATGAGATCAAACAACAGGTTGAGCAAACTCTAAATGATTTGGTTGCAAAGCGTGGAGTATTTGATTATTTGGTAGTATGTGATGAAACTAACAACACTGCAGATAGAATTGATCGTAACGAACTGTATGTTGACATTGCTATTGAACCTACAAAGGCTGCGGAATTTATCTTTATTCCTATCAGACTTAAGAACACAGGTGAAATTTCAAGTGGAAATCTAGCAGCAACACAAACAATATAAAATAAAAAAAAGAATGGGGGGTAGAAATACCCCTCATTTTTTATGACTAGAAACTGATAAATACTTTTATAATTATTATAGGAGCGAAACGAATGTCAGTTTCATCATTAACAAAGTTTACAGTGCCGTTAGACGGTGATCAGAGCGCATCAAGTCAAGGCTTGTTGATGCCAAAACTCAAATACCGCTTCCGTGCGTCATTTGAGAACTTTGGTGTTAGTAGTCCTCGTACTGAGATGACCAAACAGGTTATGGATATTACACGCCCTAGTGTAACATTCGAAGAATTTGAAATTCCTGTTTACAACAGTAGAGTGTATTTGATTGGTAAACATCAATGGGATACAGTAACAGTTAATTTGCGTGACGATGTTAACGGAGGTGTAACTAAGTTATGCGGAGAGCAAGTACAGAAACAGTTTGATATGATGGAGCAAAGCAGTGCTAGTTCAGGTATTGACTATAAGTTCATAACACGTTTTGAAGTACTAGACGGTGGTAACGGTGCAAATGCACCAAGTGTACTTGAAACCTGGGAACTATACGGTTGCTTTATTCAAAACATTAACTACGGTGATTTAAACTATGCAAGTCAGGAAGCAGCAACAGTTGCAATGACTATTAGATTTGATAACGCTGTTCAATCACCACTAGGTGATGGCGTTGGTTCAAGTGTAGCGAGAACACTAGGTCAAACTATTACTGGCTAATAGGAGTTTTCCATGGCTAGTGTAAATAATTCACTATCACCTTTAACCTCAGGCGAAACAGTGCGTGACTATAAACATGCGTCACGCACTTTTGTTGACAATAACTTTGAACTACAACCACGGCATGGTCATCTGTTTCATGTGGTATTTGAGTTTACCGCAGAAGCAGCAACACTTTTCAACACTATAGACCAACTAGAAATACCTATACTTGTTAAGAGTGTAGACCTTCCTACATATAGTATTGATGTCCAAACACACAATCAATATAATAGAAAAGTACAAAGTCATCATGCTATATCCTACAATCCTGTTACTATACGATTCCATGATGATGTAAAAGAATCAATTAGAAACTTGTGGCACAAATACTATATTTTCTACAATGCAGATCCAACCTATAGTTTAGATAGCAATGCTTATACCCCATATGACAAATACAGTAATCGTGTACAACAACAGTGGGGACTACAGCGTGGTAATAAACGATTCTTTAAAAACATAAAGATATACAGTATGCACAATCACAAATTTGCTGAGTACACACTTGTAAATCCTATGATTACTGCATTTAACCATGACAGTCATGCATATGCAAATAGTAGTCCTATGGAACATATTATGCAATTAGCATATGAAACTGTTAAATATGCAACTGGATTTGTAAATGATGTTACGCCACGTGGATTTGCTGATATACACTATGATGTAGAGGTAAGTGATCTTACTGAAGGTAATCCACAGTCAACAGCCTTTATAGGAGGACAAACTAGAAGTGTTGCAGGACAAGTACCAACAGACTTATTTAATGGCAACGTTATTGGTGTTATTAAAGATGCAGAAATAATATACAATGAAGAAAGACTTAATACAGGCAATGTGCTTACAGATACGCTATCTATTTTTACAAACAATTTACTGACTGGAAAGAAACTTACTAGTAACATACTGGTACCAGTAACTGGCGTTGTTGAAAAAGTTGGAGGTAAATATCTTGGAAATTTACTTGGAGTAAACGAACAGGGAGATACTACAGGTACTGGTATAACTAATCTTATATCCAGTGGAGGGCAATCTATCGGACGCAATTTTAGTGCACCAAACGACAGTACACAAGACGATATTGGTAATGCAAAAAAAGTACCTAATAAAAACGGCACAGTAAGTTATCCAAATAATATGAGTGATACACTTCAATACTTCAGTAAACTAGTAGGAAGCAAAAAGTAATATGGCACAGTCGACAAATTTACCTATAGTTAGTCCAGCAGATGATTTTGATCAACGTGTTCAAGATTATTTTGTAAATTACTTTAGTGCGCCCATTAGTTTGAATCAAAATGAATATGAAGTTGCAAAAAGTTTCTTTGTGTCTCGTACTGCTAATGAAGATGCAGCGGCAGCACTTACTGCAGCAGTTATTCAAGCAGCAAACGAACTTAACATACACATAGTAGATATTGTAAAAGAGTTTGAAAAAACAGGCGATTTAAAAAGTGCAATCCCAACCTTTCTTAACTTGAGCAGAAGAACAACCAGTCTACTTGGTTATGAACAAGAAATTAGTCCTAATGAGAATATAGCCCGCCAAGTGATGGCATAAATGTTTAGTCGTAACAAATATGCTAACGGCATATACAGCATCACAAATACAGAAAAATACAGTGGAACCAAAGCGCCACGATACCGAAGTGGATGGGAACACGCATTTATGCGTTTCTGTGACAATAATCCTAGTGTAATAAGTTGGGCAAGTGAAGGTATACAAATACCCTATCGTAATCCTCTTACAGGCAAAGGCACAGTATATGTTCCTGATTTTGTAGTTGTATATCAGGATAAACGTGGCAATAAGCATGCAGAACTTATAGAGATTAAACCCAAAGCACAAACTATGCTTACAGAAAAGACTCGTGAAAAAGAAAAACTTGCTATTGCTATTAACCATGCCAAGTGGGAAGCGGCTGCAAAGTGGGCAAAGCACAAAGGTTTACGCTTTAGAGTAGTTACTGAAGATGATATTTTTCACAACGGTAAACGCTAAGGATAACTATTAGTATGACTAAAAAACTAGAAGAACTTTTTGATTTAGAACCTGCAGATGAACTTGATATTACAGCAGGAGAAAATACAGTTGTGGTAGAGGCGGTCACAGCAGATGATATACCACAACTACAAACAGCATTATCAAACGTAGATAAAATTGATGCAGCGTTACCCAGTGTGCGTGAACTTGATACTAGTGATAAAGAGATGGACGACATTGCATTGCTTGCACAGGACACATTTAAAGATCTTATGGATCTAGGAATGAATGTGGATAGTAGATTTAGTGGTGAAATATTTAGTAACGCTAGTCGTATGCTAGACACAGCCCTAAGTGCTAAGAGTGCAAAAATTAATAAAAAATTACGCATGGTTGATTTGCAACTTAAAAAAGCAACACTAGATGCTAAACTTGCAAAAGAAGCAAGTGCAAAAGGTGAGGATGTTGAAGATGGACAAGGGCAATCTGTAGATCGTAATCAACTACTTATGGAAATTTTAGGTAGAAATACTGAACAAAAGTAATAAATACACTATTACATTAAGGAATACAGCAATGAAAAGTTTTAAGAGTTACCTCGTTGAGAATGAACAAACCTATAAGTTTCGTATAAAAATGGCTGAAAATCTCAGTGACGAAACAATGGATGCACTAGAATCTGCTTTACAAAAGTATGAGATGAAAAGCATTAGTAAGCCAAAGAAAACTCCTATACAAGAACATCCAATGGATTTTCAGACATTGCAAAATGCAGAAGTGTTTATCATGGATGCTGAATTAAGTTATCCTGTTACTGCGCATCAATTATTCGAATATATTTCACAAACAGTTGGTGTCCCAGCAAGTCACTTGGTAGTGATTAATCAAGATCATCCAGAAGAAATGGCTCGTGAAGAAGCACTCAAAGAAGAAGAATATGAATCAGTGCTTGAAACAGACTATGCAGATTCAGACAATAGTAAGTCTAGTTTTGGTGATGAATACAATGAAAATATGCTTAAGGCTATTGAGTCACGAAAAATGGAATATGCTGCAGTATTTTCAGATAAAATAGATTATAGTGGTCCTAAAACAGAAACTCCATCAACAGCAAGTATGATGAAAGATCCTGGTAACGCTACTATTCCAAAAGTAAACGCCCAAGGATCGACACAGTAAAATGAAAGACTTGTATAAAGCAATTGATGCACTAAATGAAATTACACAGCAAGAACGTGACGCAATGCGAGCACAAGTTGATGCTGAAGAAAAATCTGCAAGAGCAGCACTGGATACAGAAAAGGCTGCAGTAATGAAAGCAGCAGGCAAAAGTGCGCCAACAAAAGCAGACATGTATAAAGATGTTGCAGATTTTGCTAAACAACAAAGAGCCCAAAGCAAAGCAGATGGATATGCAACTAAAGACGAATACAATGCAGCATATCAAAAGAACCTAGATGCACTTGCAGCCGCAGGTGTAAACATGGACAGTATTTCTGCTACAGCAAACAAGATGATGAGCACAGAAAAAGGTGCTGCAAGACTTGCTAAGATGGGCATAAAAGACGATAATGATTTACTTTCTTATGCAATGATGAAGGCAGGCATAAAAGATATGACACCTGACAAGTATACTGCAACAGATTTTGCAATTACGGATATTGACGATATGGAAAAGGCACAAAAGGAAAGTTTAACATTTGAAACTGAAGAAGAATTAGATGAGCGTGTAACATATAATACACTTGCTAAACTAAGTGGTATTAAAAATCCAGATAAAATTGCTCCTGGTCAAAAGATCACACTGCCAGGCGGTGGGAGTTATACAGTAAAAAGTGGAGATACACTAAGTGGCATTGCACAGGACTTTAGACTTAAAAAAATTGGTCAACCTAAATCAGATAAACTAGATGATCCAACAACTAAGATACCGCAAGTACCTGATAAGCCAGGTAAATTAGATGATCCAACAACTAAGTTACCGCAAGTACCTGATAAGCCAGGTAAATTAGATGATCCAACAACTAAGTTACCGCAAGTACCTACAATAGAGCCAGGAGACGAGCCAGGCGATTTTAATATTTCAACAAATAAAAAAGATGCAGGCGATGACACTAATGATATGCTTAACAAGTATAAATTTTTAAGAAAGAGTGATGGTGGTCAGACTGATTTTACACTTGTAAACCAGCCTGTACAGCCAAAGAAAAAGTCCGATTCATCACCTAGTGTGTTTCAGGACTTAATGAAAAAAATTAAAAATTATGATATTAAAAACACAAAAATGTATGACATTTACAAATCAGGAGATAAGTGATGGATTTTGCAACACTAAGAGCGAAATTAGACAGTATCGCAGAGGAACTAGAGCAAGAGACCGTTGCGATTGAAGAAGAAGAAGTAGCAGAAGAAGAAGAAGTTGCTGAAGAAGAAGTTGCTGAAGAAGAAGCAGTTGAAGAAGCAATGATAGAGATTCCTGTACAAGAACTTGCTGACATCATGCAACTTGCAGGCTACACTGACTATGCAGAACGTATTGAAGAGTATGCTAACGAACCTGACGAACAGTATCAGGATGCAGAAGATCAGTTAATTGGTCTAAGCGGTGGACTTAACGGTCCTAAAACAGCATACGCAGCCGCAGCAGGTGGCGATAATCCAATGCAGCAAGAGCCAACTGAAATTGAAGAAGAAAATACAATGGAGGATGTAGAAGATAAACTTTACAGAAGTTATCAAGCATTCCTAGAGGAAGCAGAAATTACTGTAGAAGACTAAGTCCTTCTTGTAACAAACTATGTATATAGCG
>Ga0209336_10001536_pt1 | contig 11225 bp, 12 predicted proteins | sample LinPmetageLP32_FD_184042 | JGI IMG/M metagenome (GOLD analysis project Ga0209336, IMG submission 184042) | Marine viral communities from the Pacific Ocean - LP-32 (SPAdes) (version 2) | ecosystem: Environmental > Aquatic > Marine > Oceanic | place: Pacific Ocean | collected 2009-08-23 | reverse complement strand
AAGATAAGGACCAGCAGAAATAATAGCTGCTTTATTTCTATGTGCAGGATGTTTAGTAACCCACTTGTCTTTATCTATATGTGTAAGATTAGTTATAATATTATTACGAATGTATTCTTTTGGCACCGAGTCTCTGGGATGCACAACAATAGGAACCTGCTTCAGTTCTGCTGGGATATCAGAAACAGCCTCATCTGTAAGAAAGACTACTAAGTGTGTACGACCGCCGCCAAGAACCTTATCATCAGAGGGAAGTACATACTTTCTTATATGAGACTTTTCATCAAAGGTAGTCCAGCCATCGTCTGTAGTTTTTTCCTCATGCAATTTCTTGGTTGGAATAGAATCAAATAATGTTTTCATTCCCTGAAATTTATCTTCAGGTGTTTTATCATTATCTTCCTTGGTAAAGAAATGATCACCCACAATAACAGGAGTGTTGCTCAACATATCAAACTCATGTTGAACAGTTTTAATACTATTACCACTACCTATTAAAGCAAAGTCTGCTCTGAATTTGTCTGTTCGTTTCTTCAGAATATCACGCACATTACCCTTATGTAACTCATAAGAAAATTCTTTATTCTTTTCTTTTTTTATGTACTCTTTAAACTCATCAAGTCTTTTTCGTACAGCTTCCATAGTATTGTGAGGCTTGGCATTAAACTCTTCTTTATCTGTTTCTGTTGTAGCATCTTCAAAGAGATCATATCCAATATAATGTATTGAATCATTTCTGTCAAAGGCAGCAAGAGACATCTCAATAGCACGACCACCGTTCCATGTTCCTGTCTCTAGTATTGTTTGTGGTTCATAGAAACGAATGGTATCAGCAAGCTGCTTGTACCTGCCGGGGAGAATATCAGGGGTTGTTTGTTGATCAGATAACTCTATGATCCTTTCACCGGCACTGTTGCGTACATTAATAGAACTTTTATGCTTGATGTTTATCAGAAGGTTTTCCATACCAACAAACTCATGGACAGTCATGCCATGTGCCGTATAGATAGTGACAAGTCTGCTAAGAATAAAAGCAGAAGTCCACTCACGGAAGTTTGTATACTCACCTGACATATAAGATCCACGCCAATCACCCATAATATCTACAGAAGTTTGCCGTGCAAGATTAAAGGCCATGAGATAAGATGTCTCAGGTGTATATATAAAGTCTACCTTGTAGGTAGGATCAGGAAAATAATAATCAAGGGTTGAAGACCTGATGTCTTTAACAGTAAGACACATAGGATCAACCCAGAGCAGCCAGCATCCCTCATTATTAAAACCACACTCAGTAATAGCAAAGACTTCTGGTGCTGCTTCCAGTCCATCCAGAAGCTCTGTGTACTGGACCGCACCCTCTTCAGTACCGTCATGGGTTTTGTTCTCTTCTACAAAAGCATTGTATTCATCTATGTCTTCAAGGCTATGATACTTTATATTCTTTGCCTTGGGTAGAGAGTAGTTGTTAATATCTAAATTATAGTAGTAACAATGAAACTCAATATCAGGTTGCCAGTTTTCTTTAAACTCGTTTAATAGTTTAAATCCGTTTTTCTTTAATTTCTTTTCATCAAAGCATGTAACAATTTTATATGTCATAGGGTTCGATCATTCCTTTTCCTGCAAGATAAGTATAGTCTCCGTTCCATTCAGCAGCATACCTACCATCAATAGCTCTACCGCATTTCCATTCTTTAAACCACGGCCCACCTGTGGTGAAGTGTACGTTCTTAGCTTCTACCTCTTCAGGGGAATGACCATCAAGCCAGTTCCACTCCTGATGTATAGTACCAATGTCTGCTTCCTTATCAGGTAGCCACTCAAAGCCATGTAAGTAAGAACCTTTCTGTGTGTTTACTTCAAGAGGGGTAAGACCCTTGTTCAGGTCATGCCCACAATTCCACAAGATAAGACTTGACCAGTTCTTTCTGCGGTAGTGTTCCTGCTTTTTTCCATCCATCTTGTAATCATTAACTGGTTCATACTGATGCTTCACACAATACAGTGGATAGTAATCCATGTTGTACTCTTCAAAGAGTTCGTTTATGTCTGTTCGTAGATACATATCACAGTCCATATACAAGGCCCAACCCTGATACATATTCAAAGCAGGTACAAGAAATCTGGTGAAGCTAAACTCTGTAGAGAAGGGCTTGCCATCTATATTATCAATGCACTGACCATCCACAACAGTATGTTTACGGTTATAGATACCCATGCGCTCAACTAAATCTTTACGAATAGGTTTGATGTCTACATTCTCAACGGCAATTCGTTCAATGGTAAACTTTAATACTTCATAGGCTACATCTTCTCTTGGATCATAGCCTATGTAAACTGTATTAGGTGACTTTCGCATCTATGTTATCTCCTATTGTTGAAAGTAAAATGGGGGAGCAAACACTACGCACTCCCCCAAATTGGTTACAAGCTGTAAACTTTTTCTTTCTTGTCTTCAGGTATTACCTGTTGAAGATCGATGGTAATCATACCGTCTCTGAAAGACACATCATCTACAACTACGTCACTGGCAAGGTGGAAAGACTTTGAGAAAGGTCGCTTCGCTATGCCCTTCTGTGCAAACTTCTCATCGTCTTCTTCTTCTTTCTTTCTGCCAGATATCGTTAGCGTACCGTCTTCGGTCTTAATCTCCAACTCCTCTTTTGTGAAGCCAGCAGCAGCTAACTCAATTACATATTTACCATTACCATTTTTTATTAGGTTGTGCGGTGGATAAGAACTGGCTGTAAAGTTAGGTGTCTTATCTACCATCTTTAACATATCTCTGAATAATCTATCATGTCCAATAGCCCATGTAGAAAACTTAGAAAAGAACGGATCGTTACTTGTAATATATGCATTCATATCATTTCTCCTTATAGCAAGTTGATATTAACGTGACCTTTTATTAGCATCACATATATATTATACTACCTATTAGTTAATTTGTCAAGTACTTTTTTCCTTTCTCTGCAATTTCTTTTATAGTTCTTTTACAACAGACGCAGAAAGTTCTTGTTGGATCAATCTTACATTGCTTCTGACACTCCATACTTTTTTCCTTTGACTCTTCAGTAGGCCACCAGTTACACACCACATGAACCACCATGACCTGTGATGTCACAGATGTCATGTGTTTCCAAACCCTCTTCAAACTCTTCACCAAGTTTTTCTACAGCTTCAGAATACGACACCGAAGAAAGAGGTTGTCCTCCTCTACATCCATCAGGGTACACCGTGAAACCTCGCAACCTGTGAGCATAAGAGGCAAGAGTATCAGTAAACTCTTCAACGGTATCCTCATTGTTTAATTTTCCTCCCCACTTAGGTAGGTTAATTGTGGATGATATAGACATATCTACATAGTCCTGAACGTCTGCCTGAAACTTAATACGCCGCTTATAATCTTCTGCAAGATCAAGTGCTGACTCAATACTCTGTGGATCAACACCATAGAGATCAATGATCTCCTGTGCTGCACTGTCTACCACGTACTGATAGTGCCAACGATTACCACCCTTCAGATACCTGCGCTTGTAGGCAACAGCAAAGATAGGCTCAACACCAGTTGAAGTACCAGCAAGAATACCTATAGATCCAGTTGGAGCAATGGCACGATTAGCGACAGGGCGACTACACCCAAGAACATCAGCAAAGCTGGAACTAACGTGATCACTAACGCCCTTATACACCGATAACCATTTGTGAAGACCTTCCGTAACTTCATACTTCTCTCCTCCCTTGATTAACCATTCATGCATACCCATCAAACCAAGACCAAGCCTACGATTCTTCTCCCGTGTCTCATATACTTTATCATAAGGAAGCTTTGCTCTTAGCGTACCACATAATAAAAATTTAGTTGCAAGTTCTACTACATTAGCGAACTCTTCTAGATTGTCAATGCGCCCCATATTAACAGAGCCAAGATTACAAACATCAGAATCATCTTCAGATGTAACCTCCGTGCAAGCATTACGTAGCGTCTCCTTCTCTTTGTCAAAGAAGTTAAACGAGAACCCCGGTTCGGCGGTTGATAAGGCTTGTGTAACATTCTGCTTAAAAGTACTCCCCACATCTCCTGTCTTCCAATAATTAAGTAACCATTCTGTATCGTAGTTCACACTGACGTTTGTCATATCAAGTGGAGCAACAAAGTTAAAGTCCTGCTCCTTTACCTGTCCAATAGAAAAGCCTGTCTGTCCTACTGGCATATCGTACCAGTTCTTACTAGCAAGAAACTTATCTACATCAGCATGTTTCCAGTTAAGGCTGGCATAGATAGCAGACCTACGACTACCACCTTGCATAACCCTGCGACCAATTTCATTGATCATCTGCATCTTAGGTATAGGTCCAGAAGATAGACCACCTGTACCATTCAGGATACGACCTTCCTCACGGTATACAGAATAGTCTATACCAATGCCTCCGCCTGTCATAAGACAGGACTCAGACTTCCATGAGATGTCTGCCCAATCTTCTCTGGTATCCTCCTCTGCTTTGAGAAGGTAACAGTTATTAAAAAACTTATTCTCCCTACCTGCATAATAAAGATAACGACCACCGGGAATAAACTTTAGATCGGTGATCATACGTTTCAGTTCGTCTTTGTCTTCCTTACTTAGATACTCCTGACATACATCGTCTACCAATGTAGATGACAGTGCGTCCCATGTCTCGCAGCCGTGGTGTGCATACTTGTGCTTAAAGATATCTTCGCTAAACTTAGAGCGAAACATGGGGTTTTCGTTAGAACGAAATTGTGGCATAGCTTTGTTCCCCTTCTATTTATTATATTCCATTTCCAATATTAGTTGTGCATAGTGTATCGCTTTCTCAATGTCTTTTCTTCCCTCTCCCTTTGTCCGATGTCGTGTAATATATTTTATCACATTACCTTCTAGATAGTCAAGCCCATTTGCATGAATATATTCTACTGGCTGTATCTTGCATCCCTTGTAATGTTGTCCACCTACCTGCTGATCTAATGCTTTCTGTTCTTTCATGCGTCTAAGATAAAAGTCATAAGTTCTTTCCTGTTGGGGGTAGTTAGGTTCGTCATAGGAAACTATTGAGTTTTCTTCTGATGTCATTTACATTCTCCGATGTGACTGTCTTTAAAGCAAAGTCTCTTACTATGTCTGGTTCAAGTCCTGCTAAGTGACAGGTGTTTTTAAAGTTCTCACACGTTACTCCAATAGAAGCAAACACCCAAGCTGATGCCTGATCTCTTTGTAAGGAAGTCTCACTACTTTCGTTATTCTCTCTGGGCTTGCTCATATCAAGCAGTGCTTGAAGTATTATTGCAAGGTTAAGAGTCCTGTCAGGATTCTTCTCTGTTAGATCGTACAGTGTACCAAAGTCAGGAACTTCATTCGTCATCAGGAAACTCCTGTACTGGTCTATAAAATTTACCTCCAACATAATTATTATAATATGCTGGCTCGTCTGTTCCTTCTAACTTAGCTGTTAGAACTTTATATATCATTTGAAAATAACACTCATAGTAACGCAAGCTCCTTTTGTTTTTATACTCTCCTATAATCTGAAACTTAAAGTTTTTCTTTCCTAACTTTTTAATATCTTCATTTAAATATTTACTAGAGCCAGTATATACCCTCCAGTTAGATTCAATTTTCTTTTTCTTTCGTGTTATAAAATATTGTTTACATCCTATGTAGGATCTGGTTGTTTTTTTATTTGTTATTCTGTAGACAAAGCCAAAGTTTGCAATGATGTCAGGTTCTTTATTATACTTCCAATGCATCTATACTGAAACTTCCAATACATCTGGTTGCTTCCCTACCTGCGTAAGATACCTTTTGCCCTGCGAATACTTAAAAGCACGTAGACCCTGACCGCCATTAGCATCAGACCAACAGTCTCTCTTATGCTCACAATAAACACAACCAACAGAAAGCTTGCGGTTGCCAGACTTACCATCAGGTATATCGGAATAGCACTTATCAGGTACGGTATTATTAGCAACCACCTTTTTAAGGTGTTTAATTCTTTCTTTAGCATTAATCATATCCATACTGTGTAGTTGCGAAAGACATATCTCACCCGTGGATTTGTTGATGGCTAGGAAGGCCGCACGATCCAGATCATTGGCTGCTGCATAAGCAGATACCTGTGCAACATAGCCGAAGGGATCGTCTTCTGTTAGTTTATTATACTTAAACTTATCGAAGCCAATACCACTAGCAGACTTACAGTCAACAAGAACACCATCAATGATAGAGTCCTGATGTCCAACCACACCCTCAAGCGTAACTTCTTTCTGTTGATCTGTAACTTCGTGTCCTGCCACAGTAGCACAAAGTAGTAGAAGTTCTTCTAAAATATAGCCATAAAGAAACTTAATACGTGTGGCTGGTGGAAGCTCTTCTTGCTTTAAGTTTTTATTAACATCATACCAAAGTTTTCTGTCTGGCTTACCTATAGCTGATAGTCTAAGATTACCACGATCTCTGGGTACATCATAAAGAAAGTCTTTAATGTGTACCTTCAACATTTCACCAAAGGTATCAATGTGTTTATCTACTATGCTTTCATCCATGTCTATAGGATCAAGAGTAAATAGATTATATATATCTTCAACTAGAGTATCTACTGTTTTCATAATAAAAAGAGGGAGAGAGTAAGGACCAAAAAACTCTCTCCCCCCTCCTTTCTATGCTATATTAAAAGGGAATAGCTTCATTTTGTTGTACATAACCACCCTCAACGGGTTCAAAATCATCCCCGCTACTAGCATACTCAATGAAGTCCACTACCTGAACGGCTGCTAGATCAGCAGATACACCGGACTTATTGGCGTAAGTCCACTCAAATGGAATAGCTTTTACATTTACCTTACTACCATTAGCTACAAGCTTTCCATCCCACAGATTATTCTGTGAATCTTTTACGATAGGAGGCTGACGTTGTGTACCATCCTTACGCATTACCTTGCGCTTGATAGTAATAAAATCTCCACGATCATCTCCCTTGTTAGCGATAGGCAATCCAGAGCCTTCAATCACAGAGCGGTTGTCGTCGTCTACTTCGACCTGAATGCTCCACACAGGATCAAACTTGGTATTTGGTTCTGTAATGGAAGCATAGTGACACTTGCCGCTGATGTAAATAGGATCGTTCATTATATTCTCCTTTATAAATGCTACGCTATTGTAGCCATGAATGGGGATCATTCCCCGTTGGTTGTCTACTACAAAACAACAAACATATTATACCACAGGAATATGTGGAAGTCAATAGCTTTAGTGTGTTTCTGCCCAATTATTTCCAACTTTATAATCGGAGTCTAGATTACATTTGAAATTTAATATCTCCTCTGTAGTTTTTATGGAGTCTTTTGTTATCTTGGTAAAGCTTTCTATGTCTGGCTTGGCTACCTCAAACTGATACTCATCATGTACCGAAGCAACAAGCTTGGCATCAAGGCCATGCTCCCAGATCATTCTGTCCATCTCAACAAGCCAACGCTTGCATACCACTGCACCGGCACCCTGAAGCAGAGTGTTAAGGGCTGCATGTTCGTGTCGGATATGTAGCTTCCTGCCATCAAGTCCCGTGATCCTGCCAGACTTAGCTGCCTCAGTGACAGTCTTTCGTAGTCTGTTAAGGTATGGCATGTTCTTCAAAAACTTTTCAATCAGTTGTTCCCCCTCTGCCCACGCCCCTCCAACAACAGTTCCTATCTTGCCGGGGCCAGCACCGTATAGAAAAGCATAGATAAATGTCTTTGCCTGATCTCTGGTCTGTAGTCCAGCAGCCTTCTGGTTGGCAGTGTGAACGTCACCGGTCAGAACTTCATTGGTGAAGTTGTCATCATCCATGTAGTGTGCAAGACAACGTAGTTCAAGACCACTGGCATCAGTACCGACTAGCTGATGCGTCTCTGTGTTAGATACCGTCCACAGTTCCCTGCACTCTTTACCATAGGGGCTGTACACAGCAGGAACTTGTGCCATGTTAGGCTTGTAGTGTGCCATACGGCCAGTAATAGTCTTTAGAGTAAGCACTCTACCATGTACCCTGTCTTCATCAGAGCAAGCTTGTATCCAAGACTTGAGAAGTCCTGTACGTTTCTGTAAAAGAAAGTAACGAGAGAACATTTGTGCTTCTGGCAGATCAATTTTATCCAACACTGATTCGTTTATAACTGCTCTATCTGTTTCGGTACGCTTGGTAAATTTTACACCCATTCTTTCTAGACGATCAGCAATATGAATACGGCTTGCTATATTAAACTCTACTACTTTATCTTTAAGCTTTTTACCTGTCTTTTCAGATTCTCTTTCTATTACATCAGGAGGAAACATGTCATGTGCTTTTTCTTCTAGCTTGTATAACTCATCTAGAAGGTTAGCTTCAAGCATCATTCCTTTTCTTATATCAAAAGCAAATCCATTCTCCTGTTGGAGGTCTACGATGCTACGAACTTTTCGTTCTAGATCGTATGATGTGCTAGAGAAATCAGAACCTTCTTTTTCTAGAGCAACAGCAAGTTTCTGCGTTACATTAACATCCTGCTTACAATACTCCAACATCTCAGGAGTATAGTATCTGTAGTCATTGTGTTCTATCTTCTCAGAGCGTAGACGTTTGCCCCAAGCCTCAAGAGAATGACCACCATCACGTACAGGATTATACAGTTGAGATTCAATCAGCGTGTCACGTATCTGATCAAGCTTTATATCAGAACCAGTAAGCCTGTTGAGAACGGGAGCGTCAAAGCTGATACCATTATGCATAATAAAAGTATCAATACGCTTTGACCACTCCCTGAACTCACCACACTCACCCTGCACCCACTGCCGAGTCTTTCCTGTATCGTACTCCTTAGCTACGATACAGTGTATTTCTTTTGCGTTAAGACTATCAGTCTCAATGTCCACCACTGCTTTCATTTGTCATATCCACTAGGTAGGCTTGTGATACAGGAATGTGAAAGAATTGTTCGCCCTTTCTTATATTACGATTAGAAACTTCTTTTACTTCGCAGTCAAATAATGTATTACCATCAACGTGCCATGCCATTGTACAGTCATGATTAAAGACTACGAATGTAAGTAAGTCATTATAGCATTCCTTTTTCCACTTGTCAAGAAGTCTCTGCTTACGAAAGGGGATACGTAGTTCTTCCCAATTATTAGGCCACGTATCTGTCTTCCAAGAATATTTAACTTCAACCTCATAGAGGTGTCGTGGAAGTCCTTCATCTACTATTGAAACAATATCAAAGTAAGTTGTTTCATTAGTATCAATGTTGGTGTGATCGTGTTCTTTTAGCCACGTAACCATAGCTTCTTTAGCAGCCTTGTCAGCAATATCGTATAAACTTTTATCAAACTTTTTCTTAACCGTCATTGTCATTCTCCATGAATGGGTTATCGATCTGTGTCATGCGTCCGGTAGTACTATCGTAGTAAAGATGACAGGCTATACCAGTGTCTCCCGTATACCTGTTCTTGATAATACGAATAGATGTCGTGTTAGCTTCGATGGGATCGTCTGCCTGTTGGTTACGCTCCAGTGCAATCACTGCATCAGAAAGATGTGCAATAGATGCAGAGCCACGAAGATGCGAGAGAGTAACTTCCCTGCCATTCTCATGACCGTTGTCACCTGATGGCCTACGTAGATGACTAACCAGCATCAGTGCAATGCCTGTCTCCTCAACAAGAGAGCGAAGCTTGGTCATCAGGATATCAATAGACTTACGCTCGTCTCCGTTGTCCTCCTGTCCAGACACAAGAATAGAGAGGTGATCAAGAAAAACCCACTTGCAGTCCAAACCCTTTGCCATATACCTGACACGATCTAGTATCTCATCGTTGCTGACGCTGCCAAAGTGATCAAAGGCAAAGAACCTGCCAGAGTCAATCGTCTTGGCTTGCCAATCATCCAACTGTTCCTGCGTGTACTGGTCACGAATCTCCTTGATATACAGTCTAGCATTAGCTTCAACACTCATAAGATTAAACGCAGTCTGCTTCGTGTTCTCTTCCATAGCAAGCACACCAATGTTGTCTTTGGTATTGTGCATGATATGATACATAAGCTCACGCATCACACTGGACTTACCCATTCCTGCACCACTGGTAAATGTGATAAGCTCTCCGGTCCTGATACCATACGTCTTGTCGTTCATGCCAGACCAAGGGTAGGGACAAGTCTCGTTGTGTGTTTCTTCGTAGAGGCTACGCCCAAGATCAGCAAGGTTAATGATACCTGCTGGAGTATAGGTACGAGAGTTCCACCACGCCTCAGTAAACTTCTGACGCTGACCTGTCTTGAGGTATTCGTTTGCATCCTTCAGTTCAAGATCAACGATCTTACACTTATTAGGTTCAAACAACTTAGCTACTTCCTGCGCTGCTGCCCTTCCCGGCTCATCATTATCAAAACATAATACTATAGTATCAAACTTACTCAAGTAACGAAGAGCCTGTTTACAGTTGTTCAGTGCAGACGCTGCCCCATTTTTCAGAGATACTGAAGGCCACTTAGATCCCATCAGTTCGTATGCACTCATAGCATCAAGCTCGCCCTCGCACACAGTGATAAACTTACCACCCTGATTGAAAAGGTTTTGACCAAACAAGCCACAGTTCTTTAGGTCACCCTCAGACCAGAAAGTTTTATCATTAGTACGCCTGAACTTAGATGCCATGTGTTCACCAGCATCATTGTAATACTTATACATATGTTGTGTCACCATGTTACCTTCCTTGGTAACAGGTACGCTATACTTTTTACAGGTATCAAGACTAATCTTTCGATCAGAGATGTCTGAATACTTGAAGTCTTTCTTGTTCTGATTATTCATAGGAACTATCTTCTGTTCAGTTTGCATGTCTTCCTCACTTGCTCCATAAGTTTTACACCCAAAGCACCATGTATGTCCATCAGGATATGTTGCTTTGTTATCTTTGGAACCACACCTCTCGCATGGTCCCATGTCAGCAGATGTTCTTGTTTGCATTCTACCACTTTCCTTTGCTAAGGTCCATAAGTTCTTTGCATAATTCTCTTCTATGTGCAGATATTTCCTTTTCTATTGATACTAAACTTTCTATCTGGTCTACTCGTTCAAGACCACGCCAAGCTGCTTTAAAAGATGTCTGTATATCTCCTCTGCCTTTTGGTTTATATATTTCTATTAAGACTTCCATAGGTCTATCCTTTTTGGATTTCATAAATTCCTCGTG
>Ga0209336_10001535_pt1 | contig 11231 bp, 16 predicted proteins | sample LinPmetageLP32_FD_184042 | JGI IMG/M metagenome (GOLD analysis project Ga0209336, IMG submission 184042) | Marine viral communities from the Pacific Ocean - LP-32 (SPAdes) (version 2) | ecosystem: Environmental > Aquatic > Marine > Oceanic | place: Pacific Ocean | collected 2009-08-23 | reverse complement strand
ACAGACTCAATAGTTGACTCAGTTATTGATCAATTTGTTAAAAGAGCTAAATTTGGAAAAGAAAAATACAATACGGATTTAGATAGAACTGATTTGGGTCTTTTAGATTGGATAGAGCATGCTAAACAAGAACATATGGATGCTATACTTTATCTTGAAAAAATTGAAAGAGTAATAAAAGGTTAATATTTATAATAAAATACTATAAAATGAATAAAGAATTCAAACGAATGCAAGAGCTAGCAGGAGTATCTCTAAATGAACAAATGGAAGATGCTGTTGGAAAATGGTTAGATGGGTTGATGGTTGTAAAATCATCAGATACTGTATTAACTAGTAAGGATGATTATAAAAAATATGGTTTACAAAAAGACCCAAACAAAGCATCTTACGTAATAGACGGTGAATTTAAACCTGGAATGCTAAATGTTAGGTATGCAATGGATGGAAAATATATTCATATTCCTTTAAAAGATATTCGTGATTTAGCAAAAAAATTAGGGGTTGAGGATAGTAACTATTATCAAGTTGAGGATGCTGTTAAAGATGTTTTAAAGAAAAAGGGCTATAAACAAGAATTAGGTGTTACTTTTGACCAAACTGGTTTAAAAGTAGGTGAAATGCAAAGCCAATTTTTCCAAGACCCAAATCTAAACAAAACAAATGAGTCAGAATCTTTAAACGAACACTACATGGCTGGTGGAATCGTTGGAATGGGAGCAATTACCCAAATCCCACCTCGTGACAAATCAGATTATGAAATGGCTTTTGAGCATTTTATGAATGAGGAAATGGACCCAATTACAGGAACAGATATAGATGATATTGAAATTTCTTCTCCACCTGATTTTGGAGATGATGAAATCACGGGAACAGATATAGATGATCTTAATCTTGAAGAAGAAGATGGTGCTATGGATGTAAAAACCATAGATAAAATCTTACCTAAAATCAACACTAAATCAGAATACATGGAACTTCTTCCTAAAATTATTGGTTTGGATGTTGCTGGAGTAACTCCACAAGCTAAAAAAACCCTTTTACTTAGTTTAGCAAAAGAATTAAAATAATATGAGAAACCCTAAATCCACAGTTGAACTATCAATCCCTTTACTCCTTCGTATACTAGAATTTGCTAGAGAAGATGCTTCATCAGATGAAGAACTCCATAAAGTAGCAAATAATATAATTGAATTAAGTAAAGTTGCTGGAGAATTAGGAATGATTGATTTTGAAGCTATAATGGGTGGAGAAGAACAATTAGCTGAAAGAAAACAAATGATGGTAAGAGCAGGAATAATAAAATAAAAAAAATGAAAGAATTTAATTTAAGAAATTATCTTTATAATAATCCTCTTCTAAATGAAGAAAAAACATCTGTTTATGAATTAAAAAGTGGTGAAGTAGGTGTAGTTGATTTTATTTTAGGTGAAGAAGAAATTAATGAAATTAACTTTAATAAAGTTAAAGAAAAATTTAGTAAAGCCTTAAAAAAAGGAGCCATGACGTTTGGAGTTTTAGCTGCTGTTTTAGGTTCACCTAATATGTCTCAAGCACAAAAAGCAGAACTTAAAAAAGACGTTACTGATAGTACTTGGTTTTTAGACCAAGAGAATACAATAAAGAATAATAGAAATGCATTTGATAACTTTACTAAGGAATACTACCAAAACCCAGATTTTGACCAAGACTTAGAGGATTATAAAGATACGGAGGGTGCTGATCAATGGTCATCAGCTTTTAGTGTAGAAAAGTGGGTAAACAATCTAGGTCAAGATAGTACCGTATATAAGCAATGGCAACAAAAAACATCAGTTAATGCGGATGGCAATCAAACTTTCTCCAATGAATATACTAAAGGTGACCCAGTTAAAACAGTTGTTAACAAAGATGTTAAACCTTGGAAAACTGCTGACTTTTCACTATTCACTAAAAAAGGTCGTATTGGTGATTATCTATGGTCAAAAGATAAAACAAAATCTATTACTCCTAAAGTTCACAAAGAGCTAAAGAAGCTAGAAAAAGGTAAGAAATTTAATTGGAAAGATAACACCTCACGTCAAGCTAAAGAATACCAAGACGGAGGACTTAGTTCTTCTGATTTCCAAAAAGTAGATCTAGATAATATAGATTCTCCTAGTGAATAAAAAATATTAGTTAAGATCTTTTTAACCAGTTATATTATTTATTAACTAAAACCAAAACCATGAAAGAAATAATGGAAAAAATCACCACCTTTATGGGTGGGCTGACAACAATTATGTTATCTTTTGTATCATTAAGCATTTTAGCTGAAGTAATCTTTGGAAAAAGTGTATTTGGTACCCCAGTTGTTGAAAATGTTATGGCAATGATCAAATCTTTAGGAGACGGAGGATTTGTAGGTCTAATTGCCTTAATAATCTTAATCCAAGTTTTTCAGAAAAAGTAAATAAATAAAAGTGTATTTAAATTGAGCTTGGCTTTGCCAAGCTCTTTTTGTATTCTATAGTTATGCCAAAGAAAAAACCCCTTATTCTTAAAGAAATTAAAGAAAAGGAATTACCTGAAATAAATTTTGCTTATCAAAAAGCAATTTCTTATTCTCAACTATCTATGTTTAATGAATGTCCTAAAAAGTGGTCATTACAATATAGAGAAGGTCATAAACAATTTACTTCTAATATCCATACTGTATTTGGAACTGCTTTACATGAAGTATTACAACATTATCTTACAGTAATGTATGAAAAAAGTTTTGTTGAAGCAGATAAGATAAATACTTCTGAAATGTTAGAAGAAATTCTTAGAGGAGAGTACATCAAACAATATAAAGCAAATAATAAACAACACTTCTCATCACCAGAGGAATTAAGAGAATTTTATGAAGATGGAGTTGAAATAATTAGAGAATTTTCTAAACGAAAGAAAAAATATTTTTCAAAACGTGGTTGGCATTTAGTTGGATGTGAAGTACCTATTAAAGTTACACCTCATAAATATAAGCCTAACCTATTACTACAGGGTTATTTAGATGTTGTAATGTACCATGAACCTACTCAAACTTTTAAAATAATAGATATTAAAACAAGTAAATCTGGGTGGAATAAAACAATAAAATCAGATGAAAATAAGCAACTTCAATTAGTGTTGTATAAAAAATATTTTTCTGAATTATATAACATCCCTGTTGAAAAAATAGAGGTCGAGTTTTTTATCGTTAAACGTAAATTATATAAAAGTGAAGATTTTGTAATTAGAAGAATTCAAACATTTACTCCTCCTTCTGGTAAAGTAAAAATGAATCGAGTTACTAAATCACTTAATGATTTTATAAATGGGGCATTTGGGAAAGATGGGTATTTAGATAAAGATCACCATCCTACTCCACATAAAAACTGTCATTGGTGTCCTTTTAATAAAACTCATTTATGTTCTGCGACTTTCTAAAATACTCATATATGTATATCTAACAATATTAAAATAAAAGTACATGCCTAAAGATCAACAATTAACAAGTGTTAAAATTAATAAAACACTTTTTGAAGAATTTAAAGTAGAATGCATAAAAAGAAAATTTTCATTTCAAAAATTATCTGAAAGAGCAATCCATCTTTATTTAACAGAAGAAGAATTTAGAAAACAAGTTCATAACCACACTAATTTAAGCTTGGAAGAGTAAATTTAAAGTTTTACATTTAAAAAAATAAAAAGTTATATGCAAAATACACCAAAATTAAAGTTACCTAAACTTAAAAAAATAGATGAGAAACCCCCTCAGTTTGATATTTCTAAAAAATTTAAATATCTCCCCAAAGAGGAAAGAAAAAAAATACTACTTATTTGTGACGATGTTAGAGTCCATTCAGGAGTAGCGACAATTGCCCGCGAAATGGTAATTAACACCTGTCAACATTTTAACTGGGCCCAAATAGCAGGTGCTATTAAACACCCCGAAAAAGGAAAACGCTTTGACTTATCAACCGATACTAACAATAATGCTAAAATAAATGATTCCTCAGTTATACTTTACCCAGTAGATGGTTATGGAAATGTTGATTTAGTTAGACAGCTTATTTCTATAGAAAAACCAGATGCTATAATGATCTTTACAGATCCTAGATATTTTGAGTGGTTATTTATGATTGAAAATGAAATTAGAAAAGAAACACCTATTATTTATTTAAATATCTGGGATGACTATCCCACACCACTTTATAATAAGTCATTTTATGAATCATGTGATGCACTTTTAGCTATTTCAAAACAAACAAAACTTATAAATGAACTTGTTTTAGGGGATAAAGTAGAAAGTAAAATAATAGAATATGTACCACATGGTTTAAATCATAATATTTATTACCCACTTGAAAGTGAAACCGATTTAAAAGAATTTAACCAGTTTAAATCTCATATTTTTGGAGAAAAAGAAAAAGACTTTGTGTTATTTTTTAACTCTAGAAATATTAGAAGAAAACAAATACCTGATACAATGCTTGCTTTTAAATATTTCTTAGATAAATTACCTAAAGAAAAAGCAGATAAGTGTTGTTTAATTTTACATACTGAGGTTTCTAGTGAGCATGGAACTAATTTAGAAGAAGTAAGAAAAATTCTATTTAAAGATTATCCTGAAGCTATTTTATTTTCTCAAAATAAGTTAGGAAATAAAGAATTAAATTTTATGTATAATTTAGCTGATGCTCAAATATTATTAACCTCAAATGAAGGTTGGGGGTTAACTTTAACAGAAGCTATACTAGCTGGTACTCCAATTATAGCTAATGTAACTGGTGGAATGCAAGACCAAATGGGATTTGAAGATGAAGATGGAAATTGGTATGAACCAACCCCCGAAATCCCCTCTAACCATACAGGAAGATATACTAAACATGGAAACTGGGCATTCCCAGTGTATCCAACAAATAGATCTTTACAAGGTTCTCCTAAAACCCCCTACATTTGGGATGATAGGTGTAAGCCCGAAGATGCAACTGAACAAATTATACAGTTGTATGAAATGGGAAGAGAAGAAAGAAAACGATTAGGTAAAGAAGGTAGAGAATGGGCTGTAAATAAAGCAGGACTTACAAGTGAAGCTATGGCAGAACGCATGATTAACACGATAGATAAACTATTTAACACGTGGATTCCACGTGAAAAATATGAGTTAATCAATGTTAATGAAATAAAAGAAGACACAATTAATCACGAATTATTATATTAAAAAGTTATGAATAAACCAGTATTTGTTATAAGTTGCCCTATTGATACCTACTCTGGATATGGAGCAAGATCAAGAGATATAGTTAAAGCAATTGTAGAATTAGAAAAATATGATGTAAAAATTTTACAACAAAAATGGGGAAATACCCCTTTTGGATTTATTAAAGATAATCCTGAGTGGGGGTTTTTAACTCCTCTTATTCTACAAAAACCTACTCTTCCCTCTCAACCAGAAATTTGGGCTCAAATCACAGTTCCAAATGAATTCCAAAAAGTAGGAAAGTACAACATTGGAATTACAGCAGGAATTGAAACAACAATAGCCCCAGCTGAATGGATTGAAGGTTGTGGAAGAATGGATTTAATTTTAGGTTCATCTAAACATACTATTGATGTTTTGAAAAATAGTAAGTTTGAAAAAAGAGATAAACAATCAAATAAACCTATTGGGAATATCGAATGGAAAGGAGATAGTGAAATAATGTTTGAAGGAGTTGATACTGAAATATATAAACCAATAACTTCAACATTTAATTTATCCAATGTAAAAGAATCTTTTGCTTATTTATTTGTAGGGCATTGGATTCAAGGTGATTTAGGTGAAGATAGAAAAAATGTAGGATTATTAATTAAAGCATTTTTTGAAACATTTAAAAATAAGTCTAAAAAACCTGCTCTTATTTTAAAAACTTCTCAAGTTGGATCCTCTTATATGGATAGAAATGCTATAATTGAAAAAATTCAAATGATTAAAGCTACTTGTAAATCTAAAAATCTCCCTAATGTATATTTACTTCATGGTGAATTTACTAATATTGAAATGAATGAGATTTATAATCATTCTAAAGTTAAAGCAATGGTTAATTTAACTAAAGGAGAAGGGTTTGGTAGACCTTTACTTGAATTTTCCTTAACTAATAAACCAATTTTAACAACAAATTGGAGTGGCCATACAGATTATCTCAACCCAGAATTTACAACATTATTACAAGGTAGTCTTAAAAAAGTTCATCCCTCAGCAGCTAATAATATGTTAATGCAAGAAGCTGAATGGTTTAATGTAGATACAATTCATGTAGGCCATTATTTAAAAGATATATTTGAAAATTATAAAAAATATAAAGATTTAGCTAAACGACAGGGTTATTATAGTAAAACAAATTTTTCATTTGAAAAAATGAAAGAAAAATTAGGTAAAGTTCTTGAAGAAAAAACATCTAGGGTACCTAAACAAGTAGAATTAAAACTTCCTAAACTTAAAAAAATGGGAGAAAATAAAACTAAATTACCAAAACTAAAATTACCTAAACTTAAAAAAGTAGAAGTATGAAACATGAAGAAATAATTGATTGCCCTAAATCAGGAGGGGATTTATGTTATAAAGTTCAAGTAACACCTGATATAACAAATTATATGAGTCTAAGTTGTGGGTTTTGGACAAATAGCTTAATGAAACCAGATGAAGAATTTTATGAACATCAAATGTCTACTTTACCTGAATTATATATTGATTTAGCCTGGAAAGATTCTAATACAGAATTAGTTTGGATTCCTAATACAATTAATGAACCTGGAGTCGGGATGATATTTGCTAATGGAACTAATAAAAATAATTGGGGGTGGGCAGCAGTTAAAGCTGTAAAAGTTCCTGAAGAAGATAAAGAAAAATACCCTATACCAGGTAAAAAAGGTGAATTTATGGAATTTAGAATGGACATGGAAAACATAAAACATTTTCCTGAAAGAGAATATATAGATGCTTTATCTCATGTGGGAATTATACCAGAATAAGTAGGTATTTTAATAAAAGTTTTGTATATTTTAGTATATTAAAAAATAAAAGTTATATGACAAGATTAACAATTCATTTAAAAGAACCTATTTTTATTGAAAGAAATCAAGTAAATGTAGGTACTAAAGAGAACGTTGTTCTCAAACCTAAGAAAAAAAGGTGTATTCAAAATACTTTATCCTTTAAAGATGTTTCTGGGAATGAAGCAGGAAGAATTATTTCTGATGTTCGTAAAAAGCATGGAATTGCTAAATGGACTGAAGGTGAGAAGAAAGGATTAGAAATGATTTACACAGTAAAATAAAAGTTATGGTTATAGAAAGTCAAAGTTTATTCGATTATTTAGGTAAAGCAGCAGGACCTGAATTAGGACAAAAAGTTCATGCCGCTGCTACTGCTAAAGATGTATGGATTGGAACAAAAACTATAGAGAAATCTCTAGTACCAGCGGGGTATGTTTGTACATATCCTATTTCGTTTTTAGATGAATATTTTAATAAAAAACCTGCTAAACTGAGTTTAGAAGATAGAGTTAAAGCATTAGAAGAAAAACTAAAACATCTTGAAAGAATTGTAGGAAAGGCAGCTGATAAAAAAGTAGACGATTTACCATTTTAAATAAAAGTTATGACAAAGAAAGAAATAGAACTTCTAAAAATAGAAAAATCACCACTAAACCCAGATTTAATATCTTGGGATTACAAAACAGGTGTTTTGAATGAGAAACCTGATAGTGATGATGATTATTGTATTAGTGTAGGTAGAGCAAAATACTATAATTTTTATGAAGCACAAGCATTACTAAACGATTTAGAAAAGCATATTCAATGAAAATAAGTTATGCAATAACAGTTTGTAATGAATTTATTGAGATACAGCGTTTATTAGGGTTTTTATTAAAAAATAAACGTGACCAAGATGAAGTAGTTATATTATTTGATACTAAAAATGGTACAAAAGAAGTTGAACAAGTATTAGATCATTATAATTCAATTTTTAAATATTATACTTTACATAAAGCACCCTTCCAAAACCATTTTGCAGAATGGAAAAATCATTTAACTAATTTATGTACTGGTGATTATATTTACCAAATTGATGCTGATGAAATGATTTCAACTTATGTTTTAGATTTTCTTCCTGAGGTTTTATTATATAATAATGTTGATGTAATAAAGGTACCTAGGATTAACACCGTTGAAGGTTTAACCCAAGAACATATTAATAAATGGGGATGGGGTGTTAATGAAAAAGGTTGGGTTAACTTCCCTGATTTTCAGTGGAGAGTTTATAAAAATAATGATAAAATTAAGTGGGTAAATAAAGTACACGAAGTATTAACAGGGTACAAATCTGTAAGTTATTTACCATTAGAGGAACCCTGGTGTTTACAACACCCAAAAACAATAGAAAGACAAGAAAAACAAAACGAATTATATAGCCATATATGATTAAAATAAAATTAACTAATTGGAATAAGGGAAGAAATGAGCCTACATTTAGACCTTTATTAATCCATGCTCAACATTTCCCCCAAATAGGAATACAGTTTGTTGAAGATGGCAGTTATGATTTTGAATTTATAGGCACTGAGGATATCTTGAATAAAAAAATCCCACTACAACAAAGTATTGAAATGGGATTAGAATTTCTCCAAAAACGATCTGGAGATTATTTTCTATTTGATGGATCAGACTCAACTTCTTTAATGGGTTCATTTGAGGTTTTTAACCAATCTAACTCCCAATACCTATTTAAATCAGCTAAATCAACCTTAGAACAGTATTCAACCCCAACTGCATTTAATAAATGGTTTTTTGAGAGTGGTAGTGATTTAGATTTAGCTTATAAAATGACTCCTGAAGTTTATGATAGGATTAAACTAACAGGTTGGAATTTTGGGTATTACAATCCTAATTATTTAAATTTTGATTTTTCTAATTTAGAACGTACAATAGATGTGTGTGCTATATACCAAGGATTTCATAAAGAAAATGGTGATCATGGGGTTCGTAATGATTTAATGTATACTAATCATAGAACAAAAGCATGGGAAATGTTGGAATCTTCTAAGGGGATTTCATATGAAAAAGACAAAAGACCCTTTTTTGAGTTTGCTGATGTCATGCGTAAAAGTAAATGTACTTTATCTCCATTTGGGATGGGAGAATTATGTTTTAGAGATTTTGAAATTATACAATTTGGAAGTGTAATGATAAAACCTGATATGAGCAAAGTTATTACACATCCTAATATATATATTCCCTATGAAACTTACATCCCATGTGCTTTAGATTGGTCAGATTTAATAGAAAAAATTGAATGGGTAAAAGATAACCCAAAAAAGTGCAAAGAGATTACTGAAAATGCTAGAAAAATTTTAAAAGAAGCTTACACAACAGAAAATTTATTATTATATTGGTATAATATGATATTAACATTTAAAGGAATTGGAGTATAATGAATTATGTATTTACATTTATAGGAGAATTTGGTTATGAGTTATTTAATTGGCAAGGAGTAATCCGTAAATGGTGCCAAGAAAACAAAAAACCTGGAGATAAAGTAGTAGTATGTAGTAGACAAGGTCTAGAAAATATATATGAGTTTGCTGATCATTATGTTAATATATCCCAACTAAACTCTTATAATAATACAGTAGCTGATTGTTATAAAGCTTATATATGGGAAGAAAAAAAGGATTTACCTTTTAAAGATTGGCCTATAGTTGGTAGTGGTCCAATATATGATAAATTAATAAACAATATAAAAAATGATGTTAAACAACAAGTTTATTCATATTTAAATAGCAAACCAACTAAATATATTTGGAGTTGTGATTATACTCAAATGAATGGTTTTTATTTTGGTCATGGAGGACCTGGGGGAGGAAGTATATATTCAAATGGGAAATTTTTAAATAATAATAGATTTATTAAAATAGATATTCCTAATTTTAATAATATTAAGAGTAAATTACAAAAAGAAATAAATTTAGATTTAGATAGTCCTTATATTTTATGCCAAACAGGATATAGGGGTGGTCATTATACTGAAAAATCAAATACAAAAATAGATCATAGTAAAATTTTTAATAATTTACAATTAGACCTCCCTATACTATACCTAGATTTTAATTCAGGTAGATATTTTGATAGCACCTCAAATTTTAAAGTGAAATCTTATTCATGTAGTAATTTTAATGAGCAAGCTTGTTTGATATCCCTATCTTCTTATTGTATATTTACAACAGAAGGAGATTTTAGAAGTCACACATATATTCCTCCTATGTTAGGGAAAGATGTTCATGTTGTAGCTTCTAATGAAGTATTAAACCTCCCCTCAGAGTCATCAGATTTTTGGAATAGAAATATCTTTCATTTTGGGGGCAAAATTCATACCTATGAATATGAAAAATTAAAAAATTGGAAATTAAAATGAAAACAACAGAAATAGACCTGAAATCCTCAATTAAAGAACAGGGGAAATATGTTACTCAAATATTCCATTTTGTAGGAGGAATAAAAAGAACTTATGATGGTATTATAACAGATAGTATTAGACAGGGACAATTTACAAAATTTAAATGTAAAAATGGAGCTATGGTAATAATAAATGATATTAATATTTTAATGATAGAAATCTTTGAAGAAAATTAATTATGGGAAATTTTAAAACACATGATGATTTTAAGACTTTTGATATAATTTTAGATAAAGTTAAAAATTACAAAAAAGGAGAAAAATTATATTATGTACGCTTTGGTGATGGTGATCTTATAATGATGTATCCTGAATCAAAAGGAGAAGTTATAGGTAGGGCTAACCAATTTAATACAACAAAAGAAATTCAAGAAGAATTATATCGAACTTGGAATATACAAGATGATAGGTATATGGTAGCAGGATCATTAAATTTAAGTAGTCCTTTTAGCACTGATCATGGAGTTGAAATGCATAACAAAGTCACTCAATTAATAAACTCTGGAAAACTATTAAATAGGGATGAGTTTTATAGTCATCCTACTTTTGAATCAAATTTTATATTTAAACCTGATAAATTTATTGAGTTTTGTAATTTAATAAATGGGTATAAAAAGGTATGGGTTAATCAGTTTTGGCATGATAATGTAGAAACTATATTAGGTAATATAGAACATCATATACAGACTCCAAGTACTAATAGTTATGAAAACATAGATGAGTGGTATCCTGAGCTTTTAAAAGTTATTGAT
>Ga0209336_10001533_pt1 | contig 11238 bp, 16 predicted proteins | sample LinPmetageLP32_FD_184042 | JGI IMG/M metagenome (GOLD analysis project Ga0209336, IMG submission 184042) | Marine viral communities from the Pacific Ocean - LP-32 (SPAdes) (version 2) | ecosystem: Environmental > Aquatic > Marine > Oceanic | place: Pacific Ocean | collected 2009-08-23 | reverse complement strand
ATAAATAAGTTAAAAGAACTAGCTAGAGAAATGAAAAATAAACAAGATAAAGGAAAAAGATATAAAAACCCAAAAGTAGATAAATATAATCAAGGAGGAAGTAACATGGCGAAAAAAGATCAATTTGCACAAAGAAATATAGTGGGAAAAAGTTTAGCAGATGCTAAAGCAAACAATTATATGTTTTACAAAGGGAAAGATGGCAAGAAAAAAGCTGCGGTTTCTAAAACAGATTTAATAGCATTTAGAAAAAGAGAAAATAATCCTGATTTAACATTAAGAGATTACTTAAATAAAATGCAGGGTAAGACAAGAAAAAAAGATACTAAAAAAACCACTCCTGTTGTTACAACTAAAAAAACAGATACTAAAAAGAAAAAAAATTTAACATCTAAATCTGTTGGAGCAGGCGCAGTAAAAACTATTGCAGGAACTGCTGCGGCAAAATCCGCTACGGAAATAAATAGAAAATTAAGAGAAAAAGCAAAAGGTGAAAAAAAGACTGAAACTAAAAAAAAGAAAGATGATATTAAAACAGGTTTTCTTCCAAAAGTTGCTGGAGTAGATATTTTTAGTAAAAAAATGAGAGAAACTGCCGATGCTGCAGCTAATAAACGTGCTCCTAATTATATGAAAAAAGACAAACCAAGTTTATTAAAAAGAATTATGACTAAAAAAATATTTCCTACTAAAAAACAAGAGGAAAAAAGAGCAAAATTAAAAGAAACATTTGGAAGAAAACAAAAACCACCTGTAACTTCAGAATACAAAAAAGAAATGAGTTACAATATGGGTGGAAGTGTAAAAGTAAAAATGAGCAAAGGTGGATTTAAAGGTATTTTTTAATGGCAGTAAATTACAGAGGAGAAAAATTTTCTGGTTATAACAAACCAAAAAGAACTCCGGGCAAAAAGAAAAAATTTGCTGTACTTGCTAAAGTAGGTGACAAAGTAAGGCTAATAAGATATGGTGACCCAAATATGAAGATAAAAGTTAACATACCTAAGAGAAGAAAAAGTTTTAGAGCGAGACATAAATGTGATACCGCTCCTCCTGCTAAATTAACTGCAAGATATTGGAGTTGTAAAAAATGGTAAGAAAAGGTGGTATTAGATCTCAAATGTCTAAACAAATGGGTATGTCAAAAAACAAAGCAGACGACCTTTTACAAAAAGGCAAACAAATGAACGATGCACAAGGTTTTAATAAAGGAGGAACTAGCATGGCTAAACAATTTCCAGACTTAACAGGAGACGGTCAAACAACCCAAGCAGATATTCTCAAAGGAAGAGGAGTTTTTGCTACAGGTGGTACTATGACTGTTATAATTGGAACAGATGTTTCACGTGAAACATCTAATTCTGTTGAAAAAATAACACCTGGTCCAAAAGATGTAAAAGTAAACATGAATAGTAAAGTGAGAAACCAAGAAATTAAAGGCACTCCATCTGTTCAAGTAAAAGGAAGAAGATTTTCTGGAGTTTATTAATGAGTTCTATAAATTTTGCTTATTCTTTTTTAAAAAGAATACAACAAAGAATAGAATTAACAAAAGAAACTATTTTAGCAGGTTCTTTTAAAACGATGGAAGATTACAAACACATAACTGGAGAGCTAAAAGGTCTTCAGTTTGCAGAAAGAGAAATAAAGGAACAATTAGAAAGCAAGGAGAATGACGATGAGTAAAACACTATATGTGCCAGAACATATTGCGAATAAAGATAAGAAAGAAAAAAAGGTTAATGTAGAACCTTTATACAGACCAAAGGATACTAAAGTTCTTGATCCTGGTTTAATTAAGAAAAATTTAAAAGAACGACTTCCTCAACCTACAGGTTGGAGAATATTGGTAATGCCTTATATGGGTAAAGCCACTACAGACTCAGGTATTTACATTCCTGATACTGTCAGAGAGCGTGAGCAACTAGCAACAGTAGTAGCTTATGTTTTAAGAGTTGGACCTTTAGCGTATAAAGATCCAAATAAGTTTGGGCCAGAATCTACTTCTTGGTGTCAAGAAGGTCAATGGGTTTGTATTGGTCGTTACGCAGGATCTCGTTTTAAAATAGACGGCGGTGAAGTTAGAATTATTAATGATGACGAAGTAATTGCTACTATATTAGAACCAGATGATATTAAACACGTTTAAACAGAAAGAATAAAGCAACTTCATGGAGATAAAGAGACATGCAACAAGAACAAAAAGTAGAACAAGAAAATATTGAACAAGAAACGGTAGAAGTTGAATTAGAAGACAAAAAAAACGATACCGAAACACAAGAGCCTGAAGAAAAAGTAGAAACAAAAAATAAAGATGAGTTAGAAGACTACAGTTCAGGCGTTAAAAATAGAATTGATAAACTTACTAGAAAAATGCGTGAAGAAGAGCGTCAAAAAGAAAGCGCTATTCAATTTGCTGAAAATGTTAAAAAAGAAAATGAAACTTTAAAGACTAGATTAACTAATCTTGATAAGGGATATCAAGAAGAATTTGGTTCAAGAGTTGATTCTCAGTTACAAGCGGCAAAAAGATCTTTAAAAGATGCACATGACTCAGGAGATACAGATAAAATAGTAGAAGCACAGGAAAGTTTAGCTACTTTAACTGTTGAAAAGTCAAAATTAAAGAAACCAATTGTTAAAGAAGAGGCAGAAACACCGAATCAAGCACCAGTTGCTCCAATTCCTGCCCAACAACCTCAACAACCTGCTCAAAATGCACGTCCAGATCCAAAAGCAGAGGCTTGGGCTTATAAAAATGAGTGGTTTGGGAAAGATGAAGTTATGACATATGCATCATTTGGCATTCATAGACGTTTAGTTGAGGATGAAGGGTTTGACCCTACAACAGATGAGTACTATAGTGAACTCGATAAACGAATAGCTTCTGAGTTCCCTCATAAAGTAGGACAGAAGCAAACGGGAGGAAGTCAAAAGGTAGTTTCGGCTACTTCTTCTAAATCCCGCAACAAAGGGGGTAAAAAAACAGTGAGACTATCCGCCTCTCAAGTTGCAATGGCAAAACGATTAGGTGTTCCCGTAGAGGAATACGCAAAATATGTTAGACAGGAGGCTTAAATGAATAGTCAAACAAATAAAAACACAAGAACATCTAGGGAAGCACAATCTCGTGATAATAACGTAAGAAGAGCTCCTTGGAAGCCACCATCCATGTTGGATGCGCCTAAACCACCTGAAGGTTATGTACATAGGTGGATAAGAACTGAAGTTATGGGTTTTGATGATCGAAAAAATGTTTCAGCTAAAGGAAGAGAAGGCTGGGAATTAGTTCGTAAAGATGAATACCCTGACTTCGAAGTACCTTCCATTGAAGATGGAAAGCATGCTGGAATTATTGGTGTTGGAGGTTTACTCTTAGCACGTATACCAGTAGAAACCGTTGAAGAACGCTCAAGATACTTTCGAGATCAGTCTCGCAATCAGATGCAAGCAGTTGATAATGATTTAGCTCGTGAAGAGCACCCTGCGATGCCTATACACAAGGCAGAAAGACAAAGTCGTGTAAGTTTTGGTGGTTCTCGCAAAAGTGAGAGCTAAATTTTAATTATTTAGGAGATAAAGAATGGCAAATTCTAATGGAGCGTTTGGATTAAGACCAATAAAAAAATTAGGTCAAGATACAAACAGCACTGGTATGACAGAATATAGAATTGCATATGACAACTCTAATAAATTATACCAAGGTCAAGCTGTTATACCTACAGCAGCAGGAGTCATTGATGACTTACAAGCTGCAGCAGGTGGAACTGTTTCTATACTTGGCGTATTTTACGGTTGTGAGTATGTATCTAGTACTACTGGTGAAGTAATAAGATCAAATACATGGCCTGGATCTGGAGCAGATTCAAATCACCCAGTAAAGGCTTTCGTGTACGACGACCCAATGCAACTGTTTTTAATAGCAACTGGTGATATTACTGGTGCTAATACAGAAGCTTTAGTAAGAGCTGATGTTTTTATGAACTGCGCATTAAAAGATGGTAATAGTGGAAGTGATACTACTGGAATTTCATCTAGTACTGCTGATTTAAATACAGCAGCAGCAACTAACACACTCGCTTTACGTATTCTGGGAGTTCAAGAAGATCCTGAAAACTCAGATTTTACAGTTACAGGAGTACCATTGATCGTACGTATTAATAACCACTTTAATGCACCGAACGGCTCTATAGCCCAAGGTACAGTATCTACAACAGGAGTATAGAATATGGCAATATCTAGAGCACAACTAGCTAAAGAGTTAGAACCTGGTCTTAATGCCTTATTTGGCCTTGAGTACCAAAGATACGAACAAGAGCACACTGAAATATTTGACAAAGAAAATTCTGAGAGAGCTTTCGAAGAAGAAGTAATGTTAAGTGGTTTTGGTTCTGCTCCTGTAAAAAGTGAAGGTTCCGCAGTTGCATTTGACGATGCAAATGAAGCTTATACTGCAAGGTATAACCATGAAACTATTGCTTTAGCTTTTTCAATAACTGAAGAAGCAATTGAAGATAATCTATATGATAGATTAGCTACAAGATACACTAAAGCATTGGCTAGAAGCATGGCTAATACTAAACAGGTTAAAGCAGCATCTGTTTTAAACAACGCATTTGACGCTACAATAACAGGTGGTGACGGTGTTTCTTTATGTAATGGCTCACACCCATTAACAAACGGTAGCACTTTTAGAAACCAACCTACTACTGCGGCTGATTTAAATGAAACAAGTCTAGAAAATGCCTTAATTGACATTTCTGGTTTTGTTGATGAGCGTGGTTTAAGAGTTTCTGTTCGTGGTTTAAAACTAATAATTCCATCAAATCTACAATTTATAGCTGATAGAATATTAGAGTCCACATTAAGACCAGGGACTGCTGACAATGACGTTAACGCAATGAAGAACATGGGAATGCTTCCTGAAGGTTATACTGTCAACCACTATTTATTAGACACTGATGCATTTTTTATTAAGACAGATGCACCAAGAGGTTTCGTTCAGTTTGAAAGAATGCCTATGTCTACTAAGATGGAAGGTGACTTTGACACAGGAAATATGAGATTTAAAGCAAGAGAAAGATACTCTTTTGGTTTCTCAGACCCAAGATGTGTTTACGGCTCACAAGGAGCTTAATCTAGGATTTAACTTGCCCTATGGACTGACCTAGCAGACGCTTATACGACCATAGGGCAAAAAACTTTATAAGAGGTAAAAATTATGGCAACAACAACTTTTAACGGTCCAGTCAGATCTGAAAACGGATTTGAAACTGTTTCAAAAAATGCAACTACTGGTGCAATAACTGTAACTAGTGGTAGTAAAATGGCAAATGAAGCTGCTGGAGGTGCTGGTATTGAAGGCACAGCAGCAGTGTATATTACGCAAGTAGAAAGACTTAAAAGCGATACAACTACTAATGTTAATATAGTAAAAACAACTATTATGATAGATTTAACAGGATTAAATTCTGGTGGAACTGCTGGTGACATTATCGGTAAAAATGGTTCAGGTGTAGCATACATAGGTAAAGTAACAACAGCAAACCAAGGTACAGTCTTTGGTGTAACTATGGAATGTTTTGAAACACCTGCTACTGGTGACCCAGACATTAATTTACATTCTGCAACAGAAGGTACTGGTGTTGAGGATACTGCTATTGGGGATTTAACAGAAACTTTAATTATTAATGGTGGTGATGCTGCTGTTGGAACTAGAACTGTAGGTGGAACTATTGCAGCAGATCAGTTTTTATATTTAACAAGCGGAGATGCAACAGCAGGAACTTTTTCAGCAGGTAGATTAGTTATCACAATACTTGGCTACGATGTAGCTAGTTAATAGGAGAATATAATGGCCGATACAAATACTAATACCACTATTATAGATGGTGATAAAAAGGTTGTTCAGTCATTTGTTCATACTTATGTGGATACTGGTGAGGGCACTGCCGTCAAAAAAATTGATGTTAGTGCTCTTGCTACAAACACAAGAGGTCAAGCTTGTACAAATGTAAGAATAACAAGAATATGGTTTTCAACTCACGGTTTAACTGTAAAAATATTAGGTAATGCTAGTACCAATGTTTTATTACTTGAGTTACCGACTAATTATCAAGGTGATTTAGACTTCACTAGTTTTGGTGGTATACCTAATACTGCTAAAGGAACTACTGGTGCAGATGGAGATATTTATTTTTCAACTCACGGTGAAGGATCTAATGATACATATACAGTTATTATTGAAGCTATAAAGGAGTACTAATGGCTACATCAGGAAGTTCAGATTTTAATCTGGATATGGCAGAAGTTGCAGAAGAGGCTTTTGAAAGATGTGGGTTAGAGTTAAGAACAGGTTATGACGCTAAAACTGCCCGGAGATCTTTAAATCTTTTATTTGCTGAATGGGCAAATAGAGGTTTAAATCTTTGGACGGTAGAAGAAATAACTCAAAGTTTAGCTTATTTGTCTTCTAGTTCTTCTGTAGCTACTTATCCAATAGGAACTATAACTATGACTGTAGCGGCTTCTGCTAATTTTACAGTAGGAGAAACTATTACAGGAGGAACTTCAGGAGCTACTACTAGTATTATAACAAAACCTACTGCTACCTCTATGACTATTACTATTCCTGTAGGAACTTTTTCAGCTACTGAAACTTTAACTGGATCTAGTAGTGGAGCAACAACAACTCTTTCTTCTGCGGTATCTTTAGCAGATGCGCAGTCAACAGTAGATGTTTTAGAAGTGGCAATTAGAAGAAGTGGTGCAGATACAGTTACTACTAGATTAAGTAGAGGAGACTATTTAGCTATATCAGATAAAGATTCTCAAGGAAGACCTACTCAATTTTATATAGATAGACAAATAACTCCTACTATGACTGTTTGGCCTTCTCCTGAAAATTCTACCGATCAACTTATTTATTATAGAGTAAGAAGAATACAGGATGCAGATTCCTCAGTAGATACAGGAGATATTCCTTTTCGTTTTTTACCTTGTTTAGTAGCAGGATTATCTTATTACATAGCTGTCAAAAGAGCCCCTAATAGAATAGGTGTTTTAAAAGATATTTATGAAGAAGAGTTTCAAAGAGCCGCTTCCGAAGACGGAGAAAGAGCAGGTCTTAGATTAGTTCCTTCTTACTCATCATTAAGGGTAATTTAAATGGCTAGGTATGCATCAGGTAAATTTGCTTTAGGAATATCTGATAGATCAGGCAGAGCTTATAAAGTTAAAAATATGATACAAGAATGGAATGGTCTTTTTGTAGGAAAAGATGAATATGAGCCTAAACAACCACAAATACAACCAAGAAAAGTAAAGCCTGATCCAGAAGCTTTACGTATTAGTAGAACAGACAGAAAAGAACCCCCATCTCAAGTTATTTTAAACCCTAATTCTTTTACATCAGGTGATGCAGGGTCTAATATAATTACTGTTTTAGAACCTGGTCATAATAAAGTTACAGGAGATATTATTCGTTTTAGAATATGTGATGCTTTTGATGGTTTTACTAAATCTATGTTAGAAACAAACACAGGATTTGCCGTTACTGTTATAGCTCCTACAGGTACATTAGTAACATCTAACTCATATACATTTGTAGCTACTGGTGGAGAAACTGCTACTATAGGAAGTATATCAGGTGGTGGAGTAAAAGCTACCGCAGGACCTGTTGACGATCCACATTTAACAAGTTATCCTATAGGTTAATAAAATGGCATATACATTTACAACATTAAAAACAGCTATACAAGATTATACGCAAAATACAGAAACAACTTTTGTTTCCCAATTATCTAGATTTATTATTAATGCAGAAGAAAGAATATTAAAAGAATGCGAATTACCTTTCTTTAGAAAGTATGTATCAGGACAAACAACTAATGGAAACAAATTTCTTAATAAACCTCTTAATGATTTTTTATCGCCTTTTTCATTAAGTGTAGTAAACGATTCAAAAAATGAATTTTTATTATATAAACATGTAACATTTTTACAAGATTACACTCCTAATCCAGCTACAACTGGTGTTCCTTTGTATTACGCTAATTGGGACGAATCTAGTTTTATATTAGCTCCTACTCCTAATGCTAGTTTTAATATGGAACTACATTATTTTTATAGGCCAACTTCAATTACTGTTACAACTGATGGAACATCTTGGTTAGGAACTAATGCTGAATTAGCTCTTTTATATGGTTCTTTAGTTGAAGCGTATACATTTATGAAAGGCGAAGCAGATATGTTACAGTTGTATAATGCAAGATATGCAGAAGCCTTAAAATGGTTAAAAAATCTTGGAGAAGGAAGAGATACAAGAGATTCTTACAGATATGATAACCTTAGAAGGGATATAGCTTAATGTTAGATAATAAAAGTTCTAGTGAATTAGGCCCTGTAAATGTTTACACATCTAATAATAGAGGTCATAGCCCTGAAGAAATAGCTGAAATGGCTTTAAATAAAATAATGATGGTTAGCGATAGTGCGCCTCCTGTCATACGAGATCAAGCTATTGCTCATAAAAATAGGTTGAAAGAAGTTCTTATTTTTTATATGAATAAGATGGCTCAAAGTGAAAGAACAACAATTTGGGCATTAATGAAGAAACAAGGTCAAGAAGACATGGCTGAAATTATAAGGAGGTTATAAATGGCTATTAATCAAGCAATGTGTGGAAGTTTTAAAAAAGAAATATTAGCAGGTGTTCATAGATGGACAACATCTTCTCGTGGAGATGGTTCTTCTATTTCAGCAGACAATTTTTATGTAGCAATGTTTACATCAAGTAGATCAGATGCTAATGAAGATTTAACAGGGTATACAAATACTAATGAAGTTAGTGGAACTAATTATACCGCAGGAGGTCAAGTTTTAGGAAGTGTAACTATTGGATTAACAGATAACTCATCTTCTGTTCCTACTGCTTTTTTAGATTTTGCAGACACTACTTTTTCATCATCTACAATTAGTAATGCAAGAGTTGCAGTTATATATAATCATTCACTAACAAATGCAGGTACTGCTGGAACAGTTACTCATGCGGCTAAACCATCAGTTGCTGTTTTAGATTTTGGAAGTAATAAATCCTCTAGTTCTGGAGATTTTACTATTCAATATCCTGCTAATGATGCAAATAACGCGGTTATTAGAATAGCTTAGTATGTCTCATTTTACTTACACCGTTACCGTTGTAAGTACAGGTGGCGGTAATAAATACGCTATAAATGGCAATCAACAAGCTAGTTTAAACTTATTTGAGGGAGCAACTTATAAGTTTGATCAGTCTGATAACTCTAATAGTAGTCATCCATTTAGGTTTTCGACTACTGATGATGGAACACATGGTGGTGGATCTCAATACACTACTAATGTAACTACATCAGGAACTCCAGGAAATTCAGGTGCATATACTCAAATAACAGTAGCTGCTTCTGCTCCAGATCTTTATTATTATTGTACGAATCACTCTGGTATGGGTGGTGTTGCTACAACAACAGGAACAATTTTATCTGGGTGGGGGCGATCTACATTTAATGCAGGTCCGTGGGGTGAAGGCACTTTTGCAGTAACTGTATCTGAAACAGGTGTTGTTGCTGCTTCTACAATTAGTAGTGCAACTGTTACTGCTGTTCAAAGTATAACTGTAAGTGCAACAGGAGTATCTGCAACTACTGACATAGGTAATCAAGGATGGGGAAGATCTACTTGGAGTAGTAGTGGTTGGGGAACTCCAGTTTTTGGAACAATTGTTGAAGGTACTGGAGTTACAGTTAGTGCTACAGGAGTACAGGCTTCAAGCACAATATCTAACGTTTCTATACAAGAAGGTGGGGGTATAACTGTTGGAATTAGTTCAGGAGTGCAAGCTTCAAGTGCTATTAATGATATTATAATACCACAAGCTCTTATTTTTGTTACAGGAGTACAAGCATCAATAACACTTAGTGATATTGATGTAGGGTTAGGTTTTGGAGTGACAGGAGTACAAGCTTCAAGTACTATTGGTAGTGAAACAGTAGTAGAAGGAGCAGGTGTTACAGTATCAGCAACAGGAGTAGTTGCTGCAAGTGCCACAGGTAGTGAAACAGTAGTAGAAGGAGCAGGTGTTACTGTTTCAGTTTCTTCTGTATCCGCTACATCTCATATTGCAAGCGTAGGTTTTTCTGCTGTAATAATAGTAACAGGTGTTGGCGCAAATGGTTTAATAAGCACTGTAACTGTGTGGCAGAAAATAGATACTTCACAATCACCTAATTGGGTAGAAATAGCAGCATAGGAGAATAAAATATGGCATCATCGTTTACAACAAGTTTCGGAATAGAAAAAATAGCAACAGGTGAGCAGTCAGGCTCCTGGGGCACAACAACAAATTACAATATAGATATTTTAGATAGAATAGCTTCTTACAAATCAGTAGGATTATCTGATGCATCTACAGCAACACTTACTGTTAGGGCAGGTTCTCCAAGTGATGGAGGTAATAATGTTCAAGATGGTATGTATAGAATTATAAAGTTTACAGGAACTTTAAGTCAAAACTGTACAATAACTATAGCTCCTGCAACTACTACTTCTTATTTTGTTTTTCAAAATGCTACAAGTGGTGGATACAGTATTATTATGAAACAAGGATCTGGAGCAGCTACAGTTACTATACCAACTACTAAATCAAACATGGTTTATTGTGATGGTAGTGATGAAGTTATATCTGTTTCTGATTTATTTGTAGCTAATGCATTAGCCGCAGATAATTTAACAACAGGAGATGCCGCAGTTACTCTAGCAACTTCTACAGGTAATATAACTGTTGATGCTCAAGGTAATGACACAGACATAATATTTAAAGGTACTGATAATACTGCCGACATTACTATGTTAACTTTAGATGGTAGTGATGCAGGTACAGCAACTTTTAATCACGATGTTAAATTAAACACAGACAGTTCTGTATTAGGTTTTGGAGCGGATAACGATACAACTCTTACTCATACGGACGGCACAGGTTTAACTTTAAACGGTACTAATAAATTAACTTTTAATGATACAGGTACTTATGTGCATTCAAATGCAGATGGTGATTTAGATCTTGTAGCAGATGGTACTGCCGTAGATAGCATTAACATTGAATCAGCAGGTGGTATAACTTTAGATGCAGGTACTGCTGGTAGTGGTATTATTTACGAAGATGACGGCACTGAAATGGCTAGAGTACATAACAGTTCTAGCGAT
>Ga0209336_10001530_pt1 | contig 11249 bp, 24 predicted proteins | sample LinPmetageLP32_FD_184042 | JGI IMG/M metagenome (GOLD analysis project Ga0209336, IMG submission 184042) | Marine viral communities from the Pacific Ocean - LP-32 (SPAdes) (version 2) | ecosystem: Environmental > Aquatic > Marine > Oceanic | place: Pacific Ocean | collected 2009-08-23 | reverse complement strand
AGCAACATCATTTCAAGATTCTTATTACCTATATCCATAATACTATCTGATACATCGATACCAAAGCAACTAATAGGTAAACCTCTATCGGTTCCAGTATTTGATAAAACAGGTGAAGCTAAACAAAGCCACCCTTTCCAAATGTAATCAAAAAACTTATCTGCTAATTCTGGTTTATACAGTCTTCTAGCAACAGCTTTAGAAACTCTCATATAAGCATCTTTAGGTGATTCACCTAGTAATAGATACCCACCTGAAATAGTCTTCTTATACACGTCCGTATCGCCCCACGTGGGGTAATCTTCACCTTTCTTCCAGTCGTTATTCCACATCTTCTTTATTTTCTTTTAATTCTTCAGTTAATTTTGTTATTGCTTTTTTATATCCAGGTAATCTTTTTACAGTTTCTAATGTACCTACCGAGAGATCTCTAAGATTATTTAGTTCCTGAAGAACACCTTGCATCAATCCTCCAAGCTGTTCTATTTTTTTTCTCATTATTATTAGTTCTGATTCTTTCATAATTTAATTTTAATTAATTCCACAGGATGTAGTTATTAAATAAACTACTTCACTTTTACACTCCTCGTTAGTTGCATAGCTCCCGCATTTTTCAACAGCATATGCTTCAATTATTTCAGGGTTACATTCAAACTCTGATTTACTACAGCTTGTTAAAGCTAATAATAATATGCTACCAAATATCTTCAAAGTCTTCGCCTTCATTTGCCTTAGAGTAATCCGTAGGTCTGATAGCAAAAAAGTCAGTGTGAGTAACACCTCCAGTAAGATGATAAAACCAATCCAAGTTACTTGCGCTGATTGTATCGAATTTAAAATGGTTTGCTTCTTCACTGTAACCCAATTCAACAATTTTTTCATTTGTTCTTTTCTTTATAAAGTTTTTTAAATCTTCTTTCTTAAGATTTTCTATATCGCCTTTTTCAAACATTTTATCAATGTATTTTAATTCAAGGTCTACCATAATATCGGCTGCCTCTAATACGTGGTTTTTACATTCTTCTTTTAGGTCTGGTATTTCTTCGCACATATGTCTAAACAATTGACAACCCATCTTTGAATGCAATGATTCATCTCTTACTGACCACTTCATTTGCTGGCCAACGCCCTTAAGTAAGTTTCTAAGCTGAAAGCTGTATAAAACAGCAAAAGCAGAATATAACGAAACACCTTCAGCGAAAGCGCTAAAAACCGCCAAACTTTTGGCAATACCAATTTTATCTTTTCCTTCATAACTAACTAAATTTTCAAATCTATCTGCCGTAGCAGGTTCGTGTAAGAAAGCTTCAAAGTCTTCAAGACCTAAAGTTTCATTTAAATATGAATAAGCTACAGCGTGAATAGTTTCTTGCGATCCAAACATCATAGCCATCTGTTGTATTTCATGTTTAGGAAACCAACCAACTACTTTTTGTGTCCAATAATCTGATACTGCACATTCTGTTTGTGCAAATCCTAATAGTATATTACCTACTAAATGTTTTTCAGAAGGTGTTAATCTTTCATTCCAGTCTTTTACGTCACCACTCATTGGTATTTCCGTGTGTAACCAAAATGCTTGTGCTTGTTTTAACCAACCTTCAGTGTAGTACTCTGGGTACTCAAAAGGTTTGTAAGCTATTCTTTCATTAAATAATCCCATATTAATCTTCTTTATCTTGTTTCATTATTTCTAAAGCTATATCTACAAATGGCAGATACAACACGTGTGACACTACTTCGTCTAAATCATAGGATCTAATTCCTATTAATACCCCTGGATATAAACCTATAGATATTCTCCAAACTCTATTCATATACTTTTATATTATATTTATCGTGAATTTCCATAAGCTCTTTCCACCTAAGAAATCCTCTATTAACGGCCCATTTAATATGTTTATCAACTTGCCTTTCTGTGTACTTTAACCTTGCTAACTTTTTTTGTTTTTCAGAATTTCTATTACTCTGTCGCATTCTTTGTGATTTTGCGGTTTAAAAAGTATATAACCTGGAAACTGTTCGGTAACTAATTTTTTAAATAACTTCCATCTAATAGGAAATGATTCATTAGGTCTACCTTTAGTTTCAATTATAAAATCATCACCTATAAAGTCAGGTGTGTATTTTATTGGTAATATTCTTTTTTCTCCTCTGTTTATAAATTCTCCCTTTGAGTTAGCTTGTCTCTCATAAACTTCATTTTCAAAATGAAATCCATTTAATAGCACAAAAGTTTCGCCTTCATATTTAGCTTTTATTTTTGCTTTTGTTAATGCCATATACATATACTTCTCTAATCCTGATGCAAAGTTATGTCCATCATAACTAATCTTCTTAGATTGTACAGGACCCTTTTTTCTAGTAGGTCTTCTTCTTTTGTACATTATTCTTTTGCTTTAAGATCTCTTAGATAACATTCTTCTATTTCATCTTTTAATGCATGTCTTGTTTTTTCTATATAGTTGACAGCATCCATTAACTCTTCTTGAATATGTTGAAGCCATGTATCTAAAGGTTGGTCATCTTTGTGTAAAGTAACGCCGTACTTTTTATAACCTACATCAGATCTGTTAATAAACTTTTTTACTACTGATTCTATTATTTTATCTCTTATTTCCATATTAATCTTTTACAAATGTTCCGTTTAGCATTCTCCCAGTTCTATTAGATATCTCATCATAAGCAGACTGCATACAAGTTTCAATTGAAACACCGTTGAGTTCGGCAAGATTAGTAAGAACAACAATGCTATCACCAATAGCATCGATAACACCTTCTTGATCATTCTTAAGAGTGGATCGTGATAATTCTCCTGTTTCTTCATATAATTTTATTAATTGTGTTTTAACATCTCCTTGTTCGTATAAGCCTCTATCCTTTGCCCATTGTCTAATTAAGTCAAACAATTCTTCATTGTTATATTTAGGCTCAGCTATAAGTGCTTCATAAAAAGCTTTGTTATAAATGTAAGTTCTGGTATCATCATACATAGACTTATGTGAGTTAGCTACCATCCATTTAATTGAGTCATCGTTTATTGTAAATTCACCTAAAGGCGTTTGCCATGTTAAGCCCACATTTTTATTTAATGTAGATTTAAGTTTAGATTTTTTACAAGGGAACGTTGAAGTTTGCTCTGTTGCGTTTATTTTCATTTTTTTATTTACTAAATTTTTATATAATGTTCTATCAACTCTATACCCATAAAACTTTTGAAGCTCTATTTCTCGTTTTGATATATAATTAATATCAGACGAAGAATCTAGAACTTCATATTCCCCAGGCTTATAGCCCTGCACAAGCGTAACTCTATTCTTTAAATCACGTGTTACACCGATTTTTTTATTAGGTATGTGATAAATATAATATATTTCTTCCATATTGTTTTATTTTCCTACAGATAATTCTGCTTTAATAGCAGGACTGTGATTATATCCTTCTAATTTTATAGTATCTTTATTAGGAATAAATACAAAATCATTTGCACCTTCTCTTAATTTAATACCGCCCCATTCCATTTTAAGTTTGGGTAGATCATACTGCTTTGCCGCAATATATTCTTCAGCTTGCTCTAAATGATTATTGTATAAATGACAATCGCCTAAGCTAGCTATTAATTTACCTGCTTTACAACCCGCACCATCTGCTATCATCTCTAATAACAAACCATACATAGTTATATCATAAGGTAATCCTAGAAATACGTCTGCACTTCTTTGTTGCCACATTAAATCTAACTGCCCGTCATTAAAAAATAACTGGAAATTGTAATGACAAGGAGGTAATACCATATCGTGAAGATCAGAAACATTCCAAGCTGATACCATGAGTCGTCTACTGGTGGGATTATCCCTAAGCTCCTGAAGAACTTTTTGTAATTGATCGATACCATTAGCATTCCTCCACTGATAGCCGTATACAGGGCCAAGTGTTCCATCTGTCCTACCAGATCTCTGGTAATCTGGAGTCCAATATTTGACGCCGTTATCAAGAAGATAGTCCAAGTCGTTTCTACCAGAGACAATCCAAAATAATTCTGTTTTTGCATGATTAAATATAATTTTCTTTTTAGTTAATATCGGGAAGCCTAGCTTCATATCATGATACAACATTCTACCAAACACAGCTCTTGTGCCTGTACCTGTTCTATCTGCTTTTGGTTTACCTCCGTGTAGTATACCGGATATTAAACCTGTGTATTCAGTCTCTATATTTGTCATAGTAATATATACATGTTTTATACATCATTTTCTTACATTCAATAGCGCCGTAAGATTCTGGCGACAAGTTAGGTTTTTCACCTTTTTTATATGGCCCAATAATAATTGATATGTACCATTCTTTAGGAGCAGATCCTGTAGAAATAGGAGAGTATGAAATTCTTATATTATTTTTAATACAAAAATCATTTGCTTCTCTTTCTTTAGTTGTTGGAAAATAAGTACCCATGATACTCTTTTTTCTTTTCCTACCAACATCCATTGCATTTACTGTTCCTGCCATATTATCTTTTTGTTATCGTATTTGTTACGTACTATTCCCAAGGCATTATAGTATTTTCAGGTATAGGCTGTGAGTATGGTATATAACAACCTGATCTTGTTTCCCAAGTGAAAAATGATTCAGCGCCATTCTCACCTAAATTTTGAAACTTAACCTTTAATACTTTAACTTTTGTTGTTTTCTTTTCATAATCTCTATGAACTAATAAACCGTGGTAACTAGCGTCATACCATTCACCACCACCTTTAATGTTATACATTGTAGGCTCTTCAATTTTACCGTTTGCATCTTTATACATTTTAGTTGGGTGAGCAACTATAATAACTAATACATCATATTTTTTAGCAAACATTTCAATCTTAGTTAAATACTCTAGCGTATAAACATTAACGTCACCGTTATTGGAATCTAAGTCTCTAACCTTATTAAATGGATCTATAACTAAACATTTAATACCTTTACGTTTTACAAGCTCAGCACCTTTTCTTAATACTGAATCTAATGTATAACGTTCCATATCAATAAAATAAAAGTTATCATTTATATATTCAGTTGTTTGCTCCCATTTATCTGTACCTATATCTTTTTTAGATGGCATACCTTGCCAAGCTTTCCTCATTAACTTATGAGCGTGCAAATATGTAGGTGCATTTTCAGGTGAAGCAAAAGCTGTCTTCCAACTATGCTGTTGATTATAGCCTATAACCATTTGATCTACAAAGTCTGACTTACCAGAACTAGGAATTCCTGTAACAGTTATAAACTGTCCTGTGTATGTAGAAAATATATCATCAAAGTTACGTAGACCTATTTGAAATCCAGGTTTAAAACCGTTTTCAACAAAGTCTACAACGTCACCTTCAATATCTTTAAAGGTTGTTACGTTTTCTAATGGTACTGGACTTGCTGCATCAATAACCTTAACTAAAGAAGGAGCACCGTATTTAAGTAAATATTCATTTGCATCTTTACAGTCTTTAAACGAAGCTGTATAGCAAACTTCAGCACCTAATCTTCTTATAAGCTCTTGTCTTAATGCTTGTCCTGGCTCATCGTTGTCAACTGCTATAACTATTTTTTCAATATTTAAAAAGTAATCAATACAGTTATCTAAATAATCTAAGTTGTTTGTACCTAATGTAGCACCATTTGGAACTGATATAGCGTTAGATATACCTGCTTCATGTAAAGCTAATACATCAATCTCACCTTCAGTTATAACGCAAAAAGAATGGCCTACAATAGAATCAATGTTATAGAATACTTTTTCAGCACCCTTATATAACTTGAAGTTCTTGCGGCCATCTCTGTACTTAATGTTGATGAGTTCACCACCCATCATATAATTAAATTTAATTGCGTTCTCTTCTTTTGAAGTTTGTGGCATAAACTCAGGACCCTCAGAAACATTTAAGTCTTCAAGAGTCCTTTGAGATATACCTCTACCATTAAACCACTCTACAACTTTTGAACTAACAGGCTTATGCGTCTTAGTACTAAAATCCGGACGGACATATACTTTTTCGCTTACACCTCTTCTTTTAAAAGTATGTAACTGGAACGTTCTATTACAATTGTGACAAGTACCTAACCCTCTCTCCCAGTCGTAAGAAGCGCACTTCTTTTTCTTATTCTCAGATTTTCTAGTATGTGAACACGTTGGACATGTACCCTCAGGTGCACCTACTTTTAAATCGTATTGATTAAACTGTTCGATCTGGAAACCATTAATTTCCGTGTTATTTACTTGCATGTAATTTATTTAGAGTGGTTATTAAAATGGTAAATCATCTTGTGCAACCTGTGGTTTAGGGGCTGCGGCCTGTTGTTGATTATCTCTAGGTACAGGCTGAGGGAATTCACCATCAGTCCATACAATAGTAGCATTGCCTAAAAAAGTTCTAGGCTCTTTAGCTTCTCTCTCTTCCTTAGTTTGTGCCATAGCCACTGGGCCATGATTACCATAGGCGTCAACATCATTATTAACGGTAATAGTAATTGGTAAATACTTACCTTTCTTACCCTCAATAATTCTTGACTTATCTATAGCAGTAAGGTTTATACTTGTTTTAATTATACCTGCCATTTCTTAATATGTTTGTAGTTGTGAAAACATTCTTTTTAATTGAGTGCTATTTGCACCTGTTGATCTTCTTAAGTTGTCAACTGCTTTTACATGCGTTTGGTTATTGTAAAAGTTTCTTTCGCTTGTTGTTACTCCTGTAACACTACAAGTCTTTTTCTTTGTTCTTGCCATAATATAAAATTAAAGTGTTTTAGTTAAAAAAAATTGCGATGGATCGAAGCCATCTGTTTTAAAGAATAGTTCATATGCTTCAGTAGCTCTAAGTACTTTGTCTCTACCTGATTCATAAAACTCATCTGAACAATCAAATATTCCTATCTGATGTGTTGTCTTATCCATTACGATAAATAACATGTCATATCCAAACATTTCTTTATATATGTAAGCTTGACTGTCATAGTTATATTTATTTGCTGACCATTTAAATTTACTTACGTCAGCACTTGTTTTGAGGTCTATAATAAGTTGCTCTTCCTCATTTATTATATCGGCTTTGCCTTTCCACATATTTCCGAACAACCTTACTATCCCTGGCTGTTCGTATTTGATACGTGCGTCTTTTCTTGAACCTTGTATGTAATCTCTACATATATTGTTCTGTAGCAACTTTTCTCGCATTAATTCAATTTTGTCTGCTTCATGTTGAAGTAAACATAATTCACCACCGGATATTTCCTTATACTTTTTTGTATTTCTTGTAGAAGATTCAATGATTTTAAAGTTATCAATCTTATCTGGTTCAAGTATACTAGTATGGAAATAACCACCAACTAAAAAAGCAGAGCTCATTGCTGAGGGTACTTTAAAGCTTAATGGATCCTTTAATAATGCGGATATGTCTGAATTGCTTAAATACTGTTTGCCAAATTTACCGTAGTAATGTTCGTCTGATTTAAGTTTTTCTAAGACTTCCTCTTTTATCATCTATAATGTTGTTAATTGTTTTTCTTGCGCAGCTGTCATAGAGTATTTTTTCTTAATACTATCTACCTTGCCACCTGATTTGATGTAATCTTGTGCTTGCTTTAATTGTTGAGAAGTCATAGTAGACTGTTGCGCATGATTATTTGTTGCGTCTGAGTCTGCTGTATCATCAATAAGCAATAGATTACCTAAAGCATATTTCTTACCATAAGATGATGCTGAACCAAATTGCTGTGGTGTCTGCATACCTTTCTGATTTAAATCAACGCCAACAATAGCTGTTGCTGATATAAATGCTTCGCTTTCAGTGTCGTGAATTTGTGCTCTTGTTTCTATTACAGGAACATTTAAACTCGACTCTTGGAATTGCTCGTGAACAACAAAGTATACTTTATACTTTTCATTGTACGGTTTAAGTGCTTCAAGAATGTCTTCGGCTGATCTGAAGTTATATTTGCCGAAGGAGTTAAAACGTGACTTTTTGCTTTTAAACTCTTTTTGTATTAAACTTAATTTTTGATATATTGTCATTGTCTATATATATTATTACATGTTTTGTTAAAATGTTAATTTCCAAGTCTATAGAACAACCAAGCCTCTTGCGATCTTGGCTTTGTTACTACTAAACTTGTGTTCCCAATGTAAAACAATAAGCTGTACTCATCGTCTACATCTGCTCTTATTACTCTTAGTTCGTTGTTAATCATTTTTAATGTGCCAACAGCTAAGATTCTTTCTGTATTCTTTCTAACAAAAGTATTATTAGGTTGAATAGTTAAAAGTTCTTTATCTTGGTTATACCAGTTGCCATATAATTCTGGCGGAATTGAATTTGATTGCGTATAGCAAAAGCTAGTGGCCATCAAAAATATAATTATTAATTTTCTCATAAAAAATCTAATACTTGTGATTTATCTACTGTGTTTATTAAAGTGTTAATCGCATCTCTTTTTATTTGAGACACTCTAACATAGGAGGCTACACCTTCTATATTAAGTTTTCTCGCAATTTCTTTTGCGGGCATTTTATCACAGTCAAGTCCGTAGCTCATGCGTAGTACATCATATTCTCTATCCGATAGATTGGCTTTCATTAAACCTAATAGATAAGCGTTTATAATATCTATATTATACTTCTTTGAAGTATCAGGTATTTGCATTAAAGCACTGTCCTCTTCATTTTCATATTCAATATCTATACTAGAAAATATGCTGTTAAAAAACATTTGCACTATCATCTTGTCACCACCGTCTGATTTTCTAATCTGATTAAGCTTGTATTCAGGAATTCTCATATCACCTCTGTTAATATCTATCTCCCTTCTTATTGCACCTCGAATACGTTTAGATAAAAATGATTTTAAAGTTTTAGTAGGATCATCAGATTCTTGTACAACAGCCCAATCTATTCTATCGACTGCTAAAATTAAACCTTCCGAACCTGCTTGTAACAAATCATTAATACTTAAAACGCCAGAAGCTTGATCAGACGTAGAAAATGAAAAAGCTACAGACCAGACTGTATCTAAATTTTCAATTATTACTGTATCTCTCTCCGAGTACTTACCCTTCGAGGCTAAAATTAAACTATCCTCAACGTCATTTTTAAATCTGACGAAGTTTTGAACGTTATATCTCTTCATTTAAAAGTTTTTTTTCTCTAACTAATCCGTTAGTTATATTCCTATAAATTGTTCGTGTTGATACATTTAAAATAGTTGCTATCTTTTTTATTGTTATCTTTTCTTTGTTGTCGTTAATAGTTAACATAGCTTCATATATATCTTCTGGCTGCGCTTTTTTTTGTCTACCTATTAACTTACCTATTATTTGTTGTTTTTGTTTTGTATTTAATCCAGAATTATCTCTAAAAATAACTTTTCTCATTTTATTTTTAGGTGCATCACTATCAAAATCGATTAAGTTTATTTCCTCAATCATTTTATCAATAATATTTTTAGGACAGTTGAAAGTTATATAGCCATTTATTTTGTTTGCTACAAATCTTGCTAGTGTGTCAAATTGTAAGTGTGTCAAATTAGTATTCAAATACCACAGTACAATTAGGTGCCACTTCAAAGATTTATATGTAGTTATCTTGGCTTTACTACGAAATAGAGCATAACATTCAAACGTTCCTGATTCATAGTGATAGCCCCAGTCGTATTGTTTTGTGGGCATATCATTAATAGGATCGCGTCTGTATAATATTCTATTGTCGTTTAAGTATTTCAAATTCCTATCATTCATTTATCTTTGCATAAAAGTTATTAGCTTTAAATACTTTTTATACCTGTCTATGTTAGATGAAAGTAATACTAATCTATTAACTTTAAGTTGTAATTTTTTATCTGTCAAGTTATGTAATTGCATTGACTGATCTGTAATCTCAGTATGTAATTCCCATAATCTATTAGTTATAAATTTAACGTGCAGTTGTTTCCTGTAGTACAAATCTCTTTTACTTTTTAGGGTGTTTAACATTTTTTCTAGGATGTGGTTTATTACTTTGTTGTTCTTTTTTAATCTTATCTCTTATACCGAATACGTTATAAGAAACTAGGTGTTTGTAAATGCGGTTGCTCATCTTTTATTGTTACTTGTTTTTTATCATTAATATAATAATTCCAGTATGCTTTGCATGAATTACCTTCAACTTTGTATTCATCAGGCATACATTGAGGTGGTTGTGTAAAACCAGTATTGTCGATATATAAAGGCGGCATGTATAGCACGTCTCTACACTTTTCAATAGTCAGATGCGTTCTACCGTATCTGTTAGTATACTCATCACCCAGAGCCATCATGTACTGATATGTCCAATTGTAATTATCTAAGCCGGAACGAACCCATATAGTAGAGGGGTGGTTCACATGTGCTTTTTTGTAAGGAACATAACTAGTATCATACTCATAATCTTCTCCGATCACATGATGGGCAGTACAAAGCATTTGGGCAGCTTCCAACGGCATTTTAACAACGTGTCTGTTGTAATGGTATTCGGCAGCTTTTACTGGGTCTGGGTGTAAGTAAAATATATTCATTAGTGGTTTATTATTTTGAATTCTTTATCATTTGATAGCATCCATGTTTTATCTGTATGACTATCAACATAATTTGTAACTTCTGTTTGGCTTGATACATTATGTATATGTATATGGCCAGTTGTAAAATTTAGTATTGTTAGCTTCATAGGTTATTATTATCTAAAAGTATTCGTATTTGTTACGTACCTAATCAATTATTGTTTCTTTGCATTGACCATTACAATTATCTATTTGATCGTATAGTGCTTTGCATTCATCTTCAAGCATTTTAATATGCTCTTCCATTGCTTTAATTCTTTGCTCTTGATATGTCATGAGTGATTCCATATTCCAATTATTATTAAGGTTAGTATTATTGTTTTGATTGTGTAAATTATATATAATAAGATCTCCATCGGTTGCTAATTTAAATTTCATATTATATTGGCTGTTCAGTTGCTTGTATTTTAAGCTTACCTTTATTATTCTTTTCACTATAATATATAGCGGTTATCTGGTTTCCATACGTCTGTAACAATTTAATTTGTTCATCAGTAAATTCAAAGTTTAAGTTGAATGAACTTATACCTTGTCTTCCATTTGTATTTAAAAACATCATCATAATTTATAATTTAGTTGCGACGATAGGATTCGAACCTATGACCTTTGGGTTATGAGCCCAACGAGATACCACTTCTCCACGTCGCT
>Ga0209336_10001529_pt1 | contig 11251 bp, 16 predicted proteins | sample LinPmetageLP32_FD_184042 | JGI IMG/M metagenome (GOLD analysis project Ga0209336, IMG submission 184042) | Marine viral communities from the Pacific Ocean - LP-32 (SPAdes) (version 2) | ecosystem: Environmental > Aquatic > Marine > Oceanic | place: Pacific Ocean | collected 2009-08-23 | reverse complement strand
ATAAACTGTTTGCTCTGATTCAATCATTAGGTCGGGTCTAGTCTTAAGCATAAGACCTGAGACAGGATCTTCTACAAAGATACTTATCTCGTTTAATCTATCTGGATTATTAAGGTGGGATGCGCAGATTGGATTCTCCAATGCACCTCTGGTGATACAGTTAGCTACGTTGTATTCTACCTCTGTTAGAAGTATTTGGTCTTCAGTAAGGTTTTCTTTTAGGGTTTTAAATGCAGCACTAGCTTTAGTCTTTGGACCTTTTACAACTAAGTTACGTTCTTTCTCTAAGAGATTGGCATGTACAGCACTTCCTAGTGCAAAGGCAGGATTGTTTGAGTTACGTTTTTCACCCTTCCAATGTGCCAGTGACTTTTTATAGACAGCTTTAACTGCACTGGAAGATATACCATCTGTCATATGATAGTCTTGATTAGACATATTTGCTATTATTTTTTTCATTCTGTATCCTTAAAAGGTGGCTCCCCGAAGGGAGCCTAGTTGAGGGAGGAGTACTAGAACAGAACTGCTTCTGCTTCTTTCTTATCTGCCTTCGGCAGGGTATCCGCTGATATAGTCTCAGCTTGGATTATATTATCCACTGGCACATGATTGATAACCTTTACAGAATCAAGCCTAGTGCCGGGACGATCTTTGTAACTGGTATCATACACCGATAGCATGACCTCTACAGTAGAGCCATTCCCAATGGGGCCATCAGTATCGAAGCTCCAAGTATCACCATCAGAATTAGTAACAACAGGTGCGCCACTATCCCAATCCCTACCTGTATTGAACTTACGAACAAATTTAGTTTTGAAGATACCATTACCTACATCCTTTGGACTTTTAATTGAACGAGATGCTGACAGTGCAGCCACATTCTTTTCATCCATGAATAGGTCAATAGTGCAAGCACCATCGTGATCTTCGTATGCACCTTGAAAACCTTTCAAGTCACGGTTCTGAGCAAATACCTTTGCCCACTCTGCAGTACCAGTTAATTTTACTTTACGTGTAGCCATGCGGCCCTCCATTGTTTAATGTACATCACTATAACGTTGACCATACTGTATATCAATACCTAAGTCAACATTTAATTTAAGATTTTGGTTAAGTTTTTTTATTGCCCATTCTAGTGCGGAACTGTGCTCATCTTCTTCTCCTTTTTTAACTAAGTTAATTGATTCATCATGAAACTGTCCAATGATATTTGGTCTGATAGTTCTGTAGTAGGCAACCCACTTATCAAAACAGTAAGCACCAGTCGATTGATTGATTGTAGAGAATACATCCTTCTCATATCTAAGTGAGTGCCAGAACTTACTTACTGGATTCTGTACCCACATCTCTTCATTTATCCTACGTATCTTTTGTTTGTCGATAAAAGCTTTGACTGCCCAGTTACGTTTCCAATATGCAGTGAGTAGTGCTGCTGCTTGTTTCATAGTCATACCAGTTTCACGAGATAGTTTTGGTGCTCCAACACCATAGGTAGCAGAGTAGTTCACAATTTTATAATCCTTACGTAAAGCTTTTATGTCAGGTCTATCACCTCTGTTATATAAATCTATCTCTTCTTGAGTGATTGCACCTGCATGTTTAGCTAAGTCTAAGTGTGGATCAAATCCTTCCTGTGACATCTCTTCTACATAGTCTGGATCAAATGGTTGCATGTAGTGTCGCTTGGTTGTATCCTCTAGTGAGGTCATATCAGCACCACATAATACATAACCATCTGGAGCTGTAAGACAACCACGTATCTCTTTACCCCAAGGTTTATCTACAGCAGGTAGATTGACAAGAGGTTTTTTGTGCTTGAAACGTAGCGTATTTGTAAGGCCATCAACTTCAGCCCTCACGTAACCATTGTATTCACATTCTAAAAAACCTTCGAAGATCTTTAGCCTGTGTTGTATTACAGTAAGACCACTGAGTACTTCTACAGTAGGGTTCTTACTGATTAGTAATTTTACAGATGGAGTAAGCTCACCATCCTTACGTACTTGAGGTACTTTCTTTTCTTCTCCTGTCTCCTTATTTTTATTGTACTTAAATGTACAAGGTTCCCAACCAAGTGAATACAACCAATCTTTTACTTGGTCATTAGAGTTAGGGTTAGGTTGATCCCAACACTTGATAACTTCTACTTCTCCTTCGTAGTGTCTAGGTAGTTTGTTGTCATCAAGTAAGGCAAACCATCTCTCACCATGAGATGAAGGTGAGCCATCCTTCTTGAAACAAACTTTAGGCTTAGACTTCTTGGTAGTAATTTTTCTTTTAGGCATTACACTTTTTAGTTCGTCAATTTTAGATGATTGTTGGTCTGTTAGTTTTGCGACACAATCATTAGCTAAACCGACATCTAACTTCCAACCTAGTTTCTCAGCTGCTGCTGCACAGTCCATCTTAAACTGTAAGTATCGAAAAAACTTATCTAACTCAGGTTTACTTTTATATATAAACATAAATCTTTTTAGTACATCTTTCCATAACATCCAGTTAATCTTAACATCTTCTACACAGCGGTGTCGATAGTCATCTTGAGTAAGGTTATGCCAGTCATCTATCTTAGGCTTAGGTATTCCAAAGTCTTCACCGAAAGACTCAAGCCCGTGCTTAGGTCTGTTGTAGTTAAGAACCCAAGACATAGGTAATGTATCAAACAATCTAGCTTTGATCTTAATATCTAAGATCTTTTCTAGTAATGGTACATCATACCTAATAATGTTATGACCTATCAGACCTTGTTGGTTTAGTAGTAGATCTTTCATACCGTCATAGTCAAACAGTGTATCGTAAGTAACACCGTCAGTTGTATAAGACAGGCAGTGTATCTTTGTAGCATCATCTAATAGACCATTAGCTTCTACGTCAAATACAATCATGCTGCAATTACACTCCCTTGATATGGTGCTTCTTCTGTTAGGATAGTAGTATCTGGATCATAGTAAACTGACCCTGCCCTACCTAACTTAGCGAATGGTCTGTTCTTGTCAACAATAAAGTCAGTAGTGTTCTGAAGTATCTCATCTTCTGACTCTGAGTCACGCTCAATCTTTATACATATGATAGCTTCTTCTTCAAGAGACCCTGCATACTTTGTACGTCCATCATCATTGACCTGTGATATAAATACCACACCAATGCTAAGTTCCTTGGCAAGCTGTGCCATACGTGAACCCAACGTAGTAAGTGTGCTTGTTGCACCATCTACACCAGACTGTGAGAGGTATGCAAGTCGTTGAACGTGGTCGACAAAAATAAAATCAGCTCCATATACAGATGCAGCAAGTCTGGTATAATCGAGAAGCTTAAGAGGGTCATCATGACTGCGCATTTCAAAAACAATTGTACGTTCTCCTTGTGTCAACTCTTGTGCTGCTTTGATTACACTTTCCTCTGAGTAACCATTCTCCTTGGCATCATCTTTAGTTCTTACGTTAATGCCAAGATGATAGGTAGCCATAGCTCGATACGTTGTGGACTTCATCTCTTCCATGTGTAAGAGAGCTATGCGTGTTTCGTTGTCACGCAGTAGTCCAGTCTCAAAGTATCTAATAACTTCGGTCTTACCTGTACCACGAGGAGCTTTGATAAAGGTAAGACCTCCCTTAACCATACCACGTATCTTGTCATCGAGGCCAGAATGACCAGTGGGTACGTATTCGTAAGGGTTTTCGTTTAAGATTGCCTGTTCTACATCTACATCAGAACAGAAGAAGTTCTCTGGTGAATAACGTTGTGGTTTCTTTGCAGCCCACATCAGATCATTACCATCTCCATTCTCTAAGAAGTCGTTGGCATCTTTGTGTTTAGTCATGGGAACATACCAGAACTTATCTGAAAATGCTTGATACAATTTTTCAGCAGCCCTACGTCCTGCATCATCTAGCTCACCGGCATAGATGATCTCTTTGAATGACGACAGGTAAGCGTAGTTGTGCTTGACAAACTTCTCACCTATGCTTGCACTAGGTAGAGACTTAACAGGAAATGTTTTGCCAAGTATCTGATAGAGAGATGCTGCATCGAACTCACCCTCAGTTATGTATATACGTTGGCTAGTACCTGCATTGAACTCAGGGCCAAACAGGTAATGCATACCAAGTCCTCTGTCTTTCATCCAAGTCTTGGACTTATCTTGATAGGCTCTGTACTTAATAGTGTGTGGATACTTGTAGGCATAACGTATTGGTCTACCCTCACTAGTCTGTAACTGTATCCCGTATAACTCACAGACATCAGGATCAATACCCCTGATACCATCGTAAGTCATACCATCAATTTCTATATCCATGATATTTCTCCTCTCTTTAAGTTGATACTCATCAACTACCCAGTCAAAAACTTCTGGCATGTTTTTCATCGGGTAGGAATTACCGCATGAATGACAGTGACCAAAGCCATCATCATTCCAATTGAATGCATCACTTGATCCGCAATCTACATACGGACAAGCTAAATGTGGGTTATCGTTTTCTGCCATAGATTAAATCCCAAATTGTTTCTAAGATTACTAATACAGAAATTACTGGCCATGTCAAGGCAAAAATTAAGGGGCTACCATATTCTACCTTTTCAACTATGTTTAATACTAGGATAGCACCTAGTAAATAAAGAATCATTCCTGAATAATAAATGCTCATGAGTTTGTATCTTTCCTTTCCTTTGCTCTGTTACGTTCATCTGAATTGAATGGTCTGATGTCGCTGTAACTATTTACCTCATCAACAGTCCTGTTAGTATTGTAGTCTACTATTACACCAGTATTCCACTTAGCACACTCATCTTGTGCATCCTTGAGATTGTCAAACAGTCGAGGCTTAGGGTAATTTTTAAACGCACTTGAATCTTCTGGTACATACATGATGTCACCATCTACATCAATAACTATTGCTAGTCTCATTTAATTCTCCTATTCTTTGATATGCTTTTTGTAGTTGTTCTTGTAGTTCCTTTATGTTTTGTTTAAGAGTTTCATTCTCGGAAGCCAAAGAGATAATAATCTTTCTATTCTTTTCAGCTTCCATCTCATCAGGTAGCATTAACTCTTTCTCCTTTTATCTACCCTACTTTCTGGTAGGCAAACTATACCTGTAACAGGGTCATTGAAACCTGCCACTGCAATTATTTCTACCGCAAGTGTATCAGAATGGGCAGGATTGTTTACATAATTTACACAGGCATCCTCATGTTCAAAAGATTTATTGAAGACAATGAAAGGATTGCCCATAGTTAAGGTCACTAGTATTACCCAATTCATTCTGCGTACATCCTTAATGCTTCCCAAGATATGGGGTATAATTTCATCATACTATTTTCAATCTGTTCGGCTACAAGCCTTGTCTCATACTGAGCATCATCTTGTATACGTAGACCACACATCTTTGCAAAGGCATAGAGGCTACCTGACCAGTACCATTCAGTCATGGTTGACTGAGGAAGCACCATACGTGCTTGTTCTGGTGCTACCCCTGCATCTATAAAGTTACGATAGGCTTCCAATGCTTTAGCATCTGATAAACCCTGCACCATAGTTGCTGACAAAGGAAACTTACCATTTATATCAATCATTACTACAGTGCCACTACTACCTTGTTTCTTATCTTTACTACGTCCACGCCAAACTTCAGGCATATAGAACTCAGGTTCACTATCTACATAGCGTCTGCTGATTTCATTCCAAGGCATGTACTCATGCTTCTGTAACTGTCGTGCTACAAAGATAGGTGCTTTGACATGGTAGGTAACAAAGGCATGGTTAAATGGTGACTTGTGATTGTGCTTGGCTAGGTAATGAATAAGTTTTTTATCTTCGTCTAATAAAAATGTAGCCTCTTCCCACTCACTATCGTGATAACCTATCTCATCCTCATCACCCCAATAATACCTAGATTTTTTACCAAAGCTAACTCGTGCTGAGTTTACTACCGTAATATCATCACCCATATGATGTATATAAGTTGCTTTAATCATCTTGTATCTACCTCCAAACATGCTAGTGTTTCTGAGCTATGGTTGACTAACACCACCGCTTCTTTCAATGCCAACTGGCACTCAGCTTCCTTACCATAGTTACCCAACTGGTAGTAATCAATTCCTTGATTAGTTACAAGTTGCATCCATACTAGTATCCACATCATTGGTCTCTGTCCTTTCTTGCTAACTCTAATCCCTTACGTAGCATTTCTTTTGCATCGTCATATTGTCCTCTACGCATACAGTCGTAACTCCACCTGATCCATGACATAGCACCTGTGTTTAATTCGGTGGCTTCACTTGTAATGTCTTGACTATCGGCAATAGCACCACCGCCTACCTTATTGGCATTGAGAAACATTAACAAGCTAGGCTTGTCCACTGGTACATCTACAGTACTGTATGTCTTTCCGCACATCTTACGTGCATCTGCTTGTGTACCTGCCCATACACCATCACTGTTCTTGTATAGCTTCATTGTCTTTGTCTCCTTTCTAATGCAGATTGCGCTGTCTTCAAACTAAATTTATTATATGGATTTAAACTTGACACACTCTTATGACCAGAGACAGACTGAATAGCTAGGTGATCTACTCCACTTTCAATCATCTGTACTATCGCAGTCTTTCTCAAGTCACCCACTCGCAGGTCATCAGGAAGTCCTACAGCAGCCTTAACTTCTCCTAGTAGGGAGGTCATCTGGGATACTGTCAGTGGCCTGTAGGCACTGTCCTGTGTCCTGTGGTGAGGTACTACATATTCTTGGAAGTCCCAATCCTTTTTCTGTTCAGTTAGCATATCTAATAAGTTGTCAGGTATTGGTAGTTCAACGGTAGCACCACGTTTAGTTTGGGTGATTGTAACTTTACCCTGTTCTAGGTCAACTGATTCCCAAGTCAAGTTACGAATGTCTATTGGTCTTTGTCCCCACTCATAACACATGAGAACAATTAGCCCTATGTTTCTCCATTCAAAATTATCGAAGGCAGCATCAAGAAGAGACATCACTTGGTCATGTGTCCATATCACAGATCGAGGTTCGCTTGATCTCTTCTTGACCCTAGCCATCGGGTTGTTTGGTATCTCATCTATTGAGATTAGAAAATTCATTAGTACTGAAAACACTCTAGCAATATGGTTTGCATTTGATATTGAGGTTCCCAGTTCTACTGTGTCGTATATCTCCAGACACATAGCAGCGTTAAGCTTCTTGATGTTAACATTGCCAAGTGTCCTGCCCATAACAGACATACGACAGATAGATGCTAGAGCATACTCATAGTTTAGTTGAGAGGATCTAGACAGGGAGCTAAACTGTCTAGTCCTAAAGTATTTTTCCATAGCATCTTTAAGTTTCATATCTTTCCTATCCAGTGTGCACAATCATCATGTGCGTCATCAGGTCTTTGGTATACTTCCATGTTGTCCTTTCCGTACTTAAAGTTTAACTTAAAGTATCTAATAACTTTTATTATAATTATTAAATACCTATAGTTATACTTTAAGTAATACATATATGCAAATCATATCTTAGTCAAGCGTGACACAGTGTCACATACTATATCTAGTATTAGATATTCTTGTGTATAAGTTAGCATCGTCTATCTTACACTCCTCTATTAAGTCCAGTGCTGTCATACCTAGTGAGTCTAGTAACTCTGCGACAGCATAAGGATTTTCTGTAACAACTTCAAAGAGTTGTCCTAGATTATCTAAGCTATCATCATACCCATAACTGTCGTCATATCTGTAGCCTAAACTGTAGCCGTAATTGCTACCTCTACTAATACTCTCAATGACAGTTGGATCACGCTCATACACTAGCTTAGACCAGTCAGCATTCTCCAGTGCATACACTAGCTTCTCTAAGTAGGCTAAGTCCTGTGACTCAGTGGTACTGTGTTGACTGTAGTAACCAACGCTGATGTTAGTACACTCAGGTACAATCTCAGCATACTCATTGCTGTCAGTGTATGAACCACCAGTATCAGGCTTGAGCTGTGGCATATTGAGTGCATTTGCAAATGAATTGGCAAAGGCATCTGATGCAGTACGAAAGCCCATCTGGTGTGTGATCACAGAGTTGTCACCGTACCTGTCAAAAGATATTACAGCCTTGGTGTAGGTAAGCCACATAGGATAGTCTTTGACTAGCTCCATGCTACCTCTACAGCCAACCTCTTCAGCTGCGTGGATGACATACGTACCTTCAATACCGGCCTCAATCATAGACAGTATGACGTATACACCAGAGGTACAGTCAGCACCTAGACAGCTAGATACTTTAGGATCAGCTACGGTTACTATGTCATTGGTAACAACTAACTTTTGCATACCGCCCTGCCTATGCACAGTGTCATGGTGTGCAGTAAAGCAGTGCTTAGGTTTCTGGCCTATCTGCAAGATGTAGTTACCATGCTCATCAGGTTTGCCAAAGGTTGGTTCTATGAATCGTTCACAAAACAACTGTTGTGCGTCTGATCCTTGAGGTCTCATGTACCCCAACATTTCTATTATACTATACATTATAGCTCCTCTTCAGTTAATGGTTCTGGTTTAGTGTAGTAGATGCCATCTCTCTTTCTGAGATACCACTCTTCATCATGGTCATCCAGTGCTTGCTTACACACCTTCTCACCGTCCTCAGTCCTGCACATATCATCATTGGAATACCACTCGCCAGTCCAGTCGCACTCAAAGTAATCATCCATAAGAGTAATCGGGTCACACCAGATATCTTCAGACTCAATGTACACAGCACTGTCACAGTCCCAATACTCACCGTCACTATCACAGTGAATAAAGTCATCACCGTACTCAAGAACACTATCAGCTACCCTCTCAGTATAGCTGTTACCATTACTACCCATGACTTTTACCAGAGTAGTATCATCCCTGTGTACATCTGTTCCTGCATAGTCACAGTAGATATGCTCCTCATAGTAACAGGACTCACAGTAATATTCCTCTGTGTATTCTGAGAAGTATGACTCGTCTCCATTGAGACCCTCTTCGCAACAGCTGCATCTGTACTCATAGCCGCCAAGTATACCACTGTAGCAACTGGCATCAATGTCACCACAACTATCTATAATAAGATGCTTACCGTCATCATCCAGTGACTGTGGACATATGTCTAGGTAAGGTGCAATGAAACCCTCACCGTCAGGGTTACGTATCCTACACAGTCTAGCACCAGACCAGTCCGAACTACCTGCCTGTACTGCATCCATCACATCAGTCAGGTGATCATTAATCATGTCAATAGACTGCTCGGATACACCATAGATCGGGCCAGCTTGTGGTTGATCTCCATGTACAGCTACTACACACCTACTACACACCAGACCATCTTGATCTAGTACATAGATAACCTTGAAGTCACCACTGGCATAAGCCTCAGCAGGATGTTGAGGTAGTTGAGAGAACTCATACCGCATACAGCTGTGAGACATATGCTTTCTCTTGTAGCTAGTCTGGATGTTCTCACTGTTAGATTGCTCACCAGAGTATGCAAGCTTGAAAGCATCTGTAGACTCAGACACATGAAGCCCAAGCTCACGAGGTGCAAACTTCTGTAGGTATGCATCGGTAATCTCATTGAGTGTGTTGTGGTCAAACTCAGGAAACATAAGCTTGATAGCACGAGCAGGTTTGAACGCTGTCTCACGATTATCATCTACATCCTTGTGTGACTTGTACAAAGTGATCTTACCTGTGTACTGTCGTGAACGTCTACAGTTGAATGCACGTAACCTGTACTTAGGTTTGAACTTATCACTGGTGAATAACTTCTCACCTTGATAAACTGTATCAGTCTTATTGATAATGTCCATAAACCAATCTTGTATGGTGTGGTCACTGGATGTAAACAATGCACCATCAGAGTGATAGTCACCCCATGCACGAAGCACAGGGTCAGTCTCATCAGGGTTCTCACGATACTGTTTCTTGACTACAAAACCAAACTTCTCTGGTGTAACCAAGTAGTATAAGCTACCATCAGATAGCTGCACGTTACCACCGACAAGCGTAGGTTTACCGTCAGCATCGTTACCCCACATAAGATTGTCAAACAGGTGTGGTTGATATGGTACAAGCCTGTCACACATATCACTACCATAATGGTTTCTAATCTCATCAGTATTTACTGGAACGAGTGTGTAATTTGCCATATTAAGACCTCCAATCTGGCTCCTTACCCCAACGCCAAGTCAAGGTAATGTTACGTTCTTTCCAACGATCATTCATATACATTCGATATGCTTGGTGCACATCATCTACTTCTGAATAATCAACTCCACGTTCTAAATTCCTAGCACAGTTTGCAAACGGTGTCAAGTATTCATCCGAAAAATCACCATCATCTGCATACTTTTGGAACCTAGGTATCAGTCTGGCAGACTTGTGGTCTCCAGATTTCTGATTGTATAGCCAACTCATATGGTGTAGTAACCATTTGAAGTTAGCACGAGACTGTCTAGTCCACTTACTGCATGGATGGTTTAGGTATGCAGATTTGTAGACTTCAAGTGTAGTGTCAGGACACAAGGCTCTGACTGCGGTGGACAACATTTGTGCAGACTCAAGTATCATCTTGTTCTTACGAATGTCATCCAACCACAGTGCAGATCGCATCGGACACTTGTCAAATGCAAATATATTCATTAGACCTCCTGTTGTTTTCTAATAGTATCAGCTATAGTAAGTATCTGATTTTCTATCTTAGAATAATCATAGTCCTTATACATAAGTGCAACTCTCAAGTCAGTCAACTCTGACTTCATCACCATGAAATCTCTACGCTCACGTTTCTTAAAGGTAGGTTGCATAGCTTCAGTGTAGATATTGTGACCAAAGAATTTGTTGCGGTAACCTAGAGCCACACGCCACTTACTTATAGTTTTCCCTGCCACACCATACTTGGCCTCTGTGTCATTGCGTGTGTGGTGCTCATAGTATTGGCACACCTCATGCTTGAATGAATTTGCGTAACGATGTCCTTTAGAATTTGCCATGTTTATATCTCCTCACATGAACGATTGAATTATGCATTGGTTACAATGCGACTGATTAGTTTAGCTACATCTTTGACCTCACCACTGGGCAGTTCTAGTTCAAACTCCATATCAGTATGGCCAAAGTCTTCATCATCTTTTTGCAGACGATACACTATTTCATTGAGGCTAGTGCCTTCCTCATAGATAGGTAACAGACCACCTTCAGTCTCGTACCATCCATCCAATATTACTTTATGTGTCATCATTCATAA
>Ga0209336_10001527_pt1 | contig 11254 bp, 17 predicted proteins | sample LinPmetageLP32_FD_184042 | JGI IMG/M metagenome (GOLD analysis project Ga0209336, IMG submission 184042) | Marine viral communities from the Pacific Ocean - LP-32 (SPAdes) (version 2) | ecosystem: Environmental > Aquatic > Marine > Oceanic | place: Pacific Ocean | collected 2009-08-23 | reverse complement strand
TACTCAGAATCCGAACTCTTTTCTTCTGCACTATCCTCTACTAAAACCAGTTCAGGATCATACTTAATATCCATCACCTGTTGCAAGACCTCAAACTGTTCGCCTTGAATTTTTAAACGAGAATCGCAGTTAGACTTAAACCGATCCTTTTTACATGTATTTCCATCGTGACAGACACATACCATTAAATTCTGAATATCAACCTTTTTGAAAAACTTCTCCCCACATCCATCAAACATCTTAGCTCCCTCACCTGTTCCGGATGCAGCGAACCCACCCATGCGTTTAAAATGTTTTTTAGTGTATCCCATCGCTCCCTCATGGATTTGTCTAAATGCAGGACACCTAATGATGCCCATCTTATAATTATCTTCTGGAAAGATAAATAACATTTCAGGTGATCCTGCAATACTGACCTTTCCGGATAATGAACTAACTAATGTTTTACAATATCCCCCAAAGTATATATCATCGCTATCGACATTAATCAAAATATTATGCTTCGCTTTTTTTGAGAGCCAATTTCTTTTCTCGCCAATCCCCATCGCTGTTTTTAAAAAATGATAATTAATCTCAATATTTAATTTTGATTTAATATATTCTACTTCCTCCAAAGTGATACTCGGATCACATTTAGTTCCATCGGCTCCCCATGAATCACAAATCAACCACTCAATTTTATCTTTCGGATAATCTTGATGCTTGAGATTACTCAGCATAATAGGCAAAAACTTACGACGATCAAACATAGGAGTCAATATTGAGATTTTTGGAAGTTCAGACATTATATTCTTTATATAAGATTTTTTTTATATAGTATCATAAAATGATAAAATATGACAAAGTTGTAATTAAAAAAAGTTCTAATCCTAAAAAAAAACTCATGGCTCAATTTTCTTCTTCCAATAGTTCACGAACCAAAACCACACACTTCGGAAGTGCAGGGATGGATGACTATACATTAAAACGAGACAAGCAACAAAAAAGTAGATACATCCAACGTCATAGAAAGCGAGAAAATTGGAACTCACCGACTTCGGCCGGAGCACTTTCAAAGCATATCCTGTGGAATAAGGAAACTCGGTCTGCATCAATTAGTGATTTTAAAAGACGTTTTAATCTTAAATAGAAATGATAAACTTTTATTGTTTTAACTTAATTGAGCAGTAACCGTTTCGTAGTCCCATGTCCAAATCCTTTTTTTTGGATAATCTGTCCCGTCCATTTTATGATAATATATGAAAATATACTTTATATGATTTAAAATATTTTATTATAGTATCTACCATGATTCACAGTTCGCACAGCAGAAAAGATCTCCTGGAACTTTCTGATATTTTTGATATTCGCATCAATGATAAATATGATCTTAGTAAAAAGGAGCTTGCTGACCAGTTTCTAATTTCCCTTAAAAAAATGAAAACAATAGAACCTGACGAACAATATTATTTTATAGAATCAAAAGATGAATTAATTGAATACCTAAGCTCACCGCATCAGACCAAATCATTGACTATCCAAGACAAGCAAGAAATAATTAAGTTTAGTAGATACATCATATATTATTGTGAACATGGATATGTGGTTGATTGTAGGTTTGAATCGCTGCAACACCTTATACAAATCGCGACTTATATTTCTCACTACGGAGATATTGCGACAGTTCGTCGGGCTTTAAAATTATTATCTTATGATAAAAAAATCAATCCACCAATCGTCGCTAAAATCTCAAAACGAGTTCAACAAGAAATAGAAGATAAAAAAAAGGTCAAGTATGATTGCATGAACTCTTTGAAAATTAAAAAAGGTCCTGTTGTCGTGGTATTTGATTAGAAAATTTGAAACTTTATTTAGAAAGAATTATTATACAATATATAAATACAAATACAAAATGACTGACTACAAATCTCTCTACGAAGCCGAGGTCTTGAAAAATGAAGAACTTCAAGAACAGATTACATGTCTTGAAAGTGATAGTATGAATGAAGTATCACAAGCAGAGTTTGAGGACATGGTAGAAGAAAAAGATGATGAAATTAAAAGACTGATTCAAAAGTGTAATACTTCAATATTGAAAAGAAAGGAAATGGAAAAAAAAATCCCTGAACTATTGGAACAGGAACGCTACAGGGAGAGAGAGGCAAATGAACGGGATTGGAATGACAAGTCTGAAGAACAGATTGAAGAACTTCAAGAAAAGATTAAATGTCTTGAAAGACTAAATATGAAGGCTCCCACGCAAGGATTCCGTCTTGTGATTGAACAAGAAAACGAACAACTAAAAGAGGAGAACAAACAACTTAAGGAATCGGCCCAGCAACGTATGTAAGATCTTCATCGCCTGTTATTGTTTTTTTGTCCGGATCATCGTAAAATGGTTTAATTTCTTTAAGCCCATTACAAATCAAGGGACGACGAACATTCTCATATTTTCCTTCAAACTTACTATTAAAATGTTTTATTATATCCATGTCTATGATTGGAGATGACTCCAATAAATTATCATACTCAGCTCGGGCGACCTTTAAAAAGTCCCGACATTTTTTTCGTTTATTATCATGCAATGATAATTCTATTTCTATTGAACGTCCCAGTTTACTCCAACCTAATGCACACATACGATGTGATTCATATATCTCTGAATATCTTAAAAATGTAAGTAATGTTCCCAATATCCCAGTAAATATATTTAATGATCCAATAACTGCCGAGAATCCTTGTTTAAAACCTTCGGGCACATATGAGTCGGCAAAATTAGCAGTTCCCGTTAATGTTGATAATACAATAATAGGAATCTGAACATGCTGATATTTCTTCTTATATTTTCGTTGTGAATAATTATGAAGCCAACTAAAACACATTGCGATCTCTCCCCAATCGGACAATAGTTTTTCAACCTCGGGCGACCAATCTTCTATATTCTCAGGCATTGGTCGCGGAGTTCTCATATCTTCAAGATTCATGTTTATTAGTAATTAGATTTGTTTTTACCATTACTTTTTTTTTTCATTTTGGGATCATTATCTTTCATTATTGAACCATCAGGCATCCTATGCGATCCCTTTGGAACTTTTTTTTTATCATAAGCCATATATGTTTTTCTCATATTTTCGGCTGCTTCCCGTGTTTTAAACGTTCGTTTAGCCAAAGTTTTTTTTTCAAGATTGTAAAGTCTATAACCATCCTTTTTGTTCCCTCTCACGCTAAATGGCATTTTATGATCTTGATACATATTATTATTATCATTAAAAAAATATTATCTCGTATATCCTTTTATCTTTAAAGCCCTCACCTTGGAAGCAAGATCAGAGTCGGCTTTTCCCCACGTTCCAGGAGCTTTTACCACAAAGGAGTAGACGCGGCCCATCGACCACTGTGCCGAACTCATTTTTCCGCGAAGGGAAGAACTCTTATTCTTTTTTCCAGTAGCAAGGACTCTAACTGATTGAGGATTCGACTTTCTTGCTCCCGCTCCGCGTTTGGCGACTTCGGCAATAATTCTAAGAGGGATTCCAGTTGTTTTCGAAATCGCAGCCCGAGAGTGTGAAGTATCTTTTGGAAAACCATATTTAGCATTATACTTGTCTTTATTTGTAATAACCATTTTAATTTTTATGTAGAAAAAAAAAGAATCTAAGATTTAATAAATGTTAGTAGAATTATTGACAATCATGATACGATCTCCTTATGATGAAAATGGATGCTGTATAAGTTGCGGATATACTTGGTGTGAAACTCTCAATCAATGTGTTCGTCTTTGGGAAACATATTGTAAAAGTTTAGATGATGGTCATTAACGATTTAAATATGACATGTCTCTATTTAAATTGTTTTCTTTCGCAGTCACCCAACGTAGATTAGAAATATCATTATTAATACGATTCCTATCTATATGATCCACCTGTGGTAAATTATCTTTATTTTCTAAAAATGTCTCCGCCACTAATCGGTGCACACGCATATTTCGTTTCACTCCATCATATCTAACCATCATTTTATGATAATTATTGTTTGATGCAGCGATACATCCCTTCATAAATGATTCTGTCATTTTTGAATATACCTTACCATTTGATAAAATATAATGACCAGGAACTTTATCATGTATTCCGATCATAACATCCGGATTATCATTCTTGTATTTCACTATCATGCATTCAGGATTAAAGTTTGTCAAGTCTAATTGTTGAATAATCATTACTCACTAAATATTTATATCCTTAAATATATTCTATCTTAGATAGTAAAATCCATCTTGTGTTTCACCAACTTCATATTCATCTTCATCCGCCGGATCGCGTTCAATATATTCTTCAAGTGGCTCAGGTGGAATATTTTCAGGTGGCTGATAATCTTCGTCAGGTGATTCATATCCTACCTCATCCAACAACGTGTCAAGCACAGCAAGTAAATCATATCGTTCAGAACTAATCAAAAAGTTTTTTAAATCTTCCATTTTATTTATTGTAAATATTTTAAGATTAAAGATTTAAATAATTTTAATAACAAATGCAAGACATCGCTTTTCTAATTCCTATTTGTAGTTATAATCTTCCTGATGCCGACATTAAAGAACAACACTTTTATAAAATCTTTTTAGAATCACTATTGAATGCTGTGCCTGAAATGAATATCAAGATATATCTTGGTTATAATGATAATGATAAACTTTATACAAACTTTGATAATAGATTAGCCGTCATGGCTAAAGCCGTCATGCATAAAAACATCTCATTTGAATGGTTCATGTTTGATGATAAATATAAAGGAAAACCAACTCACATTTGGAATGACCTATCCAAACATGCGATCGTAGATGGTTTTGAATACATGTATGCCTGCGGAGATGATATTATATTTCCTAAAGATAGATTTTGGGCTGCATCCATGATCAAAAAACTCAAAAAAAATAACAACATTGGAATCGCTGCAGGAGACTCCGGTAATCCAAATCTTCCAATGACACAATTTCTTCTTCATAAAAAACACTATGATATTTTTTCATGGATATTCCCTCCCAGTATTGAAAACTGGGGATGTGATAATTGGATTCAAGATGTATATCCTGATAAATATGTATTATACTTTCCACACTATAGATTTTATAACGTCGGTGGTGAACCAAGGTATGAACCTAAATTTAGTGAAGAGTTTGTCGCAGCATTGGTTCGTAGATATAGACCAACAATTGTTAGAACAATTTCATTAATTAAATAAAAGATTTAAAGATTGGATCATTATTAATACAAAATGACAGAACAAATTGAATATCAGGAAATGATTGTAAATGACAATATTGATCATGTTATTAAAGATATTATTGATGAGGCTACGGAGCACGAAGGTGATGAACCATTACGGGATCAACTTAAACAACGTGAAGCATCGCTGACAAAAAAAGATAATGTTATTAATAATCTTGAAAATGCAATCGGACAACTGTGTGAAGAAAATAAACAATTAAAAGAAAAGGTTGATCTGGCTGAAGCAGCGGAACAGGAGGAAGCAAACTTGTCATGTAAACTGCTTGAAGAAAAAGAGCAAATTAAAGATAAAATTAAATGCGATGCGTGCATCAAGCACAAACTTGGTGATTCATTTACATTACTCCGCCACCAGATTCAGGACCTTGAAGAATTAAAGCATTCATTCGTTCAAGCCATGAAAGAAGTAAATGACACTATTGATCACTTGGAGGATCACTTTCTTTAATGTAAATCTGTTTTTGAGTGAAGGCTGCATGACCACGGATACGTGCATGCTCCGCTAATTGAGCACGATATTTTTCCGCATCTTCATCACGATCTTCCTCAATAGCCTTGTGGAAATCCTGACCAACCTTTTGAATGATAATCTTATACATCAATGTGGTTGAGATACTTTTACCCAAATAGATCTTTGTATATTTAGATAATAACTTTGAAAGATCTGTATTATCATATTGTTTCCCACCATGTGTTTGGAACATGTTTCCCTCGCCAAACTTTTTTTTGTGAAATAAAATTAACTGCTTCAATCGTGTATCTGTTATTTCAGTTCTTTTTTCCTTATAGCGTTGTGCTGTTTTATACTCATTAATAGATAGGAAAGGCTGTGATCTTCCTGGAACAACTAAATAATTCTTCATCAAATACTTTTTCTTCTTAAATTCACGTAATGATATCATTTCAAGATTACTGTATTCATTCCGAGATGGATAGAGTAAATATAATCTCAATAAGATTCTGAGATTTAAATATTCCCGAGCTGGATATTTATCATTTGTTTCGTATCCATGTTTTTTTATTTCGTCCTCTATTTTATGATAATATTCCAAAAGTTTTTCGTATGGAACAAAATTATCTTTTTGTTTACCGATTAGCACGCCCTTTTCATTCTCCTGATAGTATTTATCTTGGTTGGTTTGTTTTCGTTCCTTGTATATTTTAATGATTGCAGGATCTGCCTTTTCAATTAATAGATAATCAATTATCGCTGTAAGAATATTGGCTTTCGTCGTGACGGGCTTTCCATCAAGCATTTTAAATACATCCTCAGGTTGCTGTAAAAATGTATTATCTGTTTTATCATTATCTCTTGCGAGTTTAGAGAGCCTCAGAGCATATTGTTCATTTGTCTTGAATTTTCGGGCGGGGCGATTAGCCATGAAATGTTGTAAAAGCGATTCTTTATCCATTATATATGATTATTAATATAATTATTTATTTAAATAAATTAAAATTTGAATAATTTATTCTATCAAAATTATATTTAACATGGTTGAGCAGGAAGTAATTGATTGTATGAATGATATGATCAAAACACTTGAACAGAGGGAAGCAAACCGCGTGTCGTCAAGAAAATATTATCTCAAAAACAAGGACAAGGTATTACAAAAACAAAAAGAATATGATCAAAAAAACAAAGACAAAAAAAAAGAATATTATGATGAAAACAAGGACAAAATAAAAGAATATGAGCAAAGTGATCATGGAAGGAAATTACGTCGGATAAATGGTTGGAAGCATCAGGGCATCATCTGTGATAATTGGGATGCACTATATGATCATTACCTTAAAACAACTTTTTGTGATTTTTGTAAAATTACATTAACATATGATACAATAAATACTGCTACAACCAAATGTTGCGATCATGATCATTCTATTACAGATCGCCCAAACTTCAGAAACATACTTTGTAATGCTTGTAATCTTAAAAGACGTTAAGAAAACATCCCTGCAAGTGCATGATCCCATATATCCGGTTGCGGATGCGGATTGACGGCACGTTGTATCGTAGCCGTGTTCTGTTGTAATAATTGTTCTTCCTTTTCTTTCTGTTTTTTAACAGTTTTACGTTTTTTTCGCATCTCTTCGTAACGCATTATCGCGTTGAACTGAGCTTGCTCGAGATCGGACTTGGATATTTGGTTTTGTGGCTGTCTCGGTTCAATTACCGATTCAACAACATTTTTTAATTGTTTCTCTTTTTTTGTAAGTGGTTTAGGAATGTCAGCCCCTTCTTCCCGAAGTTTTTTGTTGCGAGCCCGAGTCTCCTGGGCTTTAAGTCTGCCCGCTTGTAATTTTTCAAGGTGTGCAGGAGACATCTGCTTTTTTGGGCGAGCAGCCTTGATGCGAGCCTTTTCATCTTCCTTTTGTTGTTTTTTTAAAAGTTTTTCTTGAATTTTTCTTTCCTTCTCCGCGACCTTGGCTGCCTCGCGAGCAATCCTTCGTTCCTCAGCCATTTCAGCCTTACTTAATTTTATAGGTTGTATTTTAGGACCTTTAAATATATCATCGTTGGATAATTTTTGTTTTTTTGGAATTAACATTTCATCCGGTTCATTTTCCATTTCGGATATTTCTTCATTAATCTGACTATCCATGGCTTCGTCCGTATCTATATCATCATCAACTATTTTATCTGTAATGTTATCGGGAATATGGACATTTTCGGGAAGTGCTGGTTCGGGCTCCGGTGGGGGAGCAATCATATCGGGTAAATAATCTGTCATTTATAGTTATTTACAATATAATATTTTTTAAGATTAAAATAATATTTTGACACAAAAAAATACAATTTAAAAAAACATTCAAAAACTTATCATTCTATAAAGGTAATATTTTTATACATTTATGTTCTACCAGAGTTTCTACCAACTTTGAAATCTTCCTTTTGGCGGATATGGAAAACGATTTGTGTATTACCAGTAAGACCTTCTGCGAGTATTTCATTCACATCTACAAGATCCACACCAATATCCGTGATAATTAATTCTTCGGGATTATTACAATCTACATACACTCGCTCGTATGGTTCATAATAAAGGGCTCCATGGTCGTTTCCTCTAATGTCATATCTGGGACAGGCATAAACAATTTTGGAAATTGATCCCTGTGCCGCGTTGTATGACTGTTGCTGAGTTGGTTTCCATCGTATAAACATGTTGTCAAAAAGGGAATAATCCGGAGCAACATTAGATTTAAATATAATTACATTTGTAGTAGATCCTGCATCCTTGTCCGCGGATTGAATTATCGGCGTATGATCAAAACCCAATCGTCGCATCATTTGATTATTTGGAATCATTTCAACGAGTAATGAAGTATCATATTTAACATCAGGTCCTAAACACATTACCCAATTTCGGGCTTGTCCACCTGAAGCATTGATTAGATCATATTGACCTACACTGGAAAATGCAAGAGGATTCGGAGCATATCCGATAGATGCTTCAACCACACCACGACCATTATAATCAGTTGTCTCTGTGTCTATCAGTTCCGCATATTTAATGTGGTCAAGTTTGGTTTGATCCAATAAATCAAATCCATAAAATCTATCATCAGTGTAAGATCGGTAATTTGCCGCAGCAACTCCTGCATCAAACTGTGTGATAGCGATCATCTCAGTTGCGACTGTTATATCTACCTTCGCATAAAGTAAATCAGACGATTGTCCACATGGTCGGAGTGCTCCCGAACCTTTATCTATCAAAGTTGTTGATCCACCTTTATTATCAAGGAGTTCAATTTTAATCGCCTCTCCAAATCGTGTAAATCTAACACTATTAAAGAATGTTCCTTTTGATGTATCAAAATCACCAACAACAACCGCATTTGAATATGATGCTGAAGGGACTTCAACCATCTGAACACCGTTTGGAGCGTTCTGAACGATTGCTGATTGTCCTACTGAAAATGAAGTTGGTATTGTCGCTCCACCCGCACTATCACGATTGATTGTAAATACATAGTCATAGAACTCATCTATTTGATTGCCCACCTTCATTGCTTGGTTCGGTTGCTGTCCTATACTATTGTAATTTGCTGGTGCCGATCTATCTGAAGGAATATTCCTCACAAGACCAACTTTAATATTTCCCTCAGCACTCGTAAAATTAAATTCACAAACACCCGAAGCAGATGATAAATAGGTGCTCGCCATAATTGCGACCTTTGCCTTTGCAGCAGATCCAGCTGTTATTTTATTTCCTGCGATTGTAAAATCATCTGTTTTGATATATGTTCCAGGATACACTTCTGCTATTTCTGATGTTGCTGGTGTTGTATTATTATCATTTATACATGCTACAAATGATGCAGATCCAAGCGTTGATGAAATATTAGTCGCCGAAGCATTCTGAGTAAAAGTAATCTTATATGATTGGAATGGATCTCCCGGATCAGTCAGAAGTTCTACCTTTGCCTCTCCAAAATTACTAAATGTTTGACGACATATTTTGTTCATTTGAACTTGTAATTCTGCGGCGAATCCAACACTCGTATATTCCCCTTCGGCAACTTCAAGAAAAGCAACACTATTTGGTCCTGTCTCAAATCCATTAGGAAAATCCTCATCTCCCCAATAAAGACCCATTCGTGCTCCTCGCTCGCCAATGCGAATTAAAAGATCTCTGTCCGCAAGAACAGATACAACTGCGATTTCAGAGTTTGGTTTTACAATCAGCGGAGACTTCATGTGATTCTTATAGGAGAATGGCTTTTCAATACCAACACCTGACGTTCCATCGTATTCCTGTTGTTTAGAAGATGTTATTACAAGGCTCATTTTGTAATATAAATTATATTTATTTTAACAAGATAAAAAAAATGTAAATAGAATATAAAAATGCCCGTCAAAAATAAATCCAAGAGCTATCGCACTCCTCAACAAATGGAAGCGATGGGAAAAGCAGTTCGCGAAAAAAGGCTAAAGAACAAACAGACTCTACATGTTGTCCCCCAGCAGAAAAAAGTAGGATTCGGTGAGTTGACTCATGATGTAATGGAAATCGTAGATGAATCAGCCAAGGTAAAAGAAAAGGAGGTTTTTGATAAAGCCCCCGCCACGAAAAAGAAAGATAAAATGTAATTATTCACTATCATCTATGTCTACTTTAATGATTTCTATTTCATCATCATCACTACTATCTAATGCTTCCATTTGTTTTCTTAAGGCAGCTCTTTTTTTTTCTTTTGCCGACATCTTATGGTTTTTTTTATTTTTGTGGATTTCACATGTGAGCTTATGATTGTGTTCCTGAAGTTCTTGAAGTCGTTCACGTGGAACATAATTGCTTTTTTCTGATAATGATCTTTCAAGTTTTCCGATAATATCGGATTGCTGTTGATTGACCCAACGTGAATCTTTAAGATTTTGTAGTAATCCTTCATCCATTTCAGACTTTACTCTTTTATATATTTCATCTTTATGAAGAGTCATTGCAAGGGCTTCATAATTTTCGTCCCGTGTTTCATATATGATGAGTTTCTTTTTTAATAATATAACTTCTTCCCGTAATTTTGTTGGTTGATTAATTTCCATGGTTGTATCATAAAAGGCATTCAAGAAAATGTTTTTATTAGCATCCTTGTTCATCGTATTTAAATTATCTTTGATATATCTTTTCATGTTTCGTTGTTTAACTGTTTTATTTGTGTTGGAGTCGTATGCATATAGTCCATCATCATAATAGTCTAACATCTTAACAGCAAGAGCATCAATTTCAGATTCATTGAGTTGTTGGCGATCGGAGTTCATTATTGTATTAATATAAATTATGTTTAAATATTAATAACACAAAAAAAAAATAAAATATTTCAGTAATAAATATTTATCATTCAATATGATAAATATTTGTGTAATATAGTTCCAAAAATGTAAAAAAAAGATAGGCAGATGTAAATCCATGAAAGGCAAATGTAAAGCCGTTTATAGTGGTTGTGTCCTATTTTAATAGTCTTGTGTTTGAATTTAAAGTAAAATAGTG
>Ga0209336_10001524_pt1 | contig 11259 bp, 13 predicted proteins | sample LinPmetageLP32_FD_184042 | JGI IMG/M metagenome (GOLD analysis project Ga0209336, IMG submission 184042) | Marine viral communities from the Pacific Ocean - LP-32 (SPAdes) (version 2) | ecosystem: Environmental > Aquatic > Marine > Oceanic | place: Pacific Ocean | collected 2009-08-23 | reverse complement strand
ACAGCAGATAGGATTAGAGAACAGTCGTGCTGTTAACACTATGAATTTAAACAATTTATCTAACAGTCAGGCTATGACTATGGCTGAAGCATCTGCACTGTCACAACTTGATATGTCTAACTTAAATAATAGACAACAGTCTGCTGTACAAAATGCTCAATCATTTATGCAAATGGATATGGCTAATCTAAGTAATTTACAACAGACTACACTATTTAAGGCACAACAAAGAACACAATCTATGTTTACAGATCAAGCTGCTACAAATGCCGCTAGACAGTTTAATGCTACATCACAATCGCAGACAGATCAGTTCTTCTCTAATTTAGCATCACAAGTTTCACAGTTTAATGCAACTCAAGCTAATGCACAAGGTCAATTTAACGCAGGTCAAGCTAACACTGTAGAAAGGTTCAATGCTGAATTAAACAATCAAAGAGATCAGTTTAATGCACAGAATCAAACAGTAATTGCACAGAGTAATGCTCAGTGGAGAAGAGAGATAGCAACTGCTGACACAGTAGCTGTTAACAGAGCTAATGAATTAAATGCTAATTCTATACTTGCTATATCAAAAGGTGCTTATGATAATTTATGGCAACACTACGGTGATACTATGGAGTGGGCATGGACATCAGCAGAGAATGAATTAGATAGAATTAACAAGATAACTACATCAGAGATAACTGCTGAAGCAGCCACAAGAGGTGCAGAGATGGAAGCAGATGCAAAAGCTGCATCAGGTCTAGGTACTATGGTAGGAACTGTATTGACAGCAGGTAAAGATTCACTAATAGGTGGTTGGTTTTGTTGGGTAGCTAGAGAAGTATATGGCACAACAGATTCAAGGTGGGTTATATTTAGATTATGGCTAGATAAAAATGCTCCAAAGTGGTTTAAATCATTATATGGTAAGCATGGAAAAGGCTTTGCTAAGTATATAAGCACTAGACCTAGACTCAAGAAGATCGTAAAATACTTTATGGATAAGATTGTAGACAACCCACGTTATCTATCAGGACTAAAGAGGGAGTACAAGAATGAAACAATCTTACAGACGAGCTAATCGTAAGGCTTGGTTTAGTGTTGACAATGAACTTAAACAAATGGGTGATAAGCCTAAAGTTCCTACTAAAAAGAAAAGTCTACTGCAAAAGCCTAACGATGACGTTTATGGCACTAATATGACACCAACTGCTGAATATGTATTAGCTATGAGAGACTTATTTAATTCAGGAAAAGAAACATGAGTATACAAAATGAACCATTATTAGATGCTCCTATTCCCGGTCAATCTTTAACAGCAGAGCTAGGTGGTAGACCTTGGCAACAACCTTCTGAAATGAATACTCTAGAAGATGCTATAGATTATTACATACCTAGATTAGGAGACCCATCTCAACTAAATACCACATTAGGTATAATAGACAGTGGTACTCCTTTGACAACTATAGCTGAAATACTGACGTTAAGTGGCACTATGGAAGGCAAACATAATGTAGATGTAGCTGTGTTAGTAAATCCTGTTATAGTTGAATTTCTTAAAGGATTGGGTGATATGGCAGGTATAAAATATACTATGGATTCTGATGATAATTATGAAGATAAAGAGGTAACTGAATTAGATGCCTTAGATGCAGAAAACTCTTTAATTAAAGAAGATGTAGATTCATTAATGGATGAAGTTATGGATGGGGAAGACTCAAAAGAAGAGCCTGTGAAAATAGAAGAGCAACAAGAAGATGAGCCTAAAGGCTTAATGGCTAGGAGAAAAATGTAATGGGTTTAAGTGTATTTCAATCATTGGCAATAGCAGGTGGTACAGCAGCTGAAACTATGTCAAAAATAGAGAGAGATAGAAAAGGTAAGGTTCTAGCTGCTCTAACTAAAACTATAGATGATGCTAAAGCTCCTGCTGGAGAATATAGACAAAAACATATGTTAATAAAGTCTAAAGCAAAGGATGATTTGCAACAAATTATAAGCACCTATTTACCAGAAAGTGGTTTAACTAAGAAACAACAAGTTGTTGCCGCAAGTGCTTTATATAGAAAACACGGTTACAAGTTAGAAAACTTAGATAAAAATTATCAAAGTGCCTTGACCTTTGCAAAATTAAATAAATTAGCACCCTCAGATACTTATTCTAGAAATACATATTTAAAATCTCAATTTGCGAAGGGTTCATTAGAAAATATAGAAGGTCAAGACTTAGATACTGTTATAAGTCTAATAGCTCAAAATAAGTTAGGTCAAGCTCCTATAACTACAGAGACTTTTTCTGCTACTGCTGATGCCTATGATACTGAAAGAGGGTTTTTTACAAGTCCTATAGATGTAAAAACTATGGCTGCTAATGCACAAAAATCATTTGGTTTGCCCTCTAGAATAGATGGAAGTATTGAAACTGTTGAGTTAAAACCTACCTATGATTCTTTTGAGGTAGAGAAAGACTTACAAGCATATGGTAAAAATACTGCTCAAATGGAAAATTGGAAAGCTGCTAATAAAAAAGCAGGTGAGATAAACTGGAAAGAATATCATAAGTTAGCATCTCAAGGTGCTATAACATCTTCTAACCTTGGTAATAAATTAAAGTTTGATGACAATGGTGTTATTTCAGTTATAATTCCGGGTGATAAAGCATCTCAAGGATTAAAACGTAAAGTTGAAAGAAGTGTCCTACGTAACTTTGTAACGAGTGGTATTGAATTAAATAAAATACAAGACCCTAGTTTTCTTGCTTACGTTCAGAATGTAGGAGCAAATGTAGAAGCTGTTTCTCCTCCTACGAAGATAGACAAAGACAGTAAGAAAAAGGTAGTAGACACTTCAAAATTAATTCCGGGAATGACTTATGAAATAGCAGGTCAACGTGTGGTATTTACAGGTATGAAAGACAACAAAGGTGAATTTATTAATATAATATTGATGACACCACAACCAATAAAGAGTCCATAATGGATAAGTATGAAGGTGCATTTGACAACCTTTTGAAATCTGATAATGATAATTCTAATCAGTATGATGGTGCGTTTGATAGCTTAATAGAAAAAGATGGAACTGCTGTTGATAAGTATAAAGGTGCATTTGATAATGTTATAGAAGAAAAAGAAACAGTGGAGGTTGCTAAACCCCCTACGGATAAACTTAGTCCAGAGTACAAAGAGTTTCTTGACAACAGAAGAGCTATGGAAGTCTATCAAGCAAACAAAGACAAGATAGATGCCTTAGTAGAGAAGACCTATCAAAACGAATTACGTGTTAAATACGTAAATCAATTCCCCCAATATTTTACAGATGGAAAGTTAACTGACCTTGCAGGTGCTAAGTCAGCAGGTATTGTATATGAAGCTACTGCTGATGTAGGTGGCACACCTAATGCAGGTGTTATAAAATTTGCTGACGAAGAAATGTTAAATGAACGAGAGCAGTTAATACCTAGAGATGCAGAAGATAAGACGTTTCGTTCTGAAGTTAAGTCTGTAGATACCCAAATGAATGAGATGCTCACTATCCAAGATAGAGATAAGATTGGTGAGAGATATACATATCCTAAACCCCCTAGAAATATAAAAGTAGATTACGAAACTTACTTATTAAGTGATACATTTAAAGAGAAGATGAAAGATTCTCCTTATATGGAATTTTATTATAATACATTTGGGGAGAATGGTGCTAAAACTTTAGCTTACATAACAGCAGGAGCACAGTATGTTCGTGGTGGAACTGCCGATTTATATAAAACTGTACATGAAGCCATAGATGATGGTACAGATGGTAATTTTACTAAGTTATTAGGTATGAACTCTAGATCAGGAGCTAAGAAATTTACAGGTGACTTAGGGCAAATACTAGAGGTGGCTGAAGTTGGTGCTATGATGCGTATACTAACTAGAGTTCCTAAAGCTAAAGAATTAGCGAATGATATATTAAATGCTGAATTAAAAAAGAAAAAGAAGCTAATTAAAACAGCAGGTAAAGTTAAAAAGATTGAGAATAGAAGATTAAATATAAACAATGCTAAGAATAATGAAATTGTAATAGCCGCTGAAAAAGCTAAAAAGGCATCCGAGTTAGCTAAAGAAAATAAAGCTATTAAAGAAGAATTAATTATTGACTATGAAGTCCAAATAGGTGCTAGAGATAAAAATGATGTTACTAAGATATTAGACGAAAGCAAATTAATATCAACTACTCTAGATAAAAACGGTAAACAAACAGGTTCATTACGTGTTGACTATGACAAAGCTAGGATAGTAGGTCTACGTATAGCTAAAGAAAATCAGTATGACAGAGTTGACAGCATTAAATTTGAAGACACTACTTTTGACATAGCAGGAACAGCTAAAAAAGATGTGTTTGTAAGTAAAGATGATTTTGAAGAGGTATTAAATGTTAAACCTGATGATTTATTAGGTCCTATTCTATTGCCTGATAAGATAGACCCCTTAATAGCTATAGCATCTGAACTTAGAAAAAATAACCCTAACTTATTTCAAGGTAAAATGACTATAGACGGTTTGCTTAATGCAACAATTAAAGGAGACTTTATAGCGAGTGATGAATTATTAGGTTTATTGAATAAATATGATTTAACTTTAGAAGAATATATAACTATGACTGTAGGCTCTGCTTCGCAAGCAGGTAAAGTATTACAAAAAGTAGCTATGTTAAAAGGTAGAAAAATGGGTATCACAACTAGAGGTGAAACCATTTCTCAAACTGCAAAAGCTAAACAAGGTTTTTGGAAAAAAGCTTTTCAGAGAACTGTTGATGTAGGTAGAGGTGCATTAGTTTCTATGTTTGCTACTATGGTTCGTAACGTGGAATCGACTTTAATAAGAGCACCCTTAGAAACTCTTTCTAATGTTCCTAATACCTTGCTATATAATATAACAGAGGAAGGTTTAAGAAAACGTAACTTTAAATATTTAGTTACTCCTAATAATTGGAGAGGTCAATTAAGAAATAGTACTTATTTATTTGATAATTTAGATGTAAAAGACTACGTTGACTATATTTTAAAAGACCCTCAATTTAAAGATAAGTTTGATGTTTTGTTTACTCAGATAAGCGAGATAAAAAAACTCAAAGGTCCTGATAATTCAACCTTACCTATAGTGCAAAAATATGCTGATATTTTAATATCAGGGGGTGAAGATTTAGTAGACACTTTAAATACCTTTAACAGGTGGCAAGATCATTTAACTAGAAGTGCTTATTTTTTAAGCTCTTTAGAGACATTAGTTAAGAGAAATTATAATGGTTTAGACTTAATAGAGGAATTAAACAAGGGTAGAATAAAAGAGTTTCTAACAGACTCTCCTACTATAATGTTAAAAGACTCTAGGAAATTTGCAGACCTAGTTGCAGAAGCTACAGAGACAGCTAGAAATGCTACTTATTCTAATATGCCTAATTTCAGTCCTTTTAGAACACTCACTAAAATTATAACTGATACAGGATTAACAGCAGTATTTGCTTTCCCTAGATTTGTATTTACTAGTATGGAATTAATAGCTCAATATTCAGCAGGTGCAGCTTTAGTTCCTATTAGAAGAGCTATGAGACTTGTAGGAGACAATCCTAGATCAGCCTTTTCTCGATTAAGTGAAAGAGATTTAGAAGATATATCTAGAAATCTTGTGGGATTAGGCATATATCAGGCTGCTAGTATGTATAGAATGAAAGAAAAAGACAGACCTGAAGCATTTCAAGGTTATATAGGAGACCCTCATCCAGATTATAAATTTATTAGGACTGGTGATGGGGAAGTAATAGATATAACTCCACAGTTTCCTTTGAGACAGGCTCTATTTATAGTGGAGTTTATGAATAGATATGAAGACGGCACTTTAAATGGTTCTATAGTTGGAGACTTTAAGGAGATGTCTGAAACATTTTTAGGTGCTACACTAAGATCAGGGAGAACCACTAGCCTTGTAGAAGACTTTATTCAAGCTATAGGTGGTGGAGATGAAGAAATATATAATAGAATTGTTAAGGGTACAGGAACATTCACAGGAACTTTTGCTCAAAGATATGGAGTTCCTCTTGGTCAGATAGTTGATTTAGAAAGAGGTTTACCAAAGTTACCTTACATTAATATTATGAAAAATGGTGAGTTAATTGAATACGGATTGATGGATAACCCAAGAGTAGACACCATGAAAGATTCAAGTGAAGAATATAAATATGGTGATTTGGGAGGTAGCTTTAAACAACAAGTAAAGAGACCTTTTATACGGAGATTTGGAGGAGATACTGATCAATATCCTGATAGGTCTTATGTACTCGACAAAGATGGTAAGAAAAGATTAAGACCCTTACTAAAAGTGTTTGGTGGTCTGTCTTTCTATGAAGAAAATCCACCTGACAGTTTATTTCTTGAGGAATATGGCTTTACTGAATGGAAAACAGGATCAAAAGAAACTAGTCCTCAAGTAAGAGGTTTTGAAAATAAATTAATGGGTTCTTTAATACCTACTATATCTAAAGTAGCTCAAGCTTTTGAAAAGAGTTTAATAGAAAAAAATAGGTTAGCAAAAACTAATTTACCATTTAGAATGAACCCTGATGCTCCACCTAAATATAGCAAGAAATATATTCAATCCACAGTTCGTGGTGTGGTTAGCTCTAGTTTAACTACCCTAAGAGGTATGTTTAAAGAATCAGCCTATGCCAAACTCCTTGACAAAGGATTAGATAATGAAAAGGGTATGGCAGAGTTAATTAATGGATTCTTAAAACAAACTAATTTAAAAAAATTTAAACGTCTACCTAAAGATATTCGTAACCAAGCGAAACAAATATTTGAAGAACAAAATAAAAGGGTGGCTTCATATGAAAAGGGTAAAGATTTATTAGAATTATTTACTATTGGAACTTTTTATAGAGATGCTCAAAACGTATTAAAATAGATAGGCAGGTAACTCATTATAAGCTCCTGCCCACTAGTTTTATCGTTCATCTCCTGAACCTGCGAGAGTGCCACGTTCTTTTCTACCATGCAATTTCTCTAGATTCTTCTGCATAATAGTATTTAAACTAACACCCAACTCACTAGCTAATACAGCACAGTACCAAAGAACATCACCTACTTCATAGGCTATTGATTCTTTATCACCCTTGCCATCACGTATTAGTTTCTTCACCTTACCTGCTACCTCACCTGCTTCACTAGTTAAGCCTAGAGCTAAATACTCTAAGGCTTTTTCTTTTGGGAAGATAGCAGTCTGCCCTGCTCGTGCTTCATAGAAGTCAGCAGTCATAACTTCTGCAATAACTAAGTTATCATGCATAAATTTTCTCGCTTCTTCTTCTAGCTTCTGCATTTTTTACCTTCTCTAGTTGTCTAACAAATGCATCGTGCCACCCTCGTAACCACTCACGATACTGCATAGTATTTAGTCCATATGAGGTTTTCTCATTCTTAAAGAAGGCATTGAATCCTTTTTTATATTGAATGTGAAGAGGTGCATCATATTTGCTTAGACCTCTATCCTTTCGGCTTTGAAACTTCTTCTTTTTTATCATCTTCTTGTCTCCTTTCAAAAAATCTAACTAGGTTATTTAATTTACCATTCTCATGTTCTAGTGAAGATAACTCTTTTTCTATAGTCTCTACAATAGAAGGATGGTCTCCTATCCCTACAGGATTAGTCATCATGGCTTCAATATTAGCTATATGACCATTTATCTGTCCTGATATCTTACTCTTTAGTGCTTGTAATATCATCTCTCTCATTTTATACTCCTTTTTGGTTTTGGTTTTAAATGTAAAAACTCTCGTATATGTAACTTTCTTCCTTTAAAGAACACAATCATATTGATCATGGTGTTGATGGAAATGGCTATTAATAACCACCATTGCCACCAAAGTAACTCACCACTTTCTAGCATTAACTAGCCTGTATGTCAACCATCTCACACGCATCTGCTGTGCAAGCTAGTTCTCTACCACCACTAGTTGTATCTTCTTTCTCATAGTCTGCTAACTTAGACCAATCAATAGAAGCAGGCATCTTCTTATATGCTTGCTCATACTCTTCACCTGTTATATCTTGATAAGGTGCTTGCACGTAAGTATGATCAAAGAATGGTAGGAAAGATATTCCTGATACTTCATCAAAGTTATCATAAATCCATGCTCCTACTCCCATCCACTCGTGTTCTTTAACAGACACAGTTATAGATGGCTTATGTTCACACCAATGTCTTTGATACAACAACCAAAAGTCTAGCTGTTCAATAGCTGTCATAGCAGTTCTTGTAACTGCACCTGATGGTGCTTTAACAGGAAAGCTAAACACTGTAGTGCTATCAGGTTTGCCTGCATCAGGTTCAGACGGTATACCACTCTCTTTCATAAACTGTGTGATAGGGTCTTTGTTATCACCACGAACAGTTCTGATGTAGTAGTCATTATGTCTAGCATGAATACCTGAAGCACTGTCAACTAATTGACTAACTGTACCACTAGGTTTGACACAAGTTATAGCAGTTGACTGTACTATACCTAAATCTTTGGCAATTTTCTTATTAGTTTCTACTGCTACTGCTCTTAGTGCTTGTAGGTCTTTTTCTATGTTAGGGTTTTCAGATGTTAATATAGGGCAGTCAAGTATACCTGTTAGGGAAACCCCTAGTAATCTCTCTTCCTCTGTATTATCTCTCCATACCTTACGTAAGTATTTAAAGTTAGTAAGGGTAGATTGAAATGTACCAAGTATAGTAGCCATGCGTACCTTTTCTTTCAAGGACTCTAATGTATCTGTAACTCTGCATACTACCTCTGTAAGATTACAGAATTGATATGGTCTAAGTATGATCTCACTACACGGATTACAACCAAAGTAATACTCGGCATCTCTTCTACCATTCTCAAGTGCTTTTACTTGGGCTGCTTGCCTATTAAAGATACCACGTTCTCCTGACCTAGATTCGTATAAAGATAACCACTCTCTCATAAATGTACCCATTTCAGGCTTACCTTTGTATGCCACAGAGTTATTAGCCATACCCCTTTGACCTTCACGGTATATATTTTTCTCAGGTTCATCCCACCATTCTCCTGATTTAGCATGTCTCATTTGATCATCGCCTAAATTAGATAGGGATATAAGTGCAGACCTACGGACTCCACCCACAACAACTACTTCACCTATTTTGCACATTAAATCGTGACACTCAATAGGAAATAGTCTTCTACCTTTAGCTCCTTTGAACTTTTTAATGCAGAAATTAAATAATTTTACTAATGGATCAGGTCCTGATGCTCTACCCCCAAATGTTTTTAGTCTTGCACCTGCTGGTCTAACCTCTGAAACATCCCAAGTAGGTACTTGTCCTACGTATAGCATGGCTATAAGTTCACGTAAAGCTTTTGCCCATCCGGGTCTGCTATCACCTACTTTGATAACTGTAGTGCTATCTTCAAAATGTTCATTAACTATAGGTAGTTTGTCTACATTCTCACGTTCTACAGAGAAACCAACACCTGTACCACACATAAGTATATACATACATTCATCGAATGAACGTGGACTATCAACAGGTATGTAGCTACAGTTATAACCACCTACGTGACATCTATCTAATGCAGGACCTGCTGTCATCAATGCCCTCATACTAGGCATTACACCTAACGACATTATTTGATCTGTTAGTTTTTCTTTTAAGGCTTTACTAACTGTATAGTTGTAGTTACTAACTAAATGATTATTCATATAGTCAAAGTATCTATCTATAGTCTCACCCCAATTCTCTCTTCTTTGCTCATCGTCTTTCCATCTTGCATAGCGAGAGAGTGCTATGAAGTTTTGATAGTCTGTTGGTAAATAGTTTTTAAGCATTTATGTCTCCTCAGTTACACTTCTCATATTTTTAATTTTAACTCCGTCTAATTCGTGTATTACATCTGTAATGTAGTCTTCTATTTCATCCCCCACCCTACCATCCGAAGGTATGGGGTATTCATCAGGGTCTACATGAACAGTCATCATTATTTTAACTCTTACCATCGTAGACCTCAATCAATTTATTAAGATACCATTGTGCTTTTTTTAAGTCTTCAACACCATTTTTATATCTGTATCTCCATAGATATTTAACTATATTCCCTTGTAGGTAGTAATCAAATCCATTAACTAACATAGCTTCTAAGGCATCAATCGTTTCAATACCTGCTTTGTTGTAGTGAATAGGACTATTAACCATGTCTCCCATTTGTTTATTGTCAGACTGTGTCATAGCTTGCTTCTCCTTTTCTGCCATATATTTCATATACTCCATATGTCGCATATCTTTTTTACTATTTTTAGTATGTATTGTCAATGCTTTGTTTCCTTATTAAAGTTTAAGGTTATAACATTATCATTAACAGTAGTGGTCACAGTCTTTTTATTTTGATCTATGCAGTACAGTTCTTCTTCATTTAAAAATTCTTCTAACTCATCTGCTAATGCCGGTCTTCTTTCCATTAAAGCTACTGTACTAGCTACAAGCTGACACAAATGCAACATGTGTGCCTTGCTTTCTTCAGGTAGAGGATTCTCAGATGAAGTTATTATATTTACATCTAACTCACCTGTCCAATTAGCATCTAACATTTTAGGTTGTATTTCTATAAAATATGAACTGTTTGGTTTATGCTCTAGTGTCATTATATTCTCCTTATTTTAGTATTTTTAAATTTAATAAAGTTAGGATGCTTATTCTTTCCCTTTTCCTTTAGCCAATCTTCAGGTATTATTCTGTCATAGTATCTGAAGCCGTGTTTAATACACCACTCGGCATAGGTAGATTTCGCACCTTTACTTAGCTTACTTCGACTATTTGTAAAAACAAATCTAATATCTAGTTTAGGGTGTTGCTTCTGTATGCACAAGTGTTTTCTTCTATCTGTTGTTAGGAATCTTCCTTTCGTTTCTATTATTATACCATTGTTTAATATAAAGTCAGGGGTATAGGTGCGATAGGCTAAGTCTTCCCACTCTATCTTGATACTTTCATAATCATACTTATAATTTATTGTATCAAGAGCCATAGAAATCTTATGCTCTAGTCCACTTCTATACCCATACTTTATTGCTTCTCGTCTTACCTTATGAGGAGACATTTAGGCATGCTCTTCTGTTAGTTCTGTGTAGTATACAATAGGTGGTATCTTAGCTTTTGACATAACAGATGGTAGTTCCTTCAAGTTTTCCCAACAGGCATGTTTGTAGTCACAGAAGCCACAAGTAATTCCTAGTC
>Ga0209336_10001520_pt1 | contig 11270 bp, 4 predicted proteins | sample LinPmetageLP32_FD_184042 | JGI IMG/M metagenome (GOLD analysis project Ga0209336, IMG submission 184042) | Marine viral communities from the Pacific Ocean - LP-32 (SPAdes) (version 2) | ecosystem: Environmental > Aquatic > Marine > Oceanic | place: Pacific Ocean | collected 2009-08-23 | reverse complement strand
TCTTTGGGTGTTGTTTCTTTTTTGATGTCGATGAATCCCATATCGAGAATCTTCTTATCTTGTGTGAATGCATAACCAACGCAAGTCGTTGATGCATCTAAACCTAATGTAACCATTTTATTTCCTTATATGTCTAATTTTATTTTAAATCTTGTATTTATTTTATCACTAACTCTTATTGGTTTTGGTAAAGTGGCTTGAATAACAGGTGTATCATAATCACCATCTTGATATAAATTAATTGCAGTAATGTATGGCTGAAAATCACTACCAGTAAATGGTGATGCTAAATATGATGTAGCCAAAGTTAATGGTTTTCCACTACCACTTAAAACATTTCTGATTGTATAATTCATTGTTAAATTATAATCTTGTGGTAGTATTGTAACACTATACTCACGAGTTGTAATGGAATTTTGTGAATTAAATTTTAAAGTATAGTTTGTCGCTAAATCTGAATAATCCACACTACCACTCCAAGAGCCTGTTTCAGTTATAACCGCTAAACCTTTATCATAAAATATATTTCCTACATAATTATCAGAAGATGAAGCATTTGTTGTACTTTGTGAATGATAAGCATTTGTTGAATATAAATTACCAAAACCATCGTCTATTATTATTGGATTATTACTACTATTGTCTGTATTATTTAAATCTGTAAATTTAAAGCTTCCTTCTTTAATTTTCTCACCATAATATTGAGATGGAATTTGAATTATAGAACTACTTGGGTATCCATGATATTTAGTTAAAAATTGTTTACCACGAGTTGATTGAATAGATAAGTTGCTTGATGGGGCTGTAAATTTTAGTTCGTTTCCATAAATAGGTGAACCACTTGTATAAAACATAACATTTAATGAATCCCAATAACTTTGACTTATTGAACCAGACACTATTTTAACCGATTGAATACCTTTTGAGGCTGTTGTAAGGTTTTGAGTAAAGTTTACAAGATTACTTTCAACTATGGTTGACGATTTATTAATCTCTCCGAATACATACATAAGAATCCATTAGTAAGTTAGTTTAACTTTAATCGTTGCTTCCGAGCTAAAGTTTTTCTTCAATGGTGTTGATAAATTTCCAACAGCAACCATATCACCAGCACTATTGTATAATTGAACTGATGAAATAAATGTGTTTGGATTACCTTTCATTGTTGATTGTCTTAATTCATTTAAAGAACCCGAAACAAATGTTGGATTATTTGAAAAGTTCATTTGTCCACTTCTAACTCTACAGAAATATTGAGCACTTACTTGGTCTTCTTCATCTCTAAATGTTAATTTAGCTCCACCAGGTTGTAAACAATTTATAAATCTTAAAGCTTGTTTTGTATTAGAATTGGTTGTTTCAGCTATTTCAAAACCTTTATGGTCTGCATCATCAAAAACAACAACTTGTGAACCTGAAGCTTTACTACCTGGTATTGAACCTGATAACTCTGCTTGACTTAGAACTATAACACCCATATCAGGATAAAAGAAACCATAATTTGTTATGGTAGCAGCTGCATTAATAACTCCAGCCGTAGAACAACTTACAACATTGTATCTATCACCTACAGGTGTAGCTGTAGGTGTTGTTGTACTACTATCATCTTTAAGATGTAATAATGCATTTCCCACACCACTTTTAGTAGAACCACTTAATACTATTTCCCAAGTTCCTTTATTTAATCTATCTTTCATATTAGAACGTCTAGAAGAAAGAACATATATTTCTGTGTCCCTTCCAGTTACAACTTGTGAAGTAGAACCTGGTGATGATATAAAGAAACCACCAGTTACTTCTGTAGGAGCCAAAAGTAATCCAGCGTATTGTTTATAAATAGCTTCTGTTTCAGCTTTTGTATTTGTTTCTTTTAATGAACCATATCCATTCGTACTACCAAATGCAACATTAAATTCTTCAACAGTTGGTGTTCCATTGTTTGATATTCCAAAAAAATATTTTTCATTTGTATCAGTTAATGAAGATGATACAACATTAGCTGCAAGTAATGTTGTCGCACCATCTGAAAAGTATGGACTTGTTACTTTATCCGTTTGGGTAATTCTATCCATTCCTTCTGTTGAATCTAATGATATGTTTCCGCCTGCTATTGCCATTTTATAAATCTCCTAATTTATGCACCTGTTCGAGAAGTTGATAATATCGCTCTCGTACTCTTCGTAATGTTATTTGTCACAGTAAATGAATTATAAGCACCAGTTTCAACATGTACTACATAAACATTTGTTTGTTTACCAGCTGAGTCTTGTTGAATTGGAGTAATTTGAAATTCTCCACCACTAAATCCATATTGTTGTGCAAATGGGATGTCTTGTTCCTGTAAAAATTGTCTACTTGTTCCACTTAAATTACTCATAAGTGTAGCATTAGTTGAAATAATTGATGGGTCTTGAATAACAAAGTAGAAAGGTTGTCCAACAGCTCCACCAGTTGATGAATAACCAACTAAATCAACAGATATTCTACCATTAGCTTCATCACCTTCATCAAATGTTTTTAATGTTCCACCACTTGAATCTAAGTTACCTAATACAATTGCAGGTACTGCAACTGTGTTTTGATTCAATGATATTAATCTATTTCTAAGATTATATTCTGCATGTACACTAGCTTCTAACATTGGTAGGTTTTCAATACCTTCACCATAAAAAGCTGAACCACTTGGGTGGTCTGGATTCCAAAGTGTATAATCAACACCTGTATCAGACAATGTAAATGAAGTAATATTTAAGTTACCACCATTTTTTAAAATTTCTCTACCTTTTTTTGTTAATACTGCATCAACTGTAATTGATGCGTTATCTAAATATCCCATTATTGTCTCCTATTTCGAAATACTTTAATTCATATATAAATATAAATAATTTGAAAAAATACACTATTTTTAATTAATTAACTAATACTTAACAATACCATCAGAACCCAATGTTGGTGACTTTCCATCTCTCACTATAATTTCTCTATCTCCACCAGTTACTTTTTGTCTATAAAATGAAGAAGTTGATACATCTTCATATTGAACATTTAAAATTCCTGGACTTGTGTTCTGTGCTCCATTTAACATTTGTTCTGTAAATGGATTACTAAATTTATTTACATGATTGGATGGTAAAACAATATTATCATTTGAACCAGTTGTAAAATATCTTGTTTTACCCATCATTCTTCCAGTTATAATTCCTGAACCTGTTCCAAAGCTTTTACCATCATAATTAGCACTTGAGTTAAAATCGTCTGTTATATAAAGTCTATTATAAAATCGTGTGTGGTCTTCAAAACTTGAAGCATTATCATAAGAAGCTGAATAATATTCGTTGTCACCGATTGTGTGAAATACAACTCTTGTATCTATATGATAAGTATTATAATTATCATACGAACCAGTTCCACCATAATAATTTATAAAATGTGTATCACTACCACTCGAATGACCTGCTCCCCAAGAGTCATGTATGTTTTCAAAAGATTTATTAGCTATTGAAGCATAATCTATTGAACCTGTTTTAGCAGTTTCAATTCCAGAATCTGTTAATGATGGAGTTGCTGATATTGAACCTGTTTTAGCAGTTTCGATTCCAGAATCTGTTAATGATGTAGTGGTTGTAATTGAACCTGTTTTTGGACTTTCAATTATAGAACCAGTCATTATTGTTTCAGTTAAAATAACAGAAATTGAACCTGTTTTTTCTTGTTCATAAGTAGTTGTTGGAGAACTTACAACTGGATTAATACTACCTGTTACATTGTTTGGATTTACCTCCACTGAACCACTCATATTTTCATATTTTTGTTTTTCTAATATGGTTGGTCTTATCTCTACACCAAAGTTAGAATTTTTATCACTGAATGTTGAACGAGCCGGTACTATTGATTTTAAACCTTCAGATATTGAATGATTAAACATATTTTCGTGAGCTCTTATGAATTGATTTGTATCAACACTTATTGGATGTGCTTCAAAGAAATTTTCTCTAAATGTATCAAATTCACCATATGATTCTGAATAATAGTTTCTTGGGTCTCCATATAATGTTTCAAAATTATATCCACTCAATGTATCTAAAATAAAATTATCAACAAATGATTGTGGTGAACGATATAATTCTAATTTTGTAGATGTATTAAACAATGGTTTACTATTTTCTAATTCCAATGGTTTGACTGAAGATTGAAGTGGATTTAAATTACCAACAATATTTCGTCTTGGATTTATTATAATATTATTATCATTTACTTTAGAAGTGTTGTCTTGTAAAGTTAATTTTACAACTTCTATTAAATCAATTCCATATACACTTGAAGTGTTAAATGTATTTCCAGGTTTTGTAAAAGAATAATCAGAGTAAATTGTTGTTGGTGCAGAGTCAACAATGTTTAATGTTTGTGTTGAACTTGAAACTGATGCACTTGAATAATTTTCAGCTAATTTAAAATGGTAAATTAATTCATCTTTATGTGCAGTAATTGAATTACCAACAGTAGAAAATTTATTTAATATATGTTGTCTAAATTTAGATGCACTTAATGTTGTACCCCAACTTTTAATCTGAGAAATAGAACCACTTACTGTTTCTCCAACAACTAAGTTGGATGAAGATGAGTGATTTCTACTACCAGTTGAAACCCAATTTTGATTTGCATGATTATTAGAATCAACTGTTAATCCACCACTTACTGACATTGAAATATAATTCAATGTATCAATTGTTTTTCCTTTTTGTAATCCAGCATATAATCTATATTCTTGTGTTCCACTTCCACTAATACTCCCACTAACTCTTTGTAACATAACATTCCACAATTGCCCATCAGTCATAGTAGAATAAGCTGTTGACATTGATAAAGAAGCGTTGGAAGCTGTAATTGATGATGAAGCATGTGATGTATTATTTAATCTAAATTCAAACGATGAACTTATACCTTCATTATCAGGAATTAATTTTAAGTTCCACAATGTTTGTTTATCACTACCACCAACGAATGGTGATACAGACATAGATGGTGCATTTGTAGTTATTAAAGTATTACCATCTATACTTGCTGTTAATTGGGTAAGAATTACTGAACCACTTGAGTTTACAAATAATGTATCGCCATCACTTGTAATAAAATTTTGTCCCGTATTTGTTAAAAATTGTATAGAATCAGATACATCTATTTTATTAAAGTGGCCATTTGGATGTGATATAGAAGTTGATATTTCAGTAGCAATTTCGTCTCTATTTACAAGACCTTCTGTTTGAATACGAACTCTTCCTGAACCATCTGTTGTTCCAGTAGCTCCATCACCATCGTCATCAAATATATAAGTTTTTTTTGTACCATCACTTGATGTAATTCTCAATAGTGTTCCATCAAAATGTGCTGGATTACCTGATAATACTTGTATGGAGCCTGTTGCTTGTAAAGCACCACTACCACTTGATTGTAATATTTGTTGTGTATTTGTAGTGGTTACATGTTTGTATACAAATTCAATTGTATTTATATTAGCATTATCCGTCCACCAATCTAAATTTAAAATTCTTTTATCAACTGAACCAATGTTATAATTATATAATTTCTTTTTGTTTGATGTAAAAGAAAAACTTCCAGTTGATGAATTTAAATCTAAATCAACACCTGAACCTGTTGGTGGATTGTTTATAAAAATTCTTGGATTTGATTCTTCTGTTGAACCTCCAAATTCTTGGAACTCCAATACATCAGGTGGATAACCATAAGTGTTTAATAAAGCTCTTACAGAATTTTTTGTTCCTTTTGATTTATAAATGTATAATAAATTATTTAGAGTTTTTCTCCAAGTGTTGTTTTTAATATCATCAATTGTTGTAACACCAGTTAAATAACTTCCTAATGTATCAGTCAAACTACCTGTGAATGGATTAATAGCTTGCCAACCCATATTGGATAACAACATTGGTAATGTATTATCAGGTGGTGAATTTGTTTTTTTATATCCTCTTTTATGTAGTGTACCCAATGAATCAATATGGTTTTTAATTAAATCATATTGTTCACCTTGTAGATTTAAAAAGCCTTTCATATCATTGTAATCAGAACTTTCTTGAATGTACAATGGTAAATTGTTTTCAAATGAATGTATGTTATCAGTATCAAAAGCTGAAGCAGAATCAATAGCTCCATTGTACCAATCAGTCCATTCTGTTGAAGTTGTTTTTACAACATTATCAAATGGTAAAACATTTGTTGGATTGTTTAAAGTTACATTTACATTAGTTATAAATGATGATGTAAATCTTGTATCACTAATAAAACCTGATGGTATATTTACTCTAAATAATTCACCAGCTGGCATACAAGAACCTGAAAAACTAACACCACTAGCTGTTATGACGGTTGTTGGATATTTACCAGTTGAATCTTTTATTTTACTTGAACCTGTTTTTATGTTCATGCTTCCACTTAATACTTCATAATGAGTAGAAGTTTCATCAAAATCAGTTATTTGTCCAATATCAAAATTAATTGGAACATCATCATTATTATTTACATTTGTTGGCACCCAATAAGATGATGATACTTCATAAATAAATCTTCTATACGCACTCGCAGTTATCTCTGGTTTTAAAATATTTTTAGTATGAAAAGCATCAAATGGTAGTGGTATTGTTTCCTCACCACCTAATTTAATCCTTCTACTGTTTTCGTTATTTAAAGGGCCTTGTATAGATGCAGAAGTATTTGCCTTTATTAAAAATGATAAATAAATTGAACTACTGTAATTAAAAAATGGTTTTTCGTGAACTTGATATTTGTCTGTAAATAAATCAATATGAGTATCATCAGAAATTGCACCAGTACCAGTGATTAAATTTTTATCACTATGTTGATATACAACATTGAAACCATCAAAACCAGGTAAAGTGATTGCTTCACCTTTATCAATTTGTTGAGCTACAGGTATTGTATCTGCATAATTTTTACCCAAACCAGGAGCAGATGAAGTTGTTTCAAGCTGTCCATCATAGTATAAAAATCTTTCATATGGTGTAAATGTTTTTATTTCATCATTTACTTTTTTAAATAAATTTTTTCTGAGTTGAGTTGTATAATCAGAAGAACCAAGTGGAACAAAAGTAGCACTTACGGACTCAGATACAGAAAGTGAACTTGATATATCTGAATAATATCCTTGAATGGTTTCAACTTTTGTTTTAAAGTTTTCTAATTTCTTTTTAGCAGAACCAAAGAAAGTGTGGTTTTCAAATTTTGAAAAATCTGTATTTAGATTTGGATAGTTGTATGAACTTTGTGATATTAAACCATCCAATGTAATATTATCAATTGAACTACTTATTTCATCATAGTTTTGAAATTCTAAATCATTGCCATCAGGATTTATCCAATCTTCTTGTGGTTGAGGTATTAATCCATCACCAAAGAAAACATCAGGTACATCAGAGAAATAAAATATGTCTTGAATTTGTGTTGTTAATATTTCTTTTTCAAGTGTAACCATTGATAGATTTCCAACATTAGTTGGTAATGCATCATAAAGTTTTAATATTATTGATTGATTATCTGAACCATCCGTAACCCCATCAAATGCATAATTCATTATTGGGATATGGTCACCAGTTCCAATATTCAGTAGATGTTTAAATTGATATTTATCTTCACCATCATTAAATGCTTGTGTTAAACTAGCTAAAATGTCAGAATCTTTTGTAATAAATTCATCTATTATTTTAATTCTAACTTCTTTTCTTGAAGTTGAAACTTGTTTAATTATAAACGGTTTATTTGTTTCTTCTTGATTTAAAAAATCAATTTGTATTTTATAATTACCTTGTGGTAATTCAAATTTATTAAATATTTCATTTGGTTTTATATAAATATGCTTATCAATATAATATGGAGCAGGACTATATATTTCAAAATCAGGGTTAGCATCAGAACCAATATTTATAATATCAGTATTAGAATTATATACACCATCCGTAAATGGTGATATATTTATCTGTAGTTCTTCTTTAAGTGATGAGAAAAATATAGCTTTTCCATCAATACCTTTTGTATCATCAGGTAAGTCAACAATATTATTAATAGCTTCTGTAGGGTAAATGGTTAAACGTATATAGTTGTTGGCTTCTAAGTCAAAAAATTCAAAATCATCTTGACTTATAACTAAATCTCTATCTTGTTGATTAAATTCAAATTCAAAATCTGGCATTACAGTGCTCCATCTTTATTTCTGGTTTTCTTTGGAACTTTTATAAATGAATCTCTTCTCATAGGTTCACCTTTTCTAACTTTTTTAACTTTATAATCACCTATTAATAACCCTTTATTTGAATTACCACTTGAATCATAAATTGATTTATTAGTTAATTCACCTGTATTTAATTCTAATTTACAACTTTCTCTCAAATCTTTGTCCTGATTATCACTTATAAATATCTGTCCGACTGAACTTTCATTCGATAAAAGTTTTCCTACTGTAGTGCCATCCCAATAATCAGTATCTGTATGTGGATAAAAATTCTGTTGAATAGAGTCAAAATATTCTGAATTTTTATATTGTTCAAAATTAGGTGTATACTCTGGATATTCAACAGTTACACAATCAAATACAGGTATTTCAACATTATCAGCCAGAATACTACTACAAGGGTGATTACCCTCTTCATCAGGATTAAGTATAGTTGCTGTTGTGTTGGGAAACAATGCATTACAAACCAAATTAGGGTCACCAGCTTCTTCAGTTGAATTAAGTCCCATTTGCCACCATAATTGATATTGACCAAAACCATTACCGTCATCATCATAACACATATCAGGATATGTATCCATAGCTATGTATGGAGTAGCACCAATTGGTGGATAATCACTTCTTTCTAATTTTATTTGACCTGCAAATGTAGGAAGACCAGAAAAGTATCTTTCTTGAACTGAAATACTTTTTATCACAAATGAACTTGGAAAAGTATCACCACCCCGTCTTATTATTACTTTACCTGAATTATTAAAATCCATATCAAATATAGGTGTCCAATTAAATTCATTCATACCTTGTTGTAATGATACTCCATTTGTGCCCCCGCCAAGGCCACCAACTTCTAATACAGGTTGGTTAAAATCATAATCAACATCAACTTTAACCAAATATGTTTTTCCACTTATAATTGTATTTGATGGTGAAGTTATGTATAAATTATTATTTGTGGTTGAGTTCATTGTCAACGAACCCCCATCATCTGGATTTATAATCATTTCATTTTCTGGTACAGCACCATCATTAACTGCAGTCCAACCAGTAATCATATCAGATTTAGCAAAACTATCACCACTAATCCATTTAATTAAATTATATTCATCCAAATCAAAATTACCATTTGATAAAATATTTATAGATAATTCTACACTTTCTAAAAATGTATCTGGTAAAATATCTCCAAGTGGTGGTTTACCATTATATATATTGAAAGCGTATATGGGATTATCCGTATTAGGTGTTCCTTCATTATATGGTGCTATTCCATCACACACTGTATGTCTTACACCCGTACAAATTCTATTGTTATCTTCATCTAAACATTGTTCTGGAAAATATCCTGCTGCTGCTCTATCTACATCAAAATATTGACTAGAGTTAAAATCCCAATCAAGTGGTGATGTAATTCCATCCCAAGTACCAGGTGGAAACAATACATTCCATCCGCCTGGACCATAGTAACCATCTTCGTGTTGATAATATGACTCAGCACCATCATCATAACATTGTCCTATTGCACCATCCCAATATTGAGTACTCATATAGGGTAAACCAAAATCTGGTGGAGGTTCTCTTAACATCATTCTTATCGTACCTACAAATTCACCGGGAGGTAAATCAATTGCATTCCATTCTTCAATATCAGAAAGTATACTTGATACTTTATTAGATATATCAGCTCTTGCATAATCAGTTTCCCAAATTTCAACATCTTCCTCTGTTATTTCACCATCCCCCTTTACATCAAATTCTTCAAAGTATTGTGGGAATGGTAAAGTGGATAGATAAATGTCTTGTAAAAATTGGTTATCAAAAGTTGGCTCCATAGCTGGAGTTATATTTAATAATGTGTGTATGTCATAAGAGCCTGTGTTAAAATATCTTACTTGTTCTAAATCCATTTCCTTAATGGATTTTCCTAATTCATCGTTTTCTAAATCATTGATTAAAAACTTTTCATCAATTAAATCTACATCAATAATCTTACCACCACTTAATGTATCTTGAACACTTTTTTTATACTTTGAATCTTTATCCACTCCACCAATAACAGGTGTTGTATAAGGCCATGGAATCGTGGTATAATCACTACCACCTACTTCATCAAAGTCTGGATATTGATTAATCGGTATATCTAAATAAAATCTTGATTTAAGAAGTTTCCATCTTCCAATTTGATTAGTTTCCTCATCATAACTAAATACAATACTTTTTATTGTTTTTATTCCTGGTGTTGTATATGTGTGATTTAAAACTGCACCTTCTATTTCAGTAGTTACCACTGTATCAGGTGTTAAACAATTTAAATTTGTAATATATGCTGATGGTGTATCTACAGTATCCCATTGTTGGTTTCCATCATTCCAATAAACGGTGCCTGGAGGTGTACTTGATGCATCAGATTGAAAATTATTTTCACCAGTATAACCTAACTCTATACAAGCTTGAGTGGCTGTAGGAATTGAGGCGTTTAAAAATGGAGGCATATTACCTTGTTGTTCGAATCCTAATGAGTCAGAAAATAATTCATATGGATTTGGACTTGGATAAGAATCACTTGCATATATTATTTGTTCACCACCCTGTAATGCTCTTTGGGGAATGTATAAATCTTCTTCTTGTAACTCCGATACTTCAATTAAATTATTAGGACGATTAATCAACCAATCATCAAGAGTTTTTATTTTATCAGTATTATCATCCCAATCAATAATAAAATAAAAATAATCACCAACAACTGCTGTCTCCATTAGTAAATCAGTTGTATTAACAAAACTTACATCCAAACCAATTGTTGCTGGGGCTGAAGTTTGTAAAGATAATATTGGATTATTTTCATAAAAACTTTGTAAATCAAGATAGTTGGTTTGTAAATTTTTAGTTTTAGAATCATAAAAACCAATATTTGTTTTGGGAAAATATTCTGAAAATGTTTCACTATAATCCTCACCTGGTGAATCACTATTGTTTAATTGATTATTTGGTGATATGTTTAAAAAATTTATTGGAT
>Ga0209336_10001511_pt1 | contig 11303 bp, 15 predicted proteins | sample LinPmetageLP32_FD_184042 | JGI IMG/M metagenome (GOLD analysis project Ga0209336, IMG submission 184042) | Marine viral communities from the Pacific Ocean - LP-32 (SPAdes) (version 2) | ecosystem: Environmental > Aquatic > Marine > Oceanic | place: Pacific Ocean | collected 2009-08-23 | reverse complement strand
CTCCTTTTTATCTGATTTAAATGACGTGATTCCGCTCAGGAATCAAGTTGTAAGTATTTATTGGTAAAGTTGGTAAATTATGCTGTAATATTACGATTTGATCCAGATCTCGTCACTTTTAGTGGTCTTCACATACTTGTAGCCAAGATCGTTCAGTATTTTAGTGGCTTGGCGTGTTATGACTGGACGTTTTGCTCTCTTCATTTCTATATTGACCACAGGGGCATTTACAGCCAAGGTCTCCCTTGCACCCTCCAACAAAGGCACTTCGAATCCGTCCACGTCTATCTTGACATAATCTATTTCAGTCAGATTGAAACTGTCTAAGGATCTGCACTTGATGTCACCTTCACGAGGTTCTGTATCACCTAGGACATGGTTAAGGTGTGTGTCATTTTTGCCTTGCTCCGCCGAGTGTTCATGACTGCTTAGACCATAAGGATGTAGTATCACATTAGACTCTGTAATGTTTCTATTGAAACATTCTCTGAAGTTAGGGTTGGGTTCGAAACATATAACTTTTTCAAATATTTTAGCAAGTGGTCTAGTCCATTGTCCGATGTTACTGCCGATATCGATTGCGTTGCGATAAGCAGATACATATTTTAGACTTGCATCTCTTTGCCTATTTTGTCCGTCACCTGCGTCTTCAAGTAATGTTGGTTTGTCATGCTGTCCGTATAGCACCCAGAAACTATTCTCCGTCAGCACCACACTCCTTGCAGGCACAGTCCGGGCAGTCCCTACACTCGGTGCAGGATTGTCCACAGTGCTGTTCGCATTCGCATTTCTCACAAATGTACTTTATCATTATCATAGTTCCTTAAATTTTTTTAAGATGTCCGTGTTGGGCAGTTTGGATTGTAATTGCTGTTGCAGTCTGTGTAGGGTCTGCATCTTGAGTCTGGCATCTAACTTGTTGTAGTTGGCCACCGCTCGTCTAATGTTCTTTAAATTTGCGTCTCGTATGTTGAGTGACCTTTCTATATGTGTTAGGTTCTTGTAGTGTTCCTCCCACGTCCTTAGGTATCTCCTCAGTGACATCACAGGGACGGGCTGTCTCTGCCTCATGGCCTGTGCTTCATCCTTGTTCTTAAGTTTTTTGGTAATCTCAGGATCACCTGACACTATGGCCAACATGTTGGATAGATCATTGTTAATCATCCTCACTTTGTCAAATGTTCCCTTTGCCATGGTTTGATCTGCATAGGACTTTACGAACGATTGTGTTGCTTTTTGTTGGCTCATTAAAGCTAGTGCTAAGAAACTTAGATATATTCTCTCTGTGACTTCAGGAAAAGTAAATCTCTGCAGGTCACTAAATTTCCTTATGACCTTGCCTTCTGATACATACTTTAAAAATGGTGTTAACATATAGGTATTTACCGGGCTTATGCAACGAAATTTTATTCTAACAGATGTAATGAAGACTGGCCAGCACCAGGATCTTCATGATTTTATCAATTTAAATAGCCTTAACGATCAAAGTTTTGAGCTTGAAAATGAATATTACAGACTACACAACCACGACCTTGACAGTTATGACAGACGGTTTGCAATCGTAGATGTGAGACACGACAACATAAGACTCAAGGAAAGCAAAGAGTTTGATGCAGAACTTAAAAATAGGTGCGACATCCTACACAGCCAAGGCTTCAAATTCATATCAGCAACTACCTGGGAGTCAGAAGAGAACATAAAACAAATGCCATTGTATCCTGAGTTAGACTTAGAGCACGTGAAATGGACAGGTGGTGTGTCGTGGTTTTGGTTCTACATGTATCAAAAACACAAAGACACAAAGTTTAATTTTGATCACTCTAAAAAGAAATATGACTTCCTTTATCTTAACAAGGCACCAAGACCACACAGGCTAAAACTATACCACAAATTAAAGGACAAGGGCATATTAGAAAACAGCCTGTACACATTCACACTGCTAGATGAACCAAAACGTCTTGATAAGATGTACGAGTTGCCGGGCATAGATCCTGAAGACTATCCACGTTTTGGAAAGGATCAAGACATATATGAGGCACCCTACAACGACACCGCTTGTAGCATTGTTTCTGAAACCAATGACAATGACTTCGAAGTGTTCATGACTGAAAAGATATGGAAACCAATCATAGCTCAGCATCTCTTTGTAGTTCACGGCAACTATCTTTATCTACAAAGATTAAAGGAAATGGGGTTCAAAACCTTCAACAACTACTTTGAAGAAGCATACGACATAGATAAAGATCCAAATACTAGAATTGAGACTATAGTAGATGTGTGCGATAGATTGCGTGACGCTCCATGGCAGGACATATACCTACAGAGTAAAGCGTTGAGGCAGTATAACTTTGATCACTTCTTTAACAAAGAAAAGTTAAGTTTAGAAATTAATAGAACTTTGAATCTATTTCTTGAATTTGCTGACAGCCGTTAAGTTTCTTCTAGAGAATCCCAACCTATCCACCAATTTGACGGCATTACCTGACTTGTCTACAGCTACAAACCCTTCTGGTTCAGTTACTTCCAACCCACTATCTGTCTGTGAGAAGGATCCTATCGACATGGCCTGGTTCATCTTCTTGAGTACGAACGCTTTCATCGTCTGCACTGCCTTGTAGAAAGTCAGCATGGCCTGTAAAGGTTTCTTGGCCCTGTTCAGGAACACAGGCATCTGTTTCATCTTGTCCTGTCTCAACTGTAAGGCCTTCTGTGCCTTCAGCCCTGACATCTGCTGTTGCATTCTATCTGCATAGAACTTCTTGAAACCTTGCAAGAACTTATTTACGTCGGTTGGTAGTTGTCCTTGTTTGACCATTGCGTTGATGTACATCTGGAACGTTGGAATGAAGTCTTGGTTCTGTCCAAGCACACCAGATAGGTTCCTCGGCACCCCGTTAAGCAATGACTCTAGTTTCTCTATTCCGTTGTAGAATTGTTTTGTCTCTTCATCTGTGAACTTCGCACTGCCTGACACGTCTTTATATGTGGCGTTGTCAAAGAACACATCTGGACTCTGTGCAAAGGCACTAACGTCTGCTCCACCCTGTGCGTCCATTGTGGCTAATGAATCACCTGCGTATGTCGTATGGAATATAATGCCCACCTTGGCCCTATCTATCTGCTTGGATAGTTCACCACCCTCTGGCACTGCGTAAGTTATTGTGTTGGGTGTGAATGTTAAATTTGGCTTGCCATCAATGTTCTTCCTGGTTATGTCCTCATCGGTGAACAATAGGTCACCCTGCACAACACCTTGTATGTTCAATTTCTTTAGATGCACTAGACATTTTAAAAGTTTCTGTCCTAGCTCATCTGTGCCATGATTATTTGCTATGTCTTTCTTGGTGTAATTTATTTTGGCCGCCTTGGCAAATACTGATTTAGTTCCTACGAAGAATTTTCCATTGTCTGGATTGGTTCCACATACCACAGCAGGTGCACCATCCCACTTGACTGACACACTCATAGCCTCTGAGCTGGTACCTTTAAGTGTTAGTAGCAATCCTCTAAAGTATTCGACCACCGCCTTGCCACCCTCGTAGCCGTCAGTAATCACAATGTCCTCGATGTGTTCGAGGTGTGTTCTCTTAAATTCTGTCAATACGTCTTCTATCAGCATACTGTTATTTAATGTAAGACTCCCATGCTTGTTCTTCGGTTATTTTGTTTTGGATTCCGTGTAGTCCTATGTACACGCCTTTTTCAAAATCATACTTAAAATTATCAACAAAGTTAGGTTTATACATATTTTTCCAAACCGAAAGTATAATTTTTTGGCTATCTTGCCAGGCTTGGAATTGCTTTTGTGTGTAATTCACACCAAATTTTGCGAATTCTTTTTCAGCACTTTCAAATCCTTCGTACAAACAACAACCATTGAAATTATTCCCAGGCGGGCTTATTTTTTCACGATAAATTACGTCATTGTATATAGAGTAAAGCCATCTTACGACTGCTCGTATCTCCCATTTATTGCCAAATTTTTTCCATGCCTCTTTTTGTGAGACTTCCCAGTCTGGTCCGTACTGTGTGTATCTGTGATCATCTGGATCAACATTAATCCTTAGTTTATAATGCCAGTTCAGTATTATTATTTCTAAGAACTTTTCAAAATAGATTTTAGTGCATTGATCATCTATTGGAGTGTGTCGCAAATTTGCAGTGTGATTCCCTGTTCCTTTTAAATGGTGATAAGCAAGTGCCGGAGTTATCTCCTGCTCCGCGAATATACCTTGTATATATGAAACGTTGGATCCTGCGGGTGCAATGAAAAATTGCACTAGTCCTCTTTGTATTCGCCGTCTTTGATTCTAAGAACGTTCTCTTTTACGTCTCTGTTCTCTTTGATACGGGCAACACCCTTGCTGAACTTGGAGGCGTCCATGTTCTTGATCGCTGAATTGAACTTCTTCTCCAGTTTAAATGCAGTGTCCTGGTCAAAGTTCTCCCTGATATAGGTCATTAACCTTATGGCACTCTCTAGGATGTGAGATGCACGACTCTCCACGACTTCTTCCTTGTCCCTTTTAAGGGGCATTGAGCTCAATTCTTCTAGTAAACTTTTAGTGTGTTTTTGCATTGTAGGTATTTACTTCTTATTGTAGCACAATTCTAGCATAAGTCTACTCTTTATTGTCGCTGTAAGTATTTTAAAAGGTATTTTTCTAGTTCTTGATATTGTTCTGGGGCATGATGAGTGTTAAAGTGTACATTTTCTTTTGCAGTCATGGTGTCGTGCATATGCCTATTACCACAGAAATTGAAAAGATCTATTATTTTCTTATTGCCTTCAATAAGTTTTATTTTGTCTATGCCAAGGTTTGAATGATCTTTAACATTATCTATTTTTCCAAATTCGTTACACATATCAAAAAACAAATAATTAATTTTACGATTATCTAAAAAAGCAGACAACATTATAATTTCCGTGAACATCTTGTCCCAATGGTTCCTACTATTTGGTATACATCCATAGTAAAGATCGATAAGCTCTTCAAGTTTATCCTTGGCAATGTCATTTCTAATTTCTTGCTTGGTTGTAAACAAATGTTCTTTGGTTTGCATTGGAAACCAATTGCCATCAAGCCCATCCTGGTGCTCTCCTATTGCCAATTCCCATCGATGACTGAAAGTAATAGGCACTATGACAAAATGTGGATCACCGTTTTGTGCTATCCATTCAACAGTAGACCGACAGGTACGTTGGAAACTTGTTGCAACTTTGGAAATGTTCTCAACCTGTTCGCATTCCAAAGCTTCTATGAACTTATTTGAAGGATCCCAGCATCGTCCAAAACTACAACCGTTCAATAACAAAGTTCTCATTTTATTTTTCTATATATAAAATATTTACGTTGATTTGTATCGTCTCTTATGTCCAGGATCTTTAGATTAAAAATTTCAGCTAGTTCTATTATAAATGGCACATTCCACGCAAAGAACTCTATCCATTTGGCTTCGGGCTTGTCGTGTTGGACTCCAGGATTAACTCTGAAGAACATTGTGCCGCCATCCTCCAGTAAGGTCACACATCTACCTACCTCTGCTATGATCTTGTCCCTGTCGCCAAAGTTTACTGATCCTAAACACATTATAACGTCAAACAATTGATCTGTCCTGTATTCTAGTGTGCTGACCTGCAGGTCCGCTTTGTCGTTGTAGGGATCTATGCCAATGAGATTATCTATCCTACCTTTAAATTCATTATATCCGCAACCAACATCTAAGACTGTCCTTGGTTTAAGACTGTTGATTTCGTCTATCAGTGCCACACCCGAGAACTTCCATTTCTTCATATCATTCTGCCAATACTTTGAGAAGTAGTTGTGTAAACAGGCGTTTTCAATAGCTTCAACATACTGTTCTATGGTATCACATCTCTTTACCTCTACACCAAACGTTTCCATAATGTAAGGCTGTGTGATCTTTGTGAGATCGTTTTGACTATAACCTAGGAGTTTTGCAAATATTTTTTTGTTCATGAACTAATACTATATAACAAAACTTATAAAGTCTATATCTTTTTCTTGATTGGCTTTGATAGTATCTGTCTGGTGCGGTCTGTGATCACACCTGTTATTACCAACATGGGCCTGGGCTTGTTGCTGGCGTTTGCTGTTGCGTGTGGAATGTTTGGCCAATCGAACTTGTGTATGTCTCCAGTCCTCCATCTGTCAAACTGTTCGTTACCATACATAATGAACTGTCCCGGCTCCCAATCCTGTAACATAACCATGATCCTTATCACATTGTTTGCGTCTGGATCTAAGTCATACAGTTTATCTATATGCATGTTCAACACTTCGCCTGTGAACTGTATGTGTAGTTTCGAACTGACCGCAGACATTTCAAAGTAGTCAGTCATCCTCTGTAGTGTAGGACATTTAGAAAAATCTTTTAGACCCCTGTAAATGGTCATCTTGGGATCAGCACCTGCTGTCTTTAGATCATTCTCTTCTGCTTCTACATTGACATTAATATTTTCTCTGCCTGTGCCTTCCCTGCGATTGCCCCAGTTCAACGGTTTGGCATCCTCGATGACAGATTGTAGTTCTGTTTGCCAACCGCCCGTGAACTTGCCTAGGTGTTCAACACACTCTGTGTCCTTGTGCCATTTGTTGAAGTGATAGTTGCTTCTTGCTTTTGCGTCTTCCCAATTACTTGTAGACATAAACCTGTATTCCTTTTTGTGCATAATTATGTATCCGTCCCTTGTTGTTCGGGAAACTTATATCGAGTAGTCTACATAGGTCTACGTTGTCTTTTGGGTTTGTGATTCTATGCTTGTTGTCTTTAATGAATTGCATCGTGTCTTTGTTCTCTGCCTGGATGTGTTCCCACATTTTGTCTATGTTCTCAAAGTGTTGATAGTTAGGATAAGTGATGTTGAAATGCCCACACAGTTTCCACCACTCCAAACATTCATAGTCGTTCCTGTACACCATCACTATTGGATGGCCTTTGCCTTTTAGTTCGTCTAAACGATGTGCGAACGTGTGTGCTTTCACTATTCTTTTACCTGTTCCTGAGAACGGTCCGTCCCACTCGTCTACACCGAACTCCATGCCCGGATCCCAATAGGCTCCAATGTGCATCAAGTGACTGCGTCCAGGGGTATCAGCATCATGATGGTAGGTCCTTGCCTCTGAATAGTCTGTGTGATCAATGTCATCACTCCAGTAGATATTCTTAACAACACTACTCCATTTTGATCCTGGCGCCCCCGTGAACAGTATGTACATTATTTGGTCAGCTCTTCTTTGTAGATTGCATTGTAACCCAATTGGTTCTTCCCAAAATCTGATAGTGTTTTCAATGCACCCGGTGTAATGAATGACTTCAGTGTTCTCACTGCGGCATCACCCTCTGCGCCTGTTCTCCATTCGTACTTGCCAACTTTCTTTTCTATTGCGGCCACTGACTCTGGATCCTTGATCATCTTGTCCAAAGCGGCAACAAGTTTCGCTTTGTTTGGATTGCCCTTGTTCACCCAGAATGCCTTCTGTAGTGCATCTCTCCAACTCTTGACAAGTTTGTATGCATCATAGAAGTCACCACTTGGTGCAACACCGTGCATTGATTCAAACAATGCCTCAAATGTTGGCTCTGTGAAGTTGGGATCCTTGTCGTGTCCACCGGTGTCGACATTCAATAGCCCATGATGGAACCATGTATATGCTTCACCTTTCTTGATCACTGGCATTACATGTTTCTTGTAGGCGGCAGGATTTTCTCTGGTTGCGTTCAAGTCACCTCTGATGAATGCTAGTCTTCTCTCAGATCCTCTCATGCCCTTTACCCATACAATCTTTTCCTCAAATGTTTTTACAGGGTCATTGTTTGGTCCTGCAAGTAACATGACAATTGCCATGATCTCTGGAGTCATGCCAGATCCTGAAGGAAACTGTATTGGTCCATTAGTGGTGTCTGTTTTTTTCCTTGCACCAACAATGATGTTGAGGTTCATGTGTCCTACCGATTCCCAATCAAAGTAATTGTAATCAACTGGCTCAGTAAGGTATGATATACCGTTACCACCGTGTGATACAAGTATAGTCTTGTCATCGAACCTAAGTTCATTTTGGAACTCGTTAGGACCTAGTTGGTCTCTTGCCCCTGGCTTGTAGATCAAGTTGATCTTCTCACCTAGGTGTTTCTCCCATTCTGCTACAACTATCTGTGCCCACACAGAAGTTCCACCTGATGGTTTTTGTGGCACGATCAAATTGTAATCGGCCATGGCTGTTGTTGTCATTAATATTAACGACATTAGTATTTTCTTAAGCATAGTCTAGTCTACTCCGTTTTGTTATTCCCCAGTATAGTAAAAGTATAACACAGATCATTATAAAGATAAAGATCGGTCTTGTTATTAAATCATTCACTGTGTGGAGTGTTGTTAATTGATAAGTGAGGTTGTATATTCGATCACTTAATAGATATCCAATTAGCAGTGCAGGCCTGCTTACTTGAAATTTTTTACATAGTATTCCAAATATTGAGAATACTAATAGTACTGCAAGGTCTTCCCACCCGCCTGTGTACTGTAAGGTCGCCCAAACAATCACAGCAAGTATGAAAGGAAAGTAATACACATATGGAACACGTGTGACCCACCCTGCGAAATATGCCAGTCCATAACAGATACCAGCGGTAATAATTGTGCCTAGCAGGAACGCATAGGTCATACTGTCAAATAATTTGTCGTCGTAGAACGTATCAGGTGACCCTAAGTCAATGCCAAGGTACAAAAATAGTCCCATCAGTATGGCGGCAAACGATGCACCTGGTATACCAAACAGCACTGTTGGAATAAACGAGGCGGCCTTCTGTGCATTGTTGGCACCCTCGGCACCTACAACACCTCTCACATTACCTACACCAAATTTTTCTTTAGGGTTAGAGGCAACTGTGGCTCCATATGCCAACCAGTCTGCCATTGCACCACCCAACCCAGGAAGTAGTCCTATGAAAGAACCTATGGCTCCTCCCCTGATGCTGTCCTTCCAACACCTGACTGTGTCCTTGACGCCTTGTATTAGATCTTGCCAACTGCCGTGCTCTGCTTTGATTGTGGCAGTTTGTTTCCTGTTGAACCATCCGTTCCATAGTTCAGGTATTGCGAACAGTCCTGCAACATAAGGCAGTATCTGTATCCCATCTTCGAGGTATCTCCAACCCATTGTGAAGCGAGGCACATTGTTAACGTCTACCCCTACCAACCCAATAGTGACTCCTACAACTATAGCCAATGCACTTCTAACATATTTCCTGGTAGACACAAAACCCACAGTGACAAATGCTAACAGCACCAGTGCCCACAGTTCGGGTATGCCCATGTACATGACAACTTTAGTGTACCATGGCAGGAACAAGAAAGTTAATGATCCAAAGAACAATCCGTTACAGGTGCTTGATGTTATTGCGGCTGAAAGAGCTCTTGTTGCCTCTCCGTTCTTGGCCATGGGGAAACCATCCACCATTGTAGCGGCCGCTGAGTTGGCTCCTGGTATGCCTAACAGCACACCTGCAAATGAATCACCGGTTGTTGAGGATGCCACAACTGCCACACAAAAGATTACACCCAGGTAAGGGTCGCCTACAAAGTAGGGCATGAATCCAAATAGTGTGATAAGACCTGTTGTTGCTCCCGCGGCTGGTATTAGGCCAATGATTAAGCCGTAAACAATACCCGCCATTAATATAGCAAGTTCCATATATCTATTTCAGGGGTTGATGTTGTGAACTTCCATGGGAGCGTTACAACAAATTATGTATTTGTAATTATATCCTATACTATATACTTTATATGAAACTGAGTCAACAACAAAAGATCAGGCTTTACTCACACCACGATCACGATCTAGATGTTGAGGACGACTTCTGGTCCATACTAGGCATACTATTGGCCATACTAGGTGTATGGACGACATTTATACACTGGATAGATTACGCCACGTTGAATGTTATCCCATGGTGGGCGGAACCATTCACCATAATACCTTTAATATTCTTGCTGGTGATGAAGGAGCACTACGACTCGCTCAATCCATTACACTGGTGGCCAATGTTCTGCGGGTATAAAGCGAAACTGCCGGATGAGGATAGGATAACAATTAGACCACTTGATGTAGAACGTATAATAAAACAGCATGGTGGTAGATTGAACGTACACATCATAGACTACGAACACATCAAGTTCCGTAGGAAGAAGGATGCTGTTATTTTTGGGTTGAAGTATTTCTAGCAGGCCTGAACACAGTTCCGTATTTGTTTTCGTACAGTTTTAGTTTGTCTGATAGTTCTTTGACTATTTGCCTGTACTCGGCTATCTGAACTTCATGATTTCCCTGTTCTGCCAACAAAAAACGTATCTGATTGTCCTTGTCTTCGATGGCCACTGCTAGGGCCTTGATCTGGTCAGCGTTGTTCATTACTTGCCCTGACCTATGTAGGCTTTGTAAGATCTCTTCTTGGATTTGTTCATAGAGCTCTTTTTAATCCTGCTCTTGTTACTGCCCTGAGAAGTCTTCTTAGGTTTGCCTTTGGTGTATCCTGAAACATTAATTGCCATGTATATATAATATAGTAGACAGTTTGTTTAGTCAAGTATATAATGTAAATATTATTATGATCAAATATCAATTAAGATGCAGATGCACACACGAATTTGAGGGATGGTTCCCAGACAGCAAAGAGTACAAAAAACAAAAGAATAAGGGCATGATTCAGTGTCCCATGTGCGACAGCACCTCGGTAGACAAGGCCATTATGGCACCCGCAGTGAAAACTTCAAAAATCAAAGCACAGCCCGACGAGGACTTTATGGTAATGGGCGAGAGTGCTGACCAGATATTAAGAAAGTTGAACAAGAAAATCAAGAGTGACTTCCAAGATGTTGGTAAAAACTTCGCCAAGGAGGCCAGGAAGGCACACAAAGGTAAGAGAGATCAAAAATTCTATGGCACTACCACTAAAGAAGAGACCAACAAACTGCTGGATGAGGGCATTGACCTTTTCGCAGTACCAGACTACAAGGACAATTAGTCGCATAGAAGTTGATCTTTTAGTACCGGTTGACTTAATACACTTTCTAGTATATAATTGTAAACATGGAACGTAGGATAACAGAGATTGAAACTCCAGAGTTGCGTAACCATATAACAACAATAGGAAAAGGACACAATATGCTAAAAGGTATGTTTAATACACTTTTTCCATCTACTAAGAAGGAAACAAAAACCATGGCAAACTCAACACAATACGTTGTATACACAAGAAACTTCAAATCAAGAGCGAAGCAG
>Ga0209336_10001509_pt1 | contig 11316 bp, 15 predicted proteins | sample LinPmetageLP32_FD_184042 | JGI IMG/M metagenome (GOLD analysis project Ga0209336, IMG submission 184042) | Marine viral communities from the Pacific Ocean - LP-32 (SPAdes) (version 2) | ecosystem: Environmental > Aquatic > Marine > Oceanic | place: Pacific Ocean | collected 2009-08-23 | reverse complement strand
TGGCAATTCCTCACGTTCGAGGACGCCAAGGCCGAGCTGTTCGAGGCCAAGAATGACGACCACAGCCTCAAGCTACGCATCCTCGAAGTCAACGCGGCTGGATGGGGATGGTCGACAAAGTTTGTTCCGCCGTCTCGCACGAAGGGGGTTCAGGCTCATGGCTAGATCACACGAAGAATTGATTGCTTGGAAGAACGATGGCTACGCGCCAGTCGAAGGCTGTGAAGAGTGTGAGTTTGCCGAAACAGCCTGCTACGAGTGCTTCCTGTACGGCGAAGCCAAACCAATAACCTCAACCGCCTCGTGCGAAGAGAACTGATCCCCTACACACGGCCACGGTTTAAGGAACTTTAATAGTGAGACAAGTTGTTCGGCAAATTGCTGAACGACCTGTCTCGCTTTGTATCACATCAACAGGAGGCTAATGACAAAACAATGACCTACATCACAGACGTCCGAAGACGCCGCAGACAAATACGTCAGCGGCGTTTTTCTTTTCCTAATCTTCGCATACCGAGACACCTTACACACCAAAGGGTGTTGACTATGCGTTGTCTAAGAGGTTATACACACCATAGGGTGTCTAATCTCATCAACCTCACGCTGGACAAGGAGATTGCCAGACATGACTAAACCAACCACAAAAGCGATGCAGGATGCTTACGCATTGGGAAGTTTCTCTGCACAACGTACCGAGCTACGCAAGCTCGTCTCGCCGATCATTATGACGGAGACATCCGCACAGGATTTGGGCGACTTGATTTCCAAGTCACACATCTGCGGTGAAGAGGCCAACCAGATGAAACTCAGACCAGTCTGGTCTGCTTTTCGTGATGCTCTTGACCTCGACACACTTGCGGCTCTTTGCATGGGTTCAATCGAATGGACTGATGTGAGCGCGGCAATTGTCGACCCAAGCCTCAACGGCGTAGAAAAGTCAGGCAGTAAAACTGGCTATGCGTTTGGTCGTCCATACATGCTGGACAAGACAATGGTGGACGCCAACAACGCCATCCTCATGGGTCACGCGACACCAGACAAGCCTATCTTTCTCGAAGGCCAGTTTGGTTTACAGGACATGGTCGACATGCACGATCACTGCGTCGGCTCATTCAACGACGACAGTGACGACTTGTTCGAGGTCATGGGAAAGCTGTTCGGCTCTACGTTCGACACCAAGATCAAGGCGACAAGAGACCTGCTTAACATCCGTACAGAAGTGCCAAAACTAGGTAGATTTTGCGACCTAGCCTCTCATGTCCATGAGGCTGCGATGTACCTGACAAAGCACAAGAACGACGACACAGACGTGCCAGAAGCAGTTGCATCTACCGCATACGCGATGCCGACAGACTCGCAGAAGGGTCTGATTGACCTTGCGTTGGGTAGTGCTGGCTTGCCAGACATCACGTCCCTGATTACGGAACTGAACGATGCGTCTGACAAGATCGCCAAGGCAGTTGCTACAGCCGAGGCCAACAGTGCGATGGTGTTGTCATCAGCGGCTCCTGTAGTGGCGGATGGCAAGTATCCATCAGGCAAGATTGTCTTGAAGGTTGCGGCTGACGTCTTCGGCATTACAGGCAGGGAACGCAAGAACTTCGGGTTCAAGATACCGACGTGGGACTGGGACGCACCGCATCCTCTCGTGCCAGCAGTCGATGCCAACTACATCTTTCGGCCAAAGATACTGATGCGAGCATTATATGCAATCATCAGCAATCAGCCAGCGTGGTTGCATGGTCACACAGGCACAGGCAAGACGACCTTGCTTGAGCAGATTGCGGCTCGCACGTTCTATCCGTTCATGCGTATCAACTTCGACAGCGAGGTCAGCCGTTCAGACCTGCTTGGTCGTGACGTGCTGGTCAACGAGGGCGGCACGACTACATCCAAGTTTGTCGAGGGCGTGTTGCCTCAGATGCTCAAGACACCCTGCATTGCTTGCTATGACGAGGCTGACTTCATGCGGCCAGACATTGCATATGTGATGCAGCGCAAGTTCGAGGGCGGTGGCCTTGTGCTTGCCGAGGATGGTGGCCGTTTGGTCATGCCTCACCCAGCTTATCGTGCCTTTGCCACAGGCAACACTGTTGGTCAGGGTGACGAGTTCGGCATGTATCAGGGTGCAAGAGTGCAGTCGATGGCGTTCCTCAACAGGTTCAAGGTGTGGATCGAGGTCGACTACATGAGCGAAAATCAACGTCGTGAACTCATCAAGTCCGAGCAGCCGAGCATCAAGCCAGACGTGCTTGACCAGATTTGCAAGTACATCACCGAGCATCTCGAAGCGTTCACGTCAAGCAAGGTACTGCAACCCATCTCACCACGGACATTCTTGGCGTTTGCCCAAGCGTTCGTGGCGTTCCAGTCATTCATGGATGACGACAAGAAGGCCATGAAAGACGCACTCGAAATGACAATCCTTGGTTCGGCTTCGATGCAAGACAAAGCCGTACTCAAGGGTATCTCAAACCGCACATTCAAATAGGAGGCAAGCATGAAAGGTAAATTGTTCAGCCACGAGATTGGCAAGACCTCAACTGTCTTCGGACGCAAGCACGACGTTCGCGTCGTGTTCCAAGGTGATGGTGCGGCAACTGATGGGGGAACCATCATCTTGCCATCGCTGGATCACAACTCAGACGTGAATGAGGCCGAGGCAGACATCATGCGTGGCTACGTTGACCACGAGGCTGGTCATGTCAGGCACACAGACTTCAATGCTTTGGGAGAGTTTGTCAAAGCGAGCGATGGCAACCAGCTAGTGCGTTCAGTTCACAACGCACTGGAAGACATCTGGTTGGAGCGTCGTGTCATGGACGAGTACCCAGGCGCAGCCGAAAACCTCAAGGCTGTGTCAACTGCGGTCAACTCGGAGTTCCTGAATGAGATCACGGCTGATGACCCACGTCTGCAAGACGATGTGTTCATCACCGCAGTTGCACTGACATGGGAAGGCCGCAAGGACTACGGCGGCGACAGCAATCAGCAGTGCATTGACCTGCTACCCGATGACATACAGCGGCAGTTGCCGTTGTGGGTTGCCGCACTCGACGGATGCAAGGACACCGCAGACGTCATCACATTAGCCAAGATCGTGGAGAAGGAGATCAGAGATGGAGATTATAAGGACGAGCGAAAAGAAGGTGACAAGCCAGAGTCGGGCAAAGGTTCTGGAGGGGACGGTGACGGCGATGGAGACGGAGCTGGTGATAACCCTGACAACGAGCGCGGAGGGGACGAAACGCAACCTGTATCGGGCGATGATGGAAGCGGCGAAGATACTGGGGGTCAACCCGCAGGGTCTGAAGGTGAAGATCAGCCCGAAGAAGGTGGCACAGTAGGCTCTGGTAGCGATGATGTTGCCCCTGACAGCGGCACTACTAGCGACGATGTCTACACTAACTTTGACGTTGGTGAGATCGTGCGTGGCAAGATAGCCAGTAACGACAAGATAGCTGGCAACACGCATGGTAGTTACACGCCACTGAGTACAGCGCATGACGAATGGCACACTCGCAAGGGCAAGACACGCCTGTCTCGTCATCTCAGAAACCAAAGCGCAAGGGATTATGACAAAGCCTTGAGCGTGATGAATGGTCAGGTCAACGTCATGCGTCGCAAGCTGGAACGTGCCTTGTCTGCCAAGATGGCACGAGACTGGGACTACGGCAAAGAGGATGGTCGGCTGGACAACAAGCGTCTGGTCGGTGCGTTCAATGGCAGTCGAAATGTGTTCAAGGAGCGAGAAGACAGACGCGAGATCGACACTGCGTTCACTGTGCTGATTGACCTGTCTGGCAGTATGCGAAACTCAAAAGCCAAGGTTGCACAGCAGTGTGCAATGGCACTGGCAGAAGCGGTTGACAAGACTGGCGTTGCATACGAGGTGCTGGGCTTCAACAACGTGCGGCCAATGCCTCGCGAAGCGCGGCTGTATACGAAAGATGAACACCTATACGCTCGCCAAGACGTGATTGACATGTGGGTGTTCAAGGCATTTCACGAGCGTTTGTTCGAGGCCAAGGGTGCAATGGCATCAATCGCTGGTTGTGCGATGGGCTGTAACTCTGATGGCGAGTGTGTCGAGCAGGCATACGAGCGTCTGATTGCACGTCCTGAGAAGCGCAAGGTGATGATGGTTCTGAGCGATGGGCAACCAGCCTGTAATGGTCACAGCCAAGAAAGGTATCTGCGTCAGGTGATTGAGAAGATTAGCAAGGACGGCACAGACCTTGTTGGCATCGGCATCCTTACAGACGCAGTGGAACAGTTCTACCCCAAGTACACAGTGGTCGAAAGCGTGGAAGACTTGGCTGGTTCAGCGATGGATCAGTTGAGCCGCATCCTTCTGGGTGAGCGGTTCCAGATTGATAACTCAAAATTGATGGCGGTTTCGTGAGTGAGGCGGCCAACCAGACCCAGCACGGTCATGGTTCATACGCATTGGCGTGTGCTGTGGCCAAGAAGGGGGTGGCACTACAGCTTTTGGTTAGCTGTGGGTCGCCGTGTGAAGGAACGAGGTGTTCGTTCCACCAACCGCGACGATGTTCGTCGCATATGTATGGAGATTGAAAATGAGTTCAGTAGCAAAGAAGCCAAGCCTATCCAAGAATGGCAAGCGTTTGGGTCGTCCACCAAAGACAAAGCTGACAGTGGTCAAAGAGCCAACGCTGACAGCCAACGGTAAGCGTCGTGGCCGTCCGCCCAAGGTAGATGTGCCAGTGGTGGTGGAGACACCGTCATTGTGGAAGCGTCTGTTCGGGTGGCTTGCATGAGTACGGTCAAGCACACGGTCAACTTCACCGTGAAGCTGAGTGTCGATATGTCTAGCCGCATGTTGGAGGACTGCTATCTCGTGGATACAGAACCTCATACAGACATGATGGAAACCAAGTTCATGCAGAAGGTGGTCGAGAGTTGTTTTCGTAACAACCCTCGCACCATCAACGGCCTGATGCTTGAGACAGTGGAGCCTTGCCATGACTGACGGACTGAAGCGTAGGTGGTGGGAGTTTCACAATGATAACCCCCACGTTTACGAGTTGTTCGAGGAGTTCACGTTCGATGTTATCGGACGTGGATACTCCAATTACTCGGCCAATGCAGTCTTCGAGCGCATCAGATGGCACACGGAGATTGAGACTGGTGGTGAGTTCAAGTTGTCGAACAATCACAGGGCTTACTACGCCCGATACTTTCACTACAAGAACCCCGAACACGAGGGGTTCTTTCGTACCAAGCAAACCCATGCGGCATAGGAGATAGAGATATGTCAGACGCAAAGAAGATCGTGGACTCGATCACAAACAAGTCCTTGGAAGCCTATGGTGTAAAGACTAAGCCAGATGTGCCGGATGTTCCGGCCTTCGTGAATAGGAGACAGACGCACATTCAACCAACCACAGCCAAACGTGCGTCTGCTTCCAAGCCAACGACCAGAACATGGTCATCAACCTCACGAGAACATTATAGGACTGTTCACGCCTCGGCGCAAACACCAAGTTCTGCCAGCAAGCCAGTGATTGACATGAAGCTGAGTGCGTTGAGCAAGATGCCAGTGCTTGAGCAAGTCGATGCAGTGTTCACGACAGACCAGTTCTACGAGGTTGTGCATACGGTGGGCAGATACATGGGCGATGTGCTTGAGGGTGCTGGGTTTGTGTATAAGCACGGTGCTTCCGACAGTGCTGAGTTGCGACGTCTGCTTGGTGAGTTCATGCAGACGAAGCTGGCTCACATTGACGAGTCTGGTCGTCGTCGTTTCGTTGCTGTGAAGGAAGACACCAATGACTGAAGAACTGACCCTTGCCTACGACCTCAAGCACCAGCTTGAGGTCATGCCTGTTGAGCATCAGAACAACTATTTTGTGGACGGTGAAGAGACGCAGTTGAGTGCGTATGACCGTGTGCTTTTGTTGATTTCGTATCTGGAAAGGAGGTGAGTGATGGAAGACGTTGAGTTTGCAAATCAGACCTTGCTTGCACTGGCCAATCCCTCGCAGGGGTTGGCCGTTTTTAACCGCAGTAAGCAGGGCACATATCAGTTACGCCAGACGCAACAGTATCTGGTAGGGGCTACTCGTTTCGTTGTAGCCAATAGTCTTCTCAGACATGCAGTGAAGGCCATGTTTTTACCGCCGGATGTTTTGCTGAACGCGGCTCGTATGGCAGTGCCGCCCTTTGAGAACATGTGGATTGAGTGGGACTCGAACCTACAGCGTGACCTGATGAAACAGGAGTGGGAAGCCAGAGGGGTTGAGTACAACAACGATCCCGAAGGTGGGTTGGGCCGTGTTGGTTACAGCATAGTCAATCTGAAAGGGATAAACATGTATAACATGTACGGCTTATCCCATGATGACGGCAAGATTTATTACCCTGCCCACGGTTTCTACATGGCCAACGAAGAGGTCATGGATGCTGATGGCTTTGTTGCTCGTAGGAATAGTCGACAGATGGCTGGGCTGCCAGAGGTAACAGCCGAAGAGTTTCGTGACCAGCAAGTGCAGTTGGGTTCAGCGTATTTGAGTAAGCAATACGTTGGGTTGTTTGATGAGCCTAAATATGCAGAGCCAATGCTTAGACTGTTTCAGAGGTTTGCGTTGGGTACGCACCAGATTGGTGAGTTGTTTGATCCAAACGTCACGGTGATGCGCGACATGGTGAAGTCAAACAAGATGGTCAATCATAGTTTGAGTTTGTTTAGCGGTGATGCACGTCTGTTGTGGACAATACTAGCGATGGTCAACTACCCACATCACGTTTTCCAACGAGAAATAACCAAGGGTTTTGATCGTGTGCTGTATGGCAGACGTGTGCCTCGCAATGAGGTGCGCGTCTTGGAGATTGATCTGCCCAAGCCAAGGGGTGTGAAGCGGTACGAGCGTATGTTCAAGGGTGGTGGTGGCCCGAAGCGTCAGCACGTCAGACGTGGGCATTGGCGCGTGTTCCACCACAAGGATGGTCGTGTGACCCAGCGTTGGATTGCCGAGCAGACAGTGGGTAATGCTGCGCTTGGTGTGATTGACCACGAGTACAAACTGATGACGAAAGGAGTGAAGTAATGCCTAAGTTCAAAGTAACCGCCACTATGGATGTGGGATATGAGGCTGTTGTCGAAGCCCGTAACGAAGCCGAAGCATGGCAGATGGCCACAGACTCACCAGAAGGCGGCGATGACACTGTTGATTGGGTTCGAGTAGATCAGGGTCACGACTGGACGCTGGAAGATGTGTCTGAGATGGAAGGAGATGTGTGATGAGTGTAGTTGAAACAGTTGTTGGTCTGTACAAAGCGATGAGTAAGAGCGAGAAGACAGACTTGATGTTCGAGTTGAGTGCGTTGGCCATTAAAGACAATCTGGATGGTGTAGCCGACAGAGTGACAAGCGCAGCCAAGGTGTCACACCCACCAAAGAAGCGTGGGTTTGGTAAATCCAAGAAGAAATACTGGGTCAAGTCCGTGACTGGGTTTGATGCGAAAGAGAAAGGAGTCATGCAAATTGTTGGCACTTGGGTTGATGACGTCTTCAAAGACCTAGATGCGAATGGTTATTATCTGGTGGGTTTCCGCCTCACAAAGCACTACATGCTGTGTCACGAAGATGGTTCTGGGAAATCAGTGGTCGACAACGACGGCGTATCTGTGGACATCAATGGCTCAATGATATTTGAGGCAGATAACTTCAAGGATTTATGCTCCCGCGTAGAGAAATTATTTTCATAGTCGGTGTTGACATGGTTCATTTGGTGTATTAAATACAATACATCTGCTGTCATAGCTCAGTGGTAGAGCGCGTCCTTGGTAAGGACGAGGTCGGGAGTTCAATCCTCCCTGACAGCACCATCAGCAAATGCGAAATTAGTTTTCGCTTGCGATGCAATTCGCCTCTAGTAGAGGTGCGTTTAGGGAGACAAAAATGTTGAGTGATAGAAACCAAGTAACTAAAAATGTGAGCGGTTGCAGACTGCAATTTGGAATTATATACGGATCAAATCCTAGAAGAGCAACAAGCTGGAGTAACCAACCAACTGGGCCAACCGAGCTGGGTCTATATCTTAACAATGGGCCTTGGGGCGTATGCAACGCTAAACGTAGTGCGTTTAAGCATTATACTTGGTTAGGATAATTGATGCCAGCCAGCCACAAACAACCCATTGTACTTTTAGAAAGTAATATCTATGTCAAATTCAACTATCCCAGAAGCAACTGGGGACACGGAGAGTACGATGAGTTCCAATCAAATGGACAGAATAGAGTTTAAGTTAGATCAGCTTTTGGCCGCACACGCAGTGTCGGCACACGTTAAAAAAGTTTATGCAAATGACGCGGAGTCTGGCGTCTGGGATGACTTGCATAGGTTCACGCCAAAACAACATGCGGCATTGCAAATGCTGTTGCATGGACAGTCCAATACAGACATAGCCAAGCGGATGGGCGTTAGCCAGAACACCGCGAAGGTTCATGTCAGGGGGATTGCAAAGAAGCTGGGGGTCAACAAGCGTGGCGAGATTATGGCGCGAATGGCTCGACAGTACGAGACAATCGACGACGATGCCTACCGAGTGTTGACTGGTGGGTTGCCGAAGAATTGGCACTTGGAATTTGATGAAGATGTGCAGTGTCCTTGGCGGCACTTATACGAGAAGATAGGGGGAGGCGATGCCGATTAATTTAAAAGAGCGAGACGGTTTTTGGCACGTCATTGGTACTGTTACTGACAAGGATGGAAACAAGGTCAGGATAAGAACAAGCACTGGTTTTCGCAAACATCAGAAGGTGCTGGCAACGGACGAGATGAACCGAGTGCTTCACAAGGCATTGAACGGTGACTTAAAGCCGAACACAATGTCGAAGAACAAAGACAAGAATAGTGTCGGGTATGCGGTCAATGCGTTTCTGAACAGACCATCAAAGCCTGGGAAGACAGATCAATCCAATGGAAGTCTGTTAGCCAAAAGTCTTGGAGAGAAAAACTTTAGCCGTCTCAGTTTGCTTGAGGTGGTTGAGTGGTCGCAGACGCCAGCAAAGAAGAAGACGTTGGCAGCCAATGCGGTGGCGAGAAGGTTGCAGACTTTCTCGGCTATCCAGTCTCATGCAAAAGGTCATGGTCTGGGGTATCCAGAGTTTACTGTGGTGAAGCCAGTGTATGATGACAAGCGGACTGTCTATCTTACCGAAGCGCAGAGGGATGAACTGATCGAGTACATGCCTGATCGTATCAGGGATATGGTAGTGGTACTTTTCTACACTGGTATGCGTATTGGTGAGATGCTGGGATTACAGTGGCGTCAGGTACAGACTGAAGCTGATGGCACTGTTGTTGCTGAAGTTATTAGCTACAAAGGTAGGCTGAAGAAGCGACATGTTCGCCGTATCCCTTTGCCCAAGATTGCTTTGGATGCGATGGGTGCGCGTGGAACTGGAGTTGTCTTTCCGACTTACACAGGTACTGCGTGGGACAGAACTAACTTCTATAGTTTCTGGCATGTAGGTTGCGAGGATGCAGGTGTAAAGAACTGGATTGAGGATGGCGAGAACTTCCATCCACATGATTGTCGGCACACTTATGCAAGCCTCTTGGTGCAGAAAGGTGCAAGCCTCAAAGCTGTTCAAAAGTTGCTGGGTCACTCGACTATTGCGATGGTCATGCGTTACGCGCATCTTGCGCCAGACGCGCTGAAGAGTACGGTAGAACTCCTTGGGTCTGTTGACACGTCTGTGACACGCGGCATAAGTTTCGCAAGCGCGAAAGTCCTATTAAATAGAAGAAAGACAGGAGGTTATGACAGGTTGGCAGTCTGATACGAAAGCCCTTTTAACCCCTTGGTAAGGGTAAAATTGACAACTTTCGACGTGTCTTACACACCAATCAAAAGAAAATATACACCAATAGGTTAGTGTTAGCAGTTCATCTGGTCTCTTAAAGGTGTCTGCTGACACGCTCCTGACACGAAATCATTGGTCGAGGGTGTCGTTTTGTATTGCAAGGATGACACCCTTAGGTTAACAATTAAGCACGAAAGGGTATTTAAGATGCCTTATGAGCAGACTAATATCACGGATGAGGACGCGACATTTAGCATGGATGATTTAGCACAAATATATAATGTCAGGCGTGTGGTCTTAGAACAGTTGATAGAGAAGCAGAACAGTGTGGATTCCGACGGCGTTGTCTGGGCTGAGTTAGAAGGCATGATCGACTGCATAAACAATATGTACGATCCATTAGAGTTTTTGAGCGGAGGTGAAAACAAATGGCAGTAAAAGCAATCAAGGTAGCAGAGGTGTTCCTGATCGAAGAAGAAGATCAGATTGTTGGTTCAGAGATTGGATTTACAGAGGCGGTCACGGAAGCACAAGGTGCGGTGACTACCATGAACGTCTTGAGAAAATCTATGGATGATAGTGGCTGGGTTACAAGGGCGATTATGAATGTTGCCGAGCGCGGCAACAAATCAGATGTGACCCCTGTGGCGAGCGACCCAGACTCCACCGATAGCGATACCGCAAAGAAGAAGAACGCTAAGAATAAATAATACGATGTTCCAGAATGTTTCTTGGAGCCTTATTCTCTCTAGTTGTTTTTGTTTCTTGGCTTCTTCACGCTCACGTCTGATTTGTATGCGTAGCTTCTGAAGCTCTTGCCATCCATCCACACCACGAGTTGCGATCACAATGTGACGCAACTCTTTTTCTACGTCTTCCGCTTTTTTCTTGGCAATAAAAGTCTCCATCGCTTCTTCGTTTGCAGAGAGTAGAGGGTTGCTTCTTGCTTTGTTGTGGTCGTTTCGGATGTCGTCGATTGAGTCGAACAATTTTCCAATGTCTTTTGCCAGACCCGTTATCTCACGGCCAGCAGCGACGCCACCTTTGATGGCGGCAAAACTACTCATAAGTATTGTTATTGGTTCCATGCAGATATTGTAGTTGACTGTAGTGTTTTGGTCGTCCAGTCAGACTTCGTCGTCATCAAAGCGGACATGCTCCGAGAACATGAGTTCTTCTAGCTGTTCGTCTGTCAGGTGGTCTGTGTCTGTAATGGGGATGTACGGTCTTTTCTGATCTGGTCTTTTCTTTTTCTTAGGGCGCGGCTGCGGAACCAGTTTTGGCACGGGGGCTTGTGATTTCTCTTCGCCCCAAGTCTCCGTTGATACCTCACGATGAGAACACTTGAGACAAACTCTGTGTCTTCGGATTGATGTGGGTTTGGGTCGACTGTTGTAGACCCGCGTCTTCCCATTACACTTTGTGCAATTCATTGGGGTCTTTGTGGAATGTCTTTTCCCACTCTCTGTGACGTTGAAGGGG
>Ga0209336_10001508_pt1 | contig 11318 bp, 10 predicted proteins | sample LinPmetageLP32_FD_184042 | JGI IMG/M metagenome (GOLD analysis project Ga0209336, IMG submission 184042) | Marine viral communities from the Pacific Ocean - LP-32 (SPAdes) (version 2) | ecosystem: Environmental > Aquatic > Marine > Oceanic | place: Pacific Ocean | collected 2009-08-23 | reverse complement strand
GTTATTTATATTGTTATAGATAATAATATTTACCTATAATATTTAAAGATTACCCCTCTCAAATAAATGATATCTTTTTAATTACAAAATTTGAAATATATTTAAGATTAATAATATATATTATAGAAACAATGGAAATTAATATTATTGATATGAAAGAATTCCTTAGGGAACAAAAGCCAAAGGTTAAAGAATCTTCTATTGACGCATATTACAAAGCACTCTCATCAGTTAAATCAAATGTTGGAGGATACAAGAATTTCACAGACTATGATTTAGTTATTGATAAATTATCAGTATATCCATCAACCACACAGAATAATTATCTTATGGCACTTATTATTGCTCTTGAAGGATTTAATCAAAATAAAGATTATACAGAGTTGATTGACAAGTATAAAGATTATAGAACATTAAATCAGAAAAAATATATGAAAAATTCCCAAGATAATGTTAAAACAGAGTTTCAAAAGGAACACGATGTATCTTTTGAACAGGTTAATACTATGATAGATAGACTTGGTGAAGACCTTAAAAAGAGAAAACTAAATCGTAAAGGTATTACTATTACTCCCGAGGATAATACAATTCTAAATCAATATACTATTTTCAAAATGCTCCTTGAAACTGGAGATAGAAATGAAGTTTCGGGAATGATTCTTATGACACCAACTTCTATGAAGAATCTTCTTGAAACTGAGAAAAACAAAAATTATCTTGTCAAGGAAAAAAAAGGTTTCACAGCACATTACTATGACCATAAAATGAAAGGTAAGTCAGATAAAAGTTCTCATACATTCTCACCTGAACTTGTTAAGATTCTTAGGACTTTAATCAGACTTAAAAAGATTAAGACATATGATACACTTATCACAAACTCTGCAAATACTCCAATCACCAGCAATCAGATTTCTCAAATATTGGCACACGCCTCCAAGAAATATATTGGAAAGAATGTTGGCAGTAGGGTTATTCGTCATCTTGTTATTACGAAAGAGAAAGAACCATTCAATAAACTTGAAAAAGAATTATATGAAAAGAAAAAGATTTTGGCTGATAAACACGGTCATTCAATTGAGGTTATGGACAAAATCTATGATGATAATTAATAATACTTTTGAACACCATTCGGTAATTTATATGTTGAGAAATTAAAACCAGTATTGGCTTCCTTTATATTGATGGTTGATATTGCGGGATAAATAAAATCAGTTATTATTTTTTTTTCCTGTAATAGCATATATTCTTTATCTATTGCTCTTCCCTTTTCATATACTGGAATTAATTTTAATATATTCTCTGCTACTTCTTTATTAGGAATATAATAACCACAAGCGTGAGCAATTCTCCAATTTTGTATATCTATTTTATTTATTCCTTTTTCTAAATTATTTCTTATCATATCTTTTGATTTTCTGAACTCTGTTGATTTATTTAATGTTAATGAAGTAATGTCTCCTCCTATGTAAGTGAAATCATTTAACTTTTTTAATTCATCTAATCTTGAAAAATCTTCTATTATACAATCATCTTCTATTATTACAACTTCTTCTAAATTATTAGATATGATATGTTTTAACATATTCTTATGTGATTCTGAACAAGCAATTACTTTCTTTCTAAATGGTATTTTAGCATTATATCTGAAATGATATTTACTTAATAATTCATCTCCTATTGTCTCCCACCATACAGCAGGAAACAATTCATATTTATCATCATACTTTAAACTTCTTTCAACATAAGCATTAATTACAAAAACTTTCATTATAATTAATCTCACAAAATAATAATACAAAAAAGATATCATTTATTTCAAATTTATCTACGCATTGAATATTTCAAACATACCATCTTTAAGCGAAGCTACTCTTAGATATTCTGCAAAAGTAGTCATAAGGTCTGCCTCTGCTGGGAACTCCCCAGTTAGATGAACCTCAAGACCACGATTACCAACACGACCATTAGTTAGTTTTGTTCCGAGATAAAAGAACTTTCCAGCAATGTTATTCTGTGCTCTGCCTTGAAGTGTATCAGCTGTTATTAGATTCTTCTGGGAAGAATACTGGTCCCGAGTAAGGAAAGGAACACCTTCTGAATCTGTTAGAATACTAAATAGTCTCGCAGTATTATTTACATTAGAAGTGAATTCAAATCTATCATTGTATCTTACATTGTATGAAATAGTTCCTGGAACACCAACAGTTAATACAGGTGCTAAACCATTCTGTTCATTAAGAATAGTTCCTTCTCCAAGTCCCGAATCAGTGACGCTTGTCAATAGACGATTAACAACTCTGTTCGCCATACCAACATTCCTGATTACACCAGTTCCAAGATTAGTCGCATTTACCGTCATATCAGACGAACGATAATCCACAAAAGAAAAACTCATATCACGATTAGCATTCGCGAATTGAGTCATCTCATCATTCATACCATAATATACATAATCAGCACAGAACTTAATATCAGAACGAGTGATTAGAGTTTCTTGTGCTGCTGTATCCGTAGAAGCAATCTGTGTTCTGTATCCAAGCGTCGGGTGGAATGTAAGTTCAATATTAATAGGTTCATTAATCATATAGAGAGGAAGCTGATTTACTTTAAGGAACGGGAAAAGGTCTGATAAATCTACTGAGAAAGTTGGACATTCTGATGGTGCTCCATTGTTGGATTCTGCCCAAGTTGGAACTTCCAAATTATTCCCAGTTGTCTTTTCATATTCAAGACCATTGTCAATACCATAATCAGCGGACTTAACATCAGAACCTTCGTCATATATAAACTGATTCGCCATAAATCTACCAGTTGTAAATTGTTCTCTTTCTTTGTTGTTTTCATTTTTGATTAGAGCAGATTTAATAGCAAAAAGTTTATCCCAAGATGTAATTTCATTCAGGGTCTTATTGCCGATTTTCAAAACTGCCTTTTTAATCATCTGTCCAATTCCAACATTTGGGGCGAAGTAAGCAGAACTTACACCTGCTCCTGGAACAATTGAGAGAAATAATTTTGAATGAGAGTGGAGAAAACCTTTGTTCTGAAGCGTGAAGCGACAAAAACCATCGGCGGCTGGACCACCCTGAGTAAATACAACAGGTTCAAGTAAATCTGTTTCTAATTTAGTTTCCATATTCGTGGGAATCTGAGAGAGTGAAATGAGATTAGGAATGCTACCGCCATCTGAGTCCATATTTTATACTATATAGACTATTATAAATCAAAAGATATCATTTTAAAAAAAAATATTAAGTATTATAAATTATTTATTTCGTTTCCAATTTATCAATAAAATGTAAGCAAACTTCGCAACCAAGACATTCTTCTTATGAACACTGGCTTTCATATATTTTCTACCTCTAAATATCTTACAATAAATCCACCTCCCATTTTTATAATTATCATAGTATAAATTATGATATCCACTCTTATTAGTGTTGTATATTTTATTAGATAATTCATTCTTATTACACATATGACATACTATTTTTCTAAACTCCCCTGTTTTATGACAATGGTCTAAACATTTCTTATTTGTCCCCAGTCCTTCTAAATGTATTCCACAGCACTGACAATTTTCAGTATTCCAATATAAATCAAATAGTTCGTCTAAATCTCCTACTACTCCCCTCATCTTCCAAGCATATTTCTTTTGAGACCTTCTATGTCTATATTCCTTTGAGTAATTCATATCTTTATTTAAGAACAAATCTTTAAGTGAGTGAGTTATTGGATTAATTGAACTCCGTTCTGAGAATATACAAGAGTTGCCTTCGCCTTGAAGAACAGATAGACACCAATGGGATTATCAGTATCAAGTTTAGATTCAATTGAAATACCAAATTGCTCAGAACTGAAATCATCTCCTGCATCACCGATACCATACTGGACTCCAAGTCCAAAAACTGGACCACCATCTGCTACATTATTGTAAGAATCATCATCCAGTGAGGTGACCATAGTATAATCCCGCTGGAAATTATTTAGACCAATAGAAGTTCGCACCTGATGATAATCAGGAACAATTGCATCGTATAGACCCTTTACAATCTGTGGGTCGGGAACACCAGTCCTGCTCTCAGTAAGGAATACATTGTCATAATCAAACTCAGCAGGATATTTAGAACCGCCTTTAAGGAACTGAACTCTTTTGATGGCTGCCAATCCTCCACCAGTGTTAGAAGGATATGAAGTCGCCTGACCATCAGCAGTAAGAGTGTTAATATTAGATACAGGCATAAATGTCGCAAAAGCACTCTGAAGGTTTCTTAAAGCAAGAGAATATTGAATCTGAGCATTAGTTGAATTGACTGATGTATATAGAGAAGTAATCGTATTGAACTCCATTGAACCCTGAGGGGATGGAGCAGGAACATCAGGAGTAATATCATTAATTTCACAGCAGAGTTTTAAATCGCTTAGTCTGTAATGACATTCGCCCTTTCCATCAGCAACAGTTCCATCTTCAAAGAATAGAACATTAGCATCAGGCATTAGCATAATCTCTACGGTGATTCCACCAAAAGCATCAGGTCTCAAATCCATAATCTGACCAGACTGACAGAATCCACAAGGAAGATGTGCAGAGAAAGAAGTTGTCTGAGTTCCAGCCGCGTTGTTTTCAATAACAGACTTTCTGAATACATCCATATTCGGCATAACAAGAGTCGTCTCTGATAGATGACCCAATTGGTCGCCCATTGAACTTGAAAGAGCAGTATATGTGTTCATCCATTTTGAATAATGACGAATCTGTTCGCAAATCATCTTGGAACGATTCGCACGAATTGTGAGTTGGTCAAATAATCCATAAATTCCTAAACGACTGTTCGCCGTGATTTTATCTCCCGCCTGAACTGGTGTTGGGACGGGTGTATTATTATCTGAATAAAAATTAACATTACCGACAATACGAATGCTGGAAGGGTCAAGTAATCCCTGCTGAGCAGAAACTGTAAAGGAAAGGACGGGAAAGCCATTTTTGAATGATACTACTCCATCTGCTGGAACATTATCAGGTCTAATTTCAATATATCTTGAAGTCATTTATATTTATTAAATATAAAATTATAAAAATCAAATTAACAAAAATAGTTTAGGGGATTACTTCTACACCTCCGTCTCTAATCATAAGGCGACGAATATGAACAACAAAAGAGTTGAATAGTTTCGCCTTCTGAGGAATACCATTACCAGTGTATTTGAGAATTACAGCAAGGTCTTTTCCTCTTAAATCCATAGCACCCTGATTAACTCCAAATCCTCTGCCGAAAACAAAATTCTCTTGGAAAGCACTAAACGACCGAGGAACGATTCCAGCATTGTCTAAGCATTTTTCCATCTCATAACACCAGAAAGCATCAATACTCTTTCTCGTAGCAATCTTTGCCACATCCACTGGACGAGAAGGAACAAGTCTCCCATCAAGTTGGAACTGGAAATCCTTTAACTCATCACAGATTCCTGTGTATCCACTTCGGGTTGAACAGAGGAAAGTATCATCTACATCTAAGTCTTGCTTAATCTGATAAGTCCCATTCGCAGATATAGCCGCCTGAGCATCATATACAGTAGCATCCTGTGGAATAATTAAAAGACTCTTCGCACGAGAGTTCTGAGAAAATACCTGATAAGTTGTCTGGCGGTCAGAAGCAAGGATTGAGTTTTTGTAATTCGTTGCTGAAAGAATATCTATTTCAATCGCCTTACCTTCTCTTACCTTTTGAAGCATACCTTGTTCATAAGAAGAATCAAGTTCTACCTGACTTACAACAAGATTTACATTGCTTACAGTATAATTAACATTATATGAAGTTGCGTCTCTAACAGCAGTTGATGACATAACATAATCCCCAGTCGTAATATCAAAAGCACCAGCACCATTATTAGTGACAACACCATCTATTCCAACTTCAATTAAACCATTACTTGAAAGATTAATAGCAGTAATCTTAGCACTCCCAAGAGCAGTAGCACCAGCACCATTAAGTTTTGAAACCGTAGCAGCCTCATCCTTATCTAAAAACTCAAATGTTTCTCCAACAAGGAAAGGAAATCTACTTACAGCATCATCACCTGTTAGATTATTCTGGACTCCAACATAAAATAACGCCGCAGGAGTAGCACTTACAACCCAATTATTAGGAGCAACAGTTGAACCATTCAACGAATGGAAAAATGGATTAAGAGGAGTTCTAACATTTCCAAGAACAGAATCAAGTTGCTTAATAACTTCCGAAGCAGGAGCAAGGTCAATTTCAATGTAGAGACCATTCGTCATCATAACAGGGAAGATATGTTCATTATGAGCAAAAATACCAGTCTGTAATGGGATACATAGTTTCGCTTTGATTCCAGGGTCTGAGGCTGCCGTCTGATTTCCTTCAAGGATACGGTTGTATGGACTATTGACAGTATTACACATAACAGACTTCGTTGTTCCCTGAGTGCCACGATTAGCAATATTGTGAGCACCAGCACCTTCTCTCAAACTGCGATAATTTCTCATTGAATCATCAGTATCATAATCATAATGGACACCACATAGAGAAGAATATGAATCAAATTCCTCCAAAAGTTGAGCACGTGTTCCGTCGTAAATTCTAATATTTTTGATTAAAGCATTTCCTCCCATCTTATCAAGAACAAGACGAGTCGGGACTGAACCAGCAGGTTTATCAATCTTGAAATCAAACTCAAGGTATGAATTATGACCGTCCATATATTTTGTTTCAGGACCCACATAAATCTGAACCTTCTGATTTTCGCTATACGACAATCCATTCTCCGAAGGAATGGATACAAACTTCTGACCAATTCTCATAGTATCATCAACAGACCAATAGGAAGACATTTATAAATGTATATTATTAAAATTTGTTCATAAAAAAACTAAAAAAGATTACATAAGAATAATCTCTCTTATATATAAAATGAAACTTATTTTATCCGAATTATATTCCGACGATGACTTGGAAACTTTAAAAGGTAAATATCTTGATGATGAATATATTCATACTATGATTAATGAAAGTTGTGATATTTATTCTGATACTGGTGAATTCATTTTATCTTTCAAAAAGGATATCATTTCTGAACATAATAGAAATATTGGATTTAATAATTTTAAAAATTGTATATTACCTTCAAGAGGTAGAGGGGCTTCTGCTGGTGAGATTGACCCCGAAGCCATTTATTGGAAGAAAAGAAAGATTGTTAAAAATACAACATTCTCAACTAAATACCTTAAAGCAGATGGAACTGAATCTAAAATGAAAGTAAATAATCCTGTATATTCTACCGCCTATGGATACTTTGAAAAACAAAAACAATTAAATTATGATAGTCCTTGCCGTATGACGTCATATACAAAAAATAAATTAAAAAATTATGAAGAAGGTCTTCCATTCATTGATGAGATTGCAGAATACTATAAAAAAATTAGACCAGAAGAATATAAGATACAATATGACAGAGCCCACTTAAATGAATTCCATATTAATGACACCCCATTCAGCACCATTACAATTAACCGAAATTTTAGAACAGGACTTCATCAAGATGCAGGAGACTTTGGTGGAGTTGCTTGTTTAACTGTTCTTGAAGAAGGTCTGTTCAATGGTGGAATACTTATGTTCCCAAAATATGGAATTGGTATTAATATGAGACAGGGAGATTTATTGATTGCGAATGTTCATAATTATCATTGTAATACAGAATTATGGACAACAAAAAAACAAGATGAATATAATAAGTTTAATACACCTTCATTTAAAAAAGTAAATAAAGATATCGGTGTTCTCGGTTCAGATAAAGATTATACAAGGATGTCATTTGTATGTTATCTAAGAGAAAAATTAATTGATTGTGCTTAACCCGCCACTCTTCCAGTAGTTGCTTGTGCTTCTCCACCAGAAACAACAGTGCTCTCTGTCTGAGCTGCCTGTGTTGCTGCGTCTTGTCCTTCTTCTTTTTTCTCATCTTTTACCGCCCCCACTTCGCCGAACGCCGCCCCAGCAATATCTGCAACTCCACCAATAAGAGCAAGAGGAGGAAATACAGTTCCACCAAGGTCAGCAATAGAACCAGCAATACCAAGAACATTGGAGGTCTTTGATGCCCAATTATCTCCAGCAATATGGAAACCTTTACCATCGTCGCTCGCTTGAACATCCTTGAATATATCAAAACCACCTTGTGCCAATGCTCCTACACCTACCGCCCCAGTTGCCAATCCTCGTAGAGCAGTTTTACCAAGAGTCCTACCAGTGCCCCCTGCTAATTCTTCTGATGATTCAAATATACCATCACCAGTATCTTTTAAGTCTGTTGCTGCTGAACCCGCCTGCCCTTCTTTTGCTGCCGCTGCTAAATCATTCGCTTGACCCTTTACTGCTCCAATAGGATTACCTTTGAAATCAGTCGCACCAGAAGTATAATCTGTAAATGCCTTCTGAGCTGATGGAAGTTTTCCAGATGCCCAAAACTGTTGAGTAGTCTCTCCCATAATTGATGACGATTCAGCCGATTTCTGTTGTCCTTTTAATTGACGAATATTATTCGCTACATCTGTATTGTGTGCTTCTATTGCTCTGTTGGCGTTATTAACACTCTGAGTTCTCATATTTCCTTCTTGGATTTGTCCAACATCTGACGAGTATAAGTCCATTTATTGTAATAAATTATTTTAATCATTGATTTATTTTTTAAAGTTTTTTAAGGATAAATCTGTTCTGTGAATTGAATAAATGCGTGTGGTGGATTCTCTGATAATTTCAAGTATAAAAATGAATATCTTTCTTTATGTGCTCTCTTATATAATTCCATCATATTCTTTTCACCATCCATAGCCCCCTCTGATGTTGGAAATAATGGACCATACTCTTCAATAATTTTTAATAACTCTTTTTGATTCTGCTGTTTAGTGATGATAACATCAGTTGCGTTGTTCCTAATTAAACCTGACACTGCCCTGAAAGACTGAGTCGCCAGAATATACATATCTATGTAGTGCCTAAAGCGAGTTGAAAAAAATGATACGGCGTTCTGTTTGGAAAAGTCCTGAGTAAGGACATCGTCCATAACGAGACAGTAAGTTGGTCTTTCAATATCAGTTGCCATATATTTTGATTGTCCTACTTTTATCTCTTCTATGATATCATCTGAATATGTATCTGTTGCGTCAAAATATTTATTCAATAATTTTCCTTTATGGTCTTGATGTAATGTAGTTGAGCATACTCTAACGATATCAAACTTATCTTTATACATCTCAGGGTTCATTAAAAGATTGCAGATTAAATTTGATTTAGCACTTCGGACACTTCCAACAATTAAAAGTAATGATGGGAGAGCAGGAAGGTTAGGATGAATATCATTAAACTTATCTGATGGTTTCGGGTCTTTCACTTTGTAGATTTTAGGACCCTTTTTCTTAGGAGGCTGTTGTTCCATTATATATTATTATAAGACATTATTTTTAAATTATTCAATAACAATTATCAAACCTGTTCATCAGTCTTCCATCTGAACGACGAGCACCGTATCCATATGTCTGTCCTGTTGCTCTATTAATCTGGTTCAACATCTTCTGTTTTTCTTGTTCAACAAGTTGTGCCTTTTTCTTCTCTGCCTTTTGAGATTTTCTTAGAGCATCATATTTTAAGATTGCTTGATATTGTGCCTCTTCCAAATCTGCCTGAGTAAGTCCAGGTGATTTTCCATTTCCTGTTGGTTTAATTGTAGGTTCATCATCTTCTTCTATTTCTTTCTTTAACTTCTGAACTCTTTTCTGTTTTGCTTTCTTAACTAAATCCTTTGATTCATTATCTAACTTTTTATTTTCTGCTCTTTCAGCTGCCTTTGCTTTTCGTGATATCATTGCCTTCTCCCGAGCCAATGCTAATTTTGCCAGATGTTCTTTACTCATTGGTTTCCTTTTCTTTCTTACTTGTTTCGGTTTTTCAACAATATCTGCTTCTAATTCTTCTATATCTCTCTGTAAATCTATATCTTTCTCTGCTCTTTTAACTGTTTCGGGCATCTTATCAGACATATCAAATATATCTTCTTCTTGGATTTCCTCTTTCTCTTCAATCTGGAACTCAGCTTCATCTGGTATAGATTGCTCATAAACATCACCGTGGTCAGCGACATCATTTATTTCACTTTGTATATTAGACATATCCATTCCGTGGGGGGTATCTGAAAACGAAAAATCTACAACTCTGGGAACTTTTTTAGACATTTTATAATATAATACTATAAAATTCTTTATTAATTATTAATATTAGTAAAAAAATTAAATTAATTGTATTGAAAAGTTATTATTATTCAATAGGTTTCTTTCTGAAATATAGAACAACAATTGTCTGTCCTTGAAGAACCTTTGCGTATTGTTCATTCACATAAATTAAATCAATATTGAAATCTGATACAACCAATTCTGTAGCATTGTTCAGGTCTAACCATACATCTCTATTCGGTTCATAATATAGACGACCAACACCAGCAATGTCTGCATCAGCTGTCGGTAGATGTGCCACAATTGTTGATTGAGTTTTTGCCCTCGCATTCAATACCTGTGTCCCAAAGTTTCTCAGTCTAACAAAAATAGATTTATTCGTAGCAGTAAGGTTTGGAACAGCCGCACTCACAAACTTCAAGGAATAGAAACCACCCGCTAAATCAGTAGAACCGTCATTAACCAAAGAGTTTCCTTTGAAACCAAATACATCGGTTGTTGATGCCTTACCAGATGGAACATAGGTTCCATTAGGAGCAACTATCATAGCAGGTTTATAATCAATTGCTCCCGAAGCATTCAAAACAACAGGAGTATATACAGTAGGGTCATCTGGGTCATTTATTACTCTTAAATCTACTTCACGACATTTCTGTAATCCACCATCATCCCCACGGACCGCATAGTATTCATACCATCCTCCCTGTCCTGCTGCCGTAGCATCATATCCTATAAGGTCAAGACCTGAATATTCTGTCATTGTGAGACTATTAACATCTGATACAATAACTGGCGGTTTTGCTCCATTGTCTGTATAACCAACTGATAATATTGGATGGAGACACCACATAGTCTGTGAAATAGGTTTAGGATAACTATCCTTAGGTTGAGCCGCGTCAAACTCTGTGAGTAGAACGGGTGCTGCTGCTGCCTTTGCCCCAGGTGCTGCCCCGACTTCTAAATAGATTGAAATCTTTTCACCACTACAAACAAATCTAACAGATTCATAATTAGTCGCATTAGTAGCAATATCATATCGTGTATCTGCATTCGCAAGAGCAGAATTAGTATT
>Ga0209336_10001504_pt1 | contig 11340 bp, 15 predicted proteins | sample LinPmetageLP32_FD_184042 | JGI IMG/M metagenome (GOLD analysis project Ga0209336, IMG submission 184042) | Marine viral communities from the Pacific Ocean - LP-32 (SPAdes) (version 2) | ecosystem: Environmental > Aquatic > Marine > Oceanic | place: Pacific Ocean | collected 2009-08-23 | reverse complement strand
GGCAGAAGCTAACGAAAATATAGTAAACGAAGAACCAAAGGTTTTAACACTTACTGAAAAGGTAGATGACAAAGATGTTGAAAAGAAATACCTAATAGAGGATATGTCCGATGAGGGTAAAGTAATTTATAACAAACTAGCCATTATACAAAAACAAAAGAATGACATGGTTACAAATGCACAATTTGAAATAGAAAAAGCAGATGTACTCATTAATTATTTTATGGCAGAACTAAAAGATAATCTTCCTGAACCAATGGAAGATGAGGAAGAAAGTGCTAATGACGGAGATAAAAAACCAAACTGATACAAGCAAACTTGAACTGCACGAACAAATTTGTGCCTTGCGATATGAGAATATAGAAAGGCGAATGGAATCAGGCTCTAAGCGATTTATTCGTATGGAGCAACAGATATGGGGTTTATATGCTCTAATAATAGCAGCACAGATTATTGGAGTGTTTTACAAATAATGGCAGGTTTAACAGTAAATACAGCACCAACACAAGAACCTGTAACTCTACAGGAAGTAAAAGAATACTTACGAGTTGATGATTCTACAGATGAAAGAATCATAAGACCTTTTATAGAAACAGCTAGAAGGTTTTGTGAAGAACATACTGGTAGAGCCTTAATGACACAAACACTTACATTGTTTCTTGATGCTTTTGAGGATATGGAAGACCCATTGTGGGAAGGCATGAGAACTGGTCCATACATAAACTATTATAAAAACTATGTTGTATTACCAAGATCGCCAGTTGCTTCTGTTACTCATGTAAAGACATTTGATGATGCAGATACAGAAACAACTTTAGCAGCTACAAAATATTATGTAGATAACGCTAGAGAACCAGCAAGAATAGTATTAAGAACAGGAGAAACATTTCCAACTGCACTAAGAGTAGCTAATGCAATAGAAGTAAAATATGTTGCAGGTTATACATCACAATACAATGTACCTGAACCATTAAGATTAGGCATATTGCAACATATAGCATATTTATATGAACATAGAGGAGATATGTATGATGCTAAGTTACCTTATCCACCTATGTTAAGAAGCTTATACGCACCTTATGTAATACACAGAGGATTAGGTTCTTCTTCCTTAATGGCACTTGGATAAATGTCCAACTCAATTGGCAAAATGCGTTTTAGAGTTAAAGTAGAAACAGCTACTAATACTCGTGATACAGGCGGTGGTCTATCACAATCTTACACACCAGTTACTTTTATTTACGCTAACATTAAGCCACTAAAAGCCGATAGCACCTATAGACAAGGGATAGTGCAAGAAAAGGTCACACACGAGGTTACAATTCGCCACATGGACAATATATCTACTAATCATAGGATAAGTTTTGGTAGTAGGTTGTTTGATATAAAAGGAATTATAAATGTAGATGAAAGGTCAAGATTTTTAAAACTATTATGTGCTGAAGGTGTAGCAATATGAGTGTTGACCTAAAAATAAAAAACTTAGACGCTTTTAACAAAAAACTTAATAAAAAGTTACAAGATAATAAAGTAAAAGCTTATGTTACAAGAGCAACACTTATGGTGCAAAACACAGCAAAAGAAAGCATTACTAAAGGTGGTACAGGTACTTTATATCAAAAGTATGAGCCTAGAAGAAGTCATAGAGCATCTGCACCAAATCAACCACCAGCTAGTGATACAGGATTTTTAGTAAGTCAAATATCTATGAAAGTTGATAAAAAAGCAGATGGAAGTGTAATAGGTCAAGTAATATCAGCAGCACCTTATTCTGCACATTTAGAGTTTGGTACAACACAAATGACTGAAAGACCTTTTATGCAACCTGCATTAGAAAAAAATCGCAGAAAAATACACGCTATGTTTAAAAAAGGTGTACTAAAATGAGTATCGGACAGTTTCAATTACAAAGTACTGTGTATTCAGCATTAAATGTAAGTGCTATTACATCAACACTTTCTTGTGGTGTTTATGACGAAGTTATTGAGGGTAATACCTACCCTTTTATCACTTTAGGTGAAGAGACTGCCATAGATTACAGTACTGTAGACTTAAATGGTGGTGAATACACGATCAACATACACATTTGGTCACAATATAAAGGAAGTAAAGAAACTAAGGAAATAATGGACAAGGTACACGATTTATTGCATGATAGTAATCTAAGCGTTACTGGATTTAATCTTATTAATTTAAGATTTGAGTTTAGTGACATAATGAGAGACACAGATGGTGTTACTAGACATGGAGTCATGCGATTCCGAGCAATAATATTAGGTACTAACTAATTTTATAGGAGAAAAATATGGCAGCACAGAAAGGTAAAGATGTCTTAATGAAAATTAACACTAGTGGTTCTACTTATGTAACCATCGGTGGTCTTAGGTCAACATCAATAACTCTTAATGATGAAGCAGTAGATATAACTAATAAAGATAGTCTTGGCACTAGAACTTTATTAGCTGGTGCAGGGGTAAACAGTATTTCAGTTAGTGGATCAGGAGTTTTTACTGATTCAACAGCAGAAGCACTTGTAAGAACTACATTCCAAGCACAGCAAAACTCATCTGATGGTTCATCTGCACAAACACCTGCATTTAAAAGCTTTCAATTCTTGATTCCTGATTTAGGAACTTATACAGGTTCTTTCATGATAGCAAGTATGGAGTTTGCAGGAGAGTTCAATGGTGAAGCGACTTATTCATTCACATTTGAATCTGCAAGTTATGTAACATTTGCAGCAGTGTAATATGAAGCAAGTTAAGGTTAAACATAACAAAAGTCTTGTAGATGGAATGTTATATAAAGGTGAACTTGTTTTACCTGCTAATGTAAAAGTTGGCGAGACTGTAAACATTGATGGGAAAGAAACCAAAGTCTTATCTACAAATGTAGATTACAGAGACAATATACAAACAATTCAGGTTGCAAACGCAACTTTAGATAAAGGAGAAAAGTCAGATGGCGAATCCACTGAAGGGTGAAATACCTCTAACACTTGGCAAAGAAACTTATAAATGCAGACTAACTATAGATGCATTAGTAAGAATAGAAGACGAACTAGATAAAGGCATTTTAGAATTAGCTACTGCCATTGCTGAAGCTAAAGTGCGTGTTCGCACATTAATCGTTGTTTTAAAGAATGCACTACGAGGTGGTGGCAATGATTTTGATGATAAAAAGATAGGCTCTATTATTCAAGAAGTAGGAATAGTAGTTGCATCAACCGAAGTAGCTAAACTCTTAGCTGCTACATTAACCGACAACGACTCAGACGAGGAAGATAAAAAAAAAGAACAAGTAGCGTGAACACTGCACCAATACAATGGTCTGACTTCTATAAGATATGTGTTGGTATGATGAATATGCGACCTGATGATTTTTGGAATATATCTCCTCGTGAAATGTATTTAGCTTTAAAAGGTTTTAAACAATTTAATGGTTCTGAAGAAAAAGAAGAACCTATGACTAAAGATAGGCTAGAAGAAATGATGGAGTTATATCCTGATGGCTAAGATAGACGAACTTGTAATTCAGATCAAAGCTGATACTAAACAGCTTAAAAAAGAATTAAATCAAATACAAGGTAAGATTAAAACTACTGGAGCTGCTGGTGGTGCTGCATTTGGTGGAATGGCAGGTGCAATGTCTAAAGCAAAAGGCGGTGCTTTATTACTTACTGGTGCTTTAGTCGGTGTTGGTGTAGGTATATCAAAAATTGCAAAAGTTGGTGCAGGTTTTGAAGATTTAAAAGATTCGTTAAATCAAGTATTTGGAAGTATTGATGCTGGTGATGCAGCTATGAGCAAAATATTTACATTTGCACAAACAACACCATTTCAAATAGAAGATGCAACAAAGGCATTTATAGCACTTAAATCAGCAGGTATTGAACCTAGTATGGATATGTTACAAACATTTGCTGATACTGCTTCTGTTTCAGTTGACCAATTAGGAACATTTGAAGCACTAATAAGAATGGTACAAAGGTCAGCTTCAGGTGGTATGGGTCTTGAAGAATTAAATATGATTTCTGACAGAGGTATAGATGTTCTTGGAATTTTAGGTGAAAAATTAAATTTAACTAAAGACGATGTAGCTACATTTGGTAAAACTGCTGAAGGAGCAGCAGCTATGGTCAAAGCGTTGACTGAAGGATTGAATGAAAAATTTGGTGGTGCAATGGAAGCTAAAATGGATAATTTATCTACAAAAACTTCTAATATGACAATTGCATTTAAACAAATGGCAGATGAAATTTTTACAAGTGGTTTAGATAATATTTTAAAAGGTATAGCAGATAGATTTACAGATATAGCTAATTCAATAGCAGAAGCTATGAGATTATCAAAGGGTGAAGCATCATTAGAAGACTTAGGAATAATACTTGCCGATGATGATGACCCTGAAGATGCTCTTTTTGCATTAGATGCTTTAGTGGCTAATACACAAGCAAAATTAGATGAAATTGATAAAATAAAAAAATCACCTGAATTTAAAGCTGCTATGCAAAACCCTGCAATGGACGGAATGGCAAGTTTGTCATTAATGGAAGCTATGTTAGGACCAGTTAGTGAAACTGAATTAACTAACATAATAGCTAGTGCAGTAAAACAAATTAAAATTATAGAAAAAAGAATAGATGAAGAAACTACAAAAAGAGCAAACAAAGATGCGTTAGGTGGTGGTAATAAATTTATAGCTGGAGATATAGAGGGTTTAATTGAATTTCAATCAACTTTTAAAAAGCTAGTACAAGATACAATACCTGAAACACAAAAACTACAAGACCAAATAGATTTTATTGCAAATCTTATGGCTACAGGTGATGAAAAAGAGTTAGCAGGTATTATGGGTTTTCTTGGTGTAAAAGATGTACAAGAAATGCAAGATGTAATAGACCACTTAGGAAAACTTAAAGGTGAATTAGTTGAGGTGTCACAATTTAGTAGTGAAATGCAACAAACAATAATTAATGCATCTAATGCATTCACAACAGACTTTGTTAATTCGTTACTTGAAGGTGAAAGTGCTTTAGCTAGTTTTAAAGATTTTGCACAAAGTATGGTTTCACAAATTATTGCGATATTTTTACAAATGGAAGTAGTTAATAGAATATTAGCTGAAATATTTCCTAACTTTCAAGGACAAGTTGGTACAGGGTTGTTTGATAAATCTGCAAGTGGTGGCACTGTCCAAAAAGGTAGACCTACATTAGTTGGAGAAAGAGGAGCAGAGATATTTGTTCCACATAGTGGTGGTACTATTATGAACAATATGAATAGCAGAAATGCTATGGGTGGTGGAACTACAGTTATAAATCAATCTATTAACTTTGCTACTGGTGTTGTGCCTACAGTAAGAGCTGAAGTTATGAAGATGATGCCACAAATAGCAGATGTAACAAAAGGTGCAGTAGCAGAAGCTGCAATGCGTGGTGGTAATTATAGGAGAGCATTACAAGGTGGCTAAACTAATTACAATGCCCACAACACCTAACTTTATTAGAAGCAACTTTTCGCTTATAAGAACAGTAGGAACGACTGTATCGCCTTTTACAGGTAAAACAAAAACACAAGAGTTTGATGGTGTTTATTGGACAGCAGAAGTTTCATTACCACCTATGCGTAGAGACGTAGCTTTAAATTGGCAATCTTTTCTTTTAGAACTTAATGGTCCTGTAAACACATTTAAGTTTACTGATCCTGATGCACTATCTAATTTAGGTACATATTCAACATCTTTTTTAACAAGTGAATTAAGAACTAATAACACAAGTGTAACCCTTTCATTTAACAGCAACGGAACACTTACAGCAGGTGCTTCTACATTTAGTAGTACAAAGGTAGGAGATTTTATTGTTGTGACAGGTGCTACAAACGAAGAAAACAATGGTACTTTTAAAGTTACAACAGTTACAAGTGCTACAGTTGTAGTCACAGATGGTAGTTTTACAACAGAAAACTCTACTGCTAGTTGTAAGGTTAGAACCAATGTAAAAGGTGCAACTGGTCTATGTTTACGAGCATCAGCAAGTGGTGCTAGTGGAACTATTAAAAAAGGAGACTATCTTCAGATACAATCAGCAGCAGTTACCACATCAACACCAGCACAATTAGTTATGGTTACAGAAGATGCTACAGCAATAGCAGATAGTGGTAATGATTTTTATGCAGTTAAAACAGAACCCAAATTAAGGTCTGATCTAGCAAGTGGTCATTATGTTGTATTTACAAATCCTAAAGGTAACTTTAGATTAATTAGCAATGAAGTGAATTGGAGTGCAGATAAAATATCTAATTATGGTATTAGCTTTTCATGTATTGAGGTAATTTAAATGGCTACACGACAAGGATTAGATAGTTCTATTGTCAATCGTTTAGGTGCAGATGAACAAGCTATGTTTCTTGCTGTAAAAGCCGAGTTTGATACAGGAACAATTAGACTATGGACTGGTATTGATGATTTAACTATAAGTAGTGAATCTTATACTGGTGCAGGTGAATTATTATCAATTAGTAATGTAGAAGAAAGTACTGATCTTAAATCAGCAGGATTGACTGTAGGCATATCAGGAATGGACACTACAGTTTTAAATTACGCATTAACTGAAAATTATCAAAATAGATTTATAACTTTGTTTCTTGGTTATCTTATGGGTAAAACAAATGAGGTAGCAGGTACTTTAGTTTTATTCAAAGGAAGAATGACAACTCTTTCCGTCACTGATACACCTAATGGCTCTAACATAAGTATCAATGCAGAAAATAGATTAATTGATTTAGATAGACCTTCTAATTTTAGATACACCAAAGAATCACAAAACTTTTTACACTCAGGAGACACAGGATTTAATAGAGTTGCATCATTACAAGATAAAGAAATAGTATGGGGTAAACAATCTGATACTGTTGGTGGTGGTGGTACTGGTCGTGGAACTGATAGTGTAGCAAGAAATAGCGTTAGAAGATAATGAAAAAAGTTATAGATTGGGAAATTAAATTTAATCAATTTATTGATAAACATAAAAATAAACCTTTTGTTTGGGGTTCTTGGGATTGCTGTAAATTCTCAAATGCACTTATTAAAGAAATAACAGAAGAAGATTTAATACCTAAATCATTAAAATGGAAAGATGAAAAAACTGCAATGGAATCTATAGCTAAATATGGTGGTGATTTATTAAACAGTATAAAAAAGGCTTGCATGTCAAAAAAAGTAAATCAAATTAATCCAGCTTTTATGAGTAAAGGCGATCTAGTTGTATATAAAGAAGAGTCACAATTAGTTGGTATATGTGATGGTATGTATATTCTTACACCTACAGATGATTGTATAGGTGTAAAAACAAATGTTGATGTGCTTGGAGTGTGGCGTATAGATGGCTAAACAAGTTAAAGCTGCAGTAATCGCTGCAGTCATAGTTTTAACAGCAGGTGCAGCTACTGTAGGTTTTGCAGGAACAGCATTAACCTTTACTACAGCAGCAGGTGTAACAACTGGTCTCACAGCTTTAGGTATGGCAGTTTTTACATTTACCACAACCCTTATTGGTGGTCTTATTGGAAAAATGACATCAAAAGGCATTGATGCTTCTGCAGGTAACTTTGGAACTAAATTTGCAACAAGAGAAGCAATATCTCCAAGACAGCTCATATATGGACAAGCACGAGTTGGTGGAACTATTGTACACATGGAAACATCAGGTACAGATAATTTTTTACTGCACATGGTCGTTGCTATAGCAGGACATGAAATAGAAGAACTTACAAACATAAGACTTAACGATAATGACCTTACAACAACTACCAGCACTATAAGTGGTTCAACTGTTTATACAGTTACTAATTCAGATTACACAAATACAGATAACGATAATAATTTTGGTAGTGGTAGATTAATTAGATATATAGTACAAGACGGAAGTCAAACTGCTGTTGATGGTTTTATGAACGCACAACTTGCATCTATGGGAACTACTGATAAATTTTTAGGTGTAGCTTATGTATATATGCAAATGGTGTTTGATACAGAAGCATTTGGTGGTGGAATACCTGCAACATCATTTTTAGTTAAAGGTAAAAAATGTTTTGATCCAAGAACAAACAATACAGTTTTTACAAATAACCCTGCATTACATATTAGAGATTATTTAACAAATACAGAGTATGGAATAAGAGCAGTATCTGCTGAAATTAATGACACAACAAATGCTGGTGGTTTTGCAAGTGCAGCTAATACTTGTGAACAAGATGTAACTTTAGCAGATGGTTCTAGTACAGAAAAAAGATATACAGCTAATGGATTTTCTAATTTTAGTGCTAATGGTAATGGCGTTATAGAAAGTCTTCTAAGTGCAATGGCAGGTAAGATGTCTTATGTAAATGGTAAATTTAATGTATTTGCTGGTGCTACACAGACGCCATCTTTAACAGTCACAGATGATGATTTACTAGATGCAGTTCAAGTACAGACAAATCCTAACTCAGGTAATTTATTTAACGCTGTCAAACCTATATATGTAGACTCTACTCAAAACTATGTAGCAGCAGATGCACAAGTCTATCAAGATACAACATTTTTAAATGCTGATACACCAACTGGGGAATCAACAGCTAATTATAAAAAACAGATGGAAACACAATTACCATTTACAGTAACAGATACTATGGCACAAAGACTTGGTAGAATTGCCTTAAAAAGTCAAAGACAAACTACATCTATTAGTCTTTTAGCAAGTTTAAAATTTATGCGATTACAACCTGCAGATTGGGTTTATGTAACAAATACAAGATTAAATTATTCACAAAAAGTATTTGAAGTGATTTCTACTAATATGGAAGTAATAACTGATGGTGATGTGCCTATGATGGCTACTAGATTAGAACTTAAAGAAGTAGCGTCAAGTGTATTTGACTTTGCAACTAATGATTACACAACAGGACAATCTGAAGGATCAGATGTAGGCACAGGAACATATGCAGTAACTGCACCAAGCAATCTTGCTTTAGCACAACAAACTAACAAAGATGGTGTAACAACAAAAGTAGATATAAAAGCCACTTGGACTAATAACTCTAGTGATAAAGTTACGCTTACAGAGGTTGCGTATAAGCTATCAACTGATGGTGCATATACATCAGACTTCACTGTAGGAAAGGGTGTTGCTGTGGCACTTCTACCGAATGTTGTAGTAGGAAAAACATATAATGTAAAAGCAAGGCATATAGATGTAAATGGTGTTGCTAGTGCTTATACCAGTCAAGTTAATATATCTATATCAGCACCAACAGATGCACCTGCTGCACCTACAAGTTTAACTGCTTCTTCTAGTGAGCCATTTAGTATTTTAGTTTCATGGATTAATTCAACAAGTGCAGACTTAAAAGCTACAAAGATATATAGAAGAACATCTAACACCACACCTACAGATGATACTTATTTAGTAGATACCATATTAGGTGCTAATGGTAAAAAAACTACAAGTGTCTTTGGTCCACAAGATGGATTAACAGCAGGTACAACTTATTATTTTTGGGTTAGATCAGTTAATCATTCAGATGTTCATTCAGCTTTTGTTGGTAGTGCTTCAGGTAATTTTTCTAATATAGCAGTAGGTGATATTGTTGATGGTGCTATTACTAGTGTAAAAATAGCTGCTGATGCAGTGACAAACGCAAAAATAGCAGTAGATGCAATACAAGGTGATGTAATAGCTGCAGGAGCAATAGTAGCAACTAAAATTGGAACTGATGCTGTAACTACTGCAAAAATAGCCGATGGTGCAGTAACCGAAGCAGTAATTGCAGCTGGTGCAATAACGACAACTAAAATAAGTGATGATGCTATTACAACTGCAAAAATAGCAGCAAATCAAATTACAGCTAGTGAGATTGCTTCAAATACCATAACTGCAGGTCAAATTGCTTCTAATGCAATTACTACAGATGAATTATCAGCAAACTCAATTACAAGTGCTAAAATTGCTGCAAATCAAATTACAGCTAGTGAAATAGCTGCAGGAACGATTGTTGCTGATAATATAGCTACTAATGCAATAACTGCTGTAAAAATTAATGCAGATGCAGTTACAGCAGATAAAGTAGCTGCTAATGCGATTGTTGCAGCTAATATAGTTGGTGGCACTATTACTGCTAACGAACTAGCATCTAATTCAGTATCAGCAGATAAAATTACATCAAATGCTATAACCACAGATAAGATCAATGCAGATGCTATAACAACAGCAAAGATTGCTGCTGGTCAAATAACTGCAACTGAAGTAGCAGCAGATGCTATAACAACAGATAAAATTGCTGCTTCACAGGTAACAGCAACAAAAATAAATGTTACTGATTTAGTATTACTTTCTAATGGTGGTGTTGTTGCAGGTAGTTCTATTGGTAACTTTAATAACAATAGTTTGCGTTATGCTCATGTAAATAGCATAGGTACTGGTGCAGGTTTTTATATTGGTTATGTAAGATTAGTTGGTGGCACAGGTCAGGTTAAAAGTATTAGTATGTTGTTTTCTGATGGAACATTTGGTGCAAGTGCATCAAATCAAATTAATACAACAGTAACATCAGGTGGAACAGACACAACTAAGTTAACTGATCGTGCTTCAAGTCCATTTAGATATGTAACTCCTGATTTAAATAAAATGATGGGTTTAATTAATGAAAGCAGACTTACTTCAAGTGCAGATACAACAAATATACCATTGGCATTTAGATATACAGGTACAGGAACAATTAATTTATTTATATATGGACAAGGCGATGGTAATTTTTTACAAATAGGTTCAGCAGATGCTAGATTTATTAAGTTTAGTGCAAGTTAATTATGGCAGTTTTAAAAAGATACACAGCAAGTTTCACAGCTAATGTAATAACATCTAAACAGATTGTGTTAGATGGTAAGGTGTTAGTTACAGAGGTAGAATATACAATTAATGCTTATGAAACAGCTAATTCAAGCAACACTGTGACTGTACCAAATCAATATATAACATTTAATTATTTTGCAAAAGATACTTCTGATTCAGGTTTTGTAGAAATTACTGATGTTACAAATAACATTGTGCAAGGTTGGATAACAACACATTTTAATACTAGAGAATTAGAACTCAATGCATTACTAACTTATGCAGATACAGGTTTTGTGTCATCATTAGCAGATGATATAGATATAGACAATCCGTATGGATAAAAAAGGAGTAAATTATGGATAATAATATGGGAAGTGGTCGTTTTGGTGGAGACATGGATAGAAATGAAGTAGAAATGGACTTAAATAAGTTCATGGCTATGATTCAAGAAATTGGTGAACTCAAAGATA
>Ga0209336_10001503_pt1 | contig 11345 bp, 10 predicted proteins | sample LinPmetageLP32_FD_184042 | JGI IMG/M metagenome (GOLD analysis project Ga0209336, IMG submission 184042) | Marine viral communities from the Pacific Ocean - LP-32 (SPAdes) (version 2) | ecosystem: Environmental > Aquatic > Marine > Oceanic | place: Pacific Ocean | collected 2009-08-23 | reverse complement strand
GGTGGCAGATGAAAAACCTAAAAATCATCGCTCGTTATGCTTCCTTTCTTATGACCCAGATGCATTTGTATGCAATGACATGGTTACTATGTTTGAACCTAACTCTAATATTCAAGTTGAAGGTAACACAGTAACACAGACACGCAGTAACACAGTAACACAGGTACACAGAAACGCAGAAGAATATAAGAAATTGAGTGGTGTTGAGAAGTTAAAGCATAAGAGGAGCATCAAAGATAAGGTAGAGAAATGGAAGGACGCACCAAGCACGCCACCTGAATTAGTTGAGTTGTGGAATATGTTTATCCACAGACGATACAAGCCCAACTTTGGTGAGCGTAACAAGATACTTTGTGAGTTCATTCCATTTGCACATAAACGAATGGCAAAATCATGTGCCATGGAACTTGCTATAGTAATGCGAGAAGTTTGGGATTGTGTATGCACAGATCCGGTTGACCAGCACATGTGTGAGTCCGAGTCATTATGGATGGGATGCGAGAATACATTTCTTGGTGAACTCACTCCCATTGAATGCGAGTACTATGATGAACTGCGTGGCTCACTTGAATATCTCCAACCATGTTTTCGGATCTGCAGGGACTTGGCTTTTTACGAAAATGAAAAAACGGAAATTGGAGATTTCTTCCTTAGTTGCCGTGAGCTTGGATTACGCTTGGGCGTGACCCACAAGACTGCCTCGTTATATCTTCAGGAACTTGTTGAATGTGAAATTATCAAAGTTATCAATACTGGACGCATGATAAATCGTAAGGCATCGGAATATCATTGGATGCTTATGCCTTAACGCTACCCCGCACCCCTAGATTATTGGCTTTTAGTGTATGACCTTGGTAATGCCCTTCACGCATGCATATTTGCAGAAATGAGGGGGGACGGGGTATGGGTTATAGTGTTAACGATTATACATCCTATTTCTGAGAAGTTGCCATCTTGGTGTGATATTGATTTTAATCAGATTAATGAAAGGGAAATGGACAGAACAGGAGGTTGAAATTCTTTTACTAGCTAGAAAGGAAAAAAAGAGTACTAAAGAAATTATGTTACTGCTTCCAAATAGATCAATGCAATCAATCAGTACAAAGATTGCAAAGCTTGGGCTTACTAGACCAGCTAATTGGTCAAATGAAGAGAATTTCAAGTTACAAAACTTGATCAAAAGTGGACTCTCTCCCAAACAGATATCTAATGGTAATGAGTTAGCAAATCGAACTTATCTATCCATACTGAATCGCTGGAAGTATTATAGGCAACACAAACCATGGGAAGAAGTTACAAAGGGTTATAAAAAATGCTCAAAGTGCGGTGAGCAAAAACCTACAACTAGTGAATTTTTCCATATACGAAAAGAATCATCAGATGGGTGCAATGCTATGTGTAGATTATGCAGAAATCTAAATGGTATTCCCCAAAAAACGCCAAAGGGGTATCAGCAATGCTGTGAATGCAAAAAAGTTTTACCTGCAAACAATGAGTTTTTTAACGCCAACAAAAGCAACTCTAACGGCATCCAAGGCATTTGTAGAGAATGCCAAACACAACGTTATCATGAAAATAGAGAATACGAATCGGCAAGGGCCAAGAAATACAGAGAAGCTAACAAAGAAGTCTTAAAGAAGAAAAGTATCAAGTACAGGGGGGAAAACTCAGAAATCCTGAAGGCTAAAAATAAGCTCTATTATGAAAAGAATAAGCAAGTCCTTCTAAAGAAAATGCATAAGTACAACCTTGAGAATAAAGAAAGATTGGAGCTTGTTAGACATAAATACAGAGAAGAGAACAGAGGCAGATTAAAGCGAAAGACTCAGGTTTGGTATAGTAAAAACAAAGAAAACCGAAGGCTTTACAACAAAGATTACAGGGAGAAAAATATAACCTTAATAAACGAGCAGAGGTTTAATGCAAGATTAGCCAAGAGAAAAGATAGAACCCGTGAACTGAACTCATTTTATCGCAATAATTCTGTCCCAAAATATCTTTGGCATAAAGATGAATTTGCTACCGAAGAAGATTTTCAGTCAGCGATTGAACATATTATCGTTAACAAACACGGAATACAGATAGAGCGTTGGACATTCCTAGAGGAGTTAGGAGTTCCTGATATTTATCTCCCTGAAATTGATTTGATCATCGAAGTTAAACTACACTCATCCATGTGGACTAAAAAATTAGTACTCGAGCAAAGCCAGAGATACTCTCAGATAAGTGATACATTTATTGTCAGTTTGGATGGGATGCCTGAATATTGGTTGGATAATGATGATCAAAACAACTCGGCAGTTTGGTTTAGCCCTGAACAGCTATTCGAGTTTATTGCTGAATTCCAGGATGCGAAATTATAAATAGTTAAACCATCCTTTAATACTCCGCCACCATTCAGAGCATAAAGGGTCAATAGGTGCATCCCTTCCACACTGCTTTGCGAAGCACCAGAATTATGCAAGGAAGCATGCCCTCGCATTCAATAGAAGTTGGATTATGTGCAAATCATGTGGCGCGGGAACGAGGGAGGAGTGGGGAGAGGTTAAACTTAATATTTAATCCGTGACTGTTTAAAACTTTGGCTCTTTTATGTTTAACCACGTAATTAAAGTTGATCAAGCTTCACGAAACTGACAATTAATTACACTATAAACTTTAATAAATTTTAGAATGAAATGTTTTATTTCTAACATAGCCTTAACTTTGACTGGATGTGACGGATTTGAAATTTCCTTTTAGGGAAGAAAAGAATTTCAAACCAATTCGCCTTTTAAAAGTATTAAAAAAGGTAGTAAACAACTTGATTATGAATATTTAATTATTTTCCGAGATAACATGGAAGAGAGGATACAGAAACCAATAAAGAAGGAGTAAAATTATGGCACACTTCGTAGAAAAACCTACTTATTTATTAAGTATTTCAGTACGTAAGCACACTTTGCATTTTGATGAAGATGAATGGGAATCGGATTGGAAATCATTTCACTTCGAATTTAATATATATGATCGCTATACAGCGCAATGGGAAGAGGCAAGGATGAGGCAACTTGTTGAACGACGCTTTAGTATTTGTGAAAAAGACGGAGAAAAAGGTGATTTTGTTAAGTTAACAACTTTTATATCTGATAACTTTGAAAAAAATAGATTTGAGTCTTGGGCAAAGGATTTTGAAAAAGATTATGATGTTTTTGAATTAATTGATTGGGAGCAAAAAGTATTAGATAGCATTCTGATTGGGCATTATGTTTACAACATTTTAAAGGTGAAAGAAGGTAAAGATTGTAAGACAACAAATTATTTACTTTATCCAATACAGCAATGGTATAGGTATTTGCCAGAAGAGGATGAACGTATTTATCAAGAGAGAGATTTGCCTTGCAATGATGGTGATTATTACTGGCCTGAGCAAATTTAAATAAACCTGCAATTTGGCATCATGGAAACTCTATAATTGCCCTAAAAAAGACAGATGGGAGAGGTAGAATTAGAATGCTTGTTTGAATAATTCTGTGTATGTTTCGTAAAAGTCAGGTACAAAAATAACACAAGCGATTAACATGCCAGCACCCATAACTAGTAATAAAATACAAATTACTAATTCACCTAGCCAATTGAGAAAAGACTTATCGCCCCACTCTTGAAATGGGCCAACAATACCATGCCATACCGCAACACCTCCAAAGTAAAAGCCAGCCCACAAGCCAAGTGGCATAGCGGTTAGCATAACAGTCCAAAAAATTAATGCGGTCAGGGCTTCATATTTTGAGCCTTCACAGACCTGCATTGCAATAATTGATATCAGCCATAGCGGAAACCATATACTTCCAACTTTATCCCAAAAGCCATTATCGTTATCAAATCTAGCCATTATCAATAACTAGGTACAACATCCCAAAACTTCTTGCAAGTCCCTGCTGTAACTGCATCAACATTCTTAAAGTGTTGAAATCCCCAGAAACTTGAGAAAACCGATATAATACATCCACGCCCTCCTATCACGATTCCCCCCCATGCCCCCCTCGTTTGGCACTGTGCGGATCAGGTCACACATGCATGCATATTGCGAAAAAAGTTGTGCGTGGGGTTAAGATAATAAGGAAAACATAAAGGTGCGAGGGCCAAGCCCCCTCCCCCCTACTTCAAATCGTTGTCAGTTCGTTGTCAGTTTATTTGCTAAAACATTCATTTTTGGTGTCATTGTATTCCTATCAACTAACTTCTAATTCATAAGGTCGGGCAAACTATAAGACTCCTGAATTCCCTTTAAACACTAGCATCTGCATATACATTCATAGTATTTCAATTAGCAAATGAGCCAAAACAAAAACACCCTGCCTTGGTTTAGGAAACCACTGTTCTATCCGTTAAACTATGGGGGCGAGAACCTTCGTTGTCAGTTCGTTGTCAGTTTTCATTGCTATTCACACCTCATTCAGCTATGTTCATTAGTATGCCAAAGTTAGTAAATAAAAAACAAAACAGCGTTGTCATAGAAGGTGTTTGTAGTATCAGACATATTGAAAAAAATGACAAGTGGGAAGTTGATGCTGGTCTAAAACTTGGAGGAACAAAAAAGCACAGGAAACGCTTTAAATTCAAAGAGGAAGCATTGGCTTATGCCGAGCTTCTAAAGACAAAACTTCATAATCAAGGTACGAGTGCTTTTAAGTTAACTACAGCTCAACAAGTTGATGCAGAACAGGCATTTAAAGCTCTTGCAGAAACTAAATTCACTACCCTACTCCAAGCAGTTGAGTTCACAAAGAGGTATGCAGGTAAAAACCTCTCCGATATGACTGTAAATGAACTAGTCCAAGAGTTCCGAGAAATGAAAGAGTCAGAAAAGATGCGTGACCTTCGTGGTGCATCTGATGCTACACTACATGAATATAAGTATAGACATGGACTTTTAGCTGAACATTTTGGAAATATTCTAGTAAGGGAATTTACTGAAGATGACTTCAAACCTCTTTTTGCATCGAAAAATTATTCCCCAAATCTACTAAGCAAAACCAAGACTCTCTTCAATTACGCAGTCAAAAAAGGTCTAATTCCGGAAAATCCCATAAAATTAGATCCGCCCAAAAAGAAAGCTACTGAACCCAAAGTCTTTAGCGACCATGATTGGAGAAACCTAGTTTTAACAGCTACCCACACTCAGTATCATAAATTCTCAAAGGGCGAGCCTGTTGAACTTTTGGCTTATGTCGTTCTTGGATTATGGTGTGGATTAAGACCCACGGCTGAAATTCAACGCCTTACTTGGAAAGACATCCATTTTGAAGATGATAAACCATCTGTCTACATTCACCCCGATTGGAAAGTTAAACATGGTAGATGGGTAGACATTCCATCATGTGCCGTCAGTCTTTTGCATAGATGCAGGAAGTCACCAGGTCATGTTGTTAATCTAAAAAATCTAAGAAGAAGACTCGATTGGCTCAAGCAAGAAGCTGGAGTCTCTGATTCATGGTCACCTGACATAATGAGACACACCTTCGCAAGTATGCACTATGGATTGTACGGAGATAAAAATGGAATAGCCAACCAGCTAGGTCATGTTTCTCAAGGAGTTTTGGGTCATTACATCAACAATGGAAAAAGAATGAAAGAAAGAGCCAAAGAGTTTTTCTCCTTCACCGCTCCACTACCCAGCTCGGAATCGGAATTAACTGAACTGACGGCCTAATTGAGAGTAAGGATTCTAAGTTAGCGGAAAAAAACTACCGTACTTAAGAATAATCTTTTGGGTTTTTAATCTTGTCGATGAGTTTCAGCTTAAGGCTTTTGGAAATTGGTAAAATATTAATTTTATCGATTACTTCCTGCTCAGAATGGCCTTTGTCTTTTAACCCACTCATCGACTTTGAGTAGATTCTATCAAAACCATAATCTGTTATGCCCTTGGATATTAAACCTAAAACTCCCAAAAGAGCAATTCCCCCGACCATCCCCAAAGGGCCTCCCAAAACTGCCAATGCTGTTGTCAAAGCTGCTCCTCCAGCAAATCCTGTTGTTGATACTACGACCAAAAGCACTACCCCCGGAACACCTAATGCAACTATTTTATTAATAATCTTATCCATGAATTAAGGAATAACTTCTAAAACCTCTAGTCAACCAGTTTTATAAGGATGGTAAGTTTTTCTAATAATGAAGGCGAATTCACGAACTTTGGTCATTGGTCATAAACCAAAGAATTTTTTCACCTCCGAAAGAATGGCTTTCTTCCAATAATCCGTTTCCGTCCCTGTCGTAGGAATTAACCTTTGAAGGGACATGCTTTTCGACTGTGCTAAAATCCGAATCCAATAAAACCATCAAAGCTCTTATCAATTCTTCATCCACATGTCCCGCAAACCCCTTACAAAAATCGTTCACCACAAACTCAATTTTTAATTCCGCCTCATTTCTTGTCATAATATGATAGAGAACGATTAATTATTCCAAGTCAAGTTTGGGCTTTGTTGAGCCTGTAAATTAGCCTACTGTGGTCTCTTTTTAATGCAGATCCACATCCACAAAGAAGGCAAGACCTTTGGCCCGTACCCTTTAGAGCAAGTCCGCCAATACCTGAAGGCGGGGAACTTTGCGGGTAACGACCTTGCATGCCATGATGGCGCAAACTGGATCAAACTATCTCTAGTACCAGGCATTGCTCCAACCAAGCCCAAGACTGTAGTAAAACAAGTTGAGCAACCTGCAAAGGTTGAGACTAAACCAGCCAAGAAGTTGCTGGGAATAAAGCTATTGATTGTTGGGTTCTTCTTGGCACTCATTATCTCACTTGCTGGATTAACTTACTACCTGCTTGGCGGAGGTGAGAAGGATGAAGCAACTGCACCTGTTACGAGTGACGAGAACATGTTTATCCTATCACCTGATCAAGTGGTTGATGTATACGATGGAGACACCTTCAAGATTGATCTGCCCAACATGCATCCATTGTTCGGAGATGATATATCCATTCGTTTATTCGGAGTTGATACACCTGAGATGCGAGGGACAACGGACGAGGTTAAGGCATTAGCCATGCAAGCCCAGCAAGTGACCGAAAAGTCACTTGAGGGAGCAAGTAAGATAGAACTAAGGAATCCTCAACGGGGGAAGTATTTTCGCATTATAAGCGAGGTGTGGATCGATGGAGAGTCGCTTGCTGAGATGCTCAAGGCAAAGGGCTTGGCTAAGGACTATGATGGTGAGGGGGCTAGGCCGGAGTGGTAAGTTACCACTATTGTTCTTTTAAAATTTTTATAAGGTCGTTAAGTTCATAAAATGATTGAAAATATTAAAGCCACGCTGTCGGATGTATATTTCCCAACATCTCAATTTGAAAATGATTTCGGAGACGAAGATTTCAAAGAACTTCAATACCTTTTTGAGGAAATCAAGGGCGAAATCGAAAACATCTTACCCACTGGACGATACTCAGTTTCCACTAATTTAGGTCGAGGAGGAATTGCTTTTGTTCCCTGGATAGGAGTACATTCGATTAATCCTAATTTTGATTCTTCGTCCAATAAAGGTTTTTACCTAACAATTCTCTGGAAGTACGACGGTTCTGGAGTTTGTTTATCTTTTCAAACAGGAACTGATGGAATTCAAGGTGGTGAAAAGGCTGTTAGAATAAAGACGGCTGTTGATCTGATAAGAAGCAAATACGGAACTGGTGGATTCGAAAAGTCTATTGACTTGGAATACCATAGAGGGAGGCCAAAGGCCTATGAACAAGCTCATATTGCCGGTCGTGAATACGACTTTAATGAATTGGTTAATTTGCATAGTGACCTTTTACAAATTGAGAATCTTTACAACGATGTAGTTAACGACAACCCAAGGGTTGTATTAGATAAACAAGGCACTTCTGGTAAGGTTTTGAGTAAGGATTCCTTTGAACCGACTTACGATCGAGAAACACTTGAAGGTAGAACTGATGATTTACTTTCCTTACCAGAATTTGAGCAAGCACAAGGTAATCAGAACCCCGGACAAAAACTAATTGAAACTACTCAATTCGAAAGAGACCCCGCGGTTCGTGCAGGAGTATTAAAGAGAGCTAATGGCATTTGCGAGTTGTGCAATAATGACGCTCCATTTAAGAAAGCGAATGGTAATCCTTTCTTGGAAGTACACCATGCTGTACCGCTAGGGAAAGGTGGACCGGACACTATTGATAACGCCTTTGCATTATGCCCAAATTGTCACAGAGAAGCTCATTATGGAGAATATAGAGCGGAAATTGAAAAAATGCTGATAAGTGGCCTAAATAGAGAGACAATTGAACAAAATCTTAAAACGGATCAAAGACCCAAAAGAGCGCATGGTGGATTCGGGCAATGGATTGCTGAAAGGTTTGGACATGACTTTGATAATCAACCTCCTCTGCGCCTGTAACTATGTAACCCACTCAAAAACTCTCCCAAACCGAATCAAACGCAGGGTCATCGAGAAAGTCTGCCTTGAATGACCCATTGAGTTTAAACACTCGCCTAACCAAATTCTTCGCCTCCTCTACATTGCCTAGAAGTGCATGGTACTTACCCAGGCGAAATAGATACTCTGCTTCCTCACAGAACTTATCCTCCGCATCCTTTAAACATGCAATCGCCTTCTTAGTATCACCCATCTGATGGTGTGCATCTGCATAATTTAATAACCATTCAAGACTGTTAGGTTTACTCTCATGCTTGAGCTTTGCCATGGTCATAGCAAGTGTCCATTCCTTAGCATCACGATAGGTATTGTAACGGGCTTCCACGACTAATGGATGCCAGCGTTCTTCCTCAAAGGGTATATCCTCTAAGATCAGTATCGACTCATCGAACATGCCCAACTCACGGTATCCATTTGAGCGGGAGAGGCGGGTGCGGAGGTTCATTTGGGACTATTATACCATCTAATCCATCTCTCTTTATCAGCTTCAGACCAATTCATTTTTTTACCCATAGGATGATCAGGGTTTTCTTTTTTCCAATTTTCAATGTGAAACTTATATCTCTCCAATGTTCTTTGGAAATTAACTTTTGTAATGTAGTATTCTCTTTGATTTCTTGGAATTGTAGGTCCAACACCAAAATAAGGTCCAGGATCAACATATTCTGGGTACAAGGTTTTTTTCTTAGCGTACGAAGAACCTTCATGCCAACCTTGGGTTACCGCAACGATTCTAGAATATGTGGGTGGATGAGTAAGACTTCCCTTTGAATCAAAAAGGTTTAATGCTGATAGTGCTTCTTCCAGTGTCGCACCCATTTTTGCAAGAATATTTCCTGAATATTTGTCAGCTTCTAATTCTTTGTCGGGGCGACTTCCTTCATTATCTAGGGCATGACCTATCAAGTGATGCCCTATCTCGTGAGCTAATATACTAATTAATGACCAGTTTGTTTGAGAAGTGCTCTTTACCGCGGCAAGAGAGTATGGGTTAAACGAAATCCATCTGCTTTCTTTTCCATTTTCCTCAACATTGTAAGCATTCGCAAATGAAGTTTCCATTGATTCCTTAATTACAAAGTTTTGTGGAAGACCAGCAACTAAAAGAATCGACCGAACCATGTCTGTAACATCAAAAATATCAATTCTTGTTTGTGTCTTTTTATTAATATTAACCCTAGCTTTGCCAAAATAACAACATTGATTTGATTCATGATCATTAGTGCTTACTTTATTAGCAAAATACTTGAATTTCGTATTATTCTTCACGATACCAAATTTCTTAAAGAGGCTAGCTGTTAGTACTTCAGACTCTTTTAAGTCTTCATCATCTAGCTTCAATTCGTTCCTGTAAGACAAAGCTTTTGCGTTGTCATTATAAGCTGCAACACTGAACCAAGCGTATGCAAGGGGTTTATTCTTTTTAACAATATCTCCATCTTTTAGTACAAGAGCATAATTTGATTGTGCGACAGGGTCGCCTAAGTTTGCTGCCTTAATTGTGTAAAAAACTCCCTTCTCTGTATCCTTCTTAACACAATCACCCTCAAAATATTTGTATCCCACAATTGAATAAGCAAGTGCCTTATCAGGATCTGAAATATTCAAGTTTTCTTTACTTGAAATACATATGTTAACATTTTCACTTAAATTAATTTCCTCATAGTGTAATGATGAAATCGTGTACCATACATATGCATATAAGTTACTTTTTTCTACGCTCCAACCATTCTCGAAGAATTTTGCGAAAATATAATAAGATTGTGCTCCTCCATTTTTTGATTCGATCGCTTCATTAATCCAACGAAAAGCTTGTTCATTGTTCTTAGGCACACCAATCCCCTTCCTATAAAAAAAGGATAGTGTAAACATACTATCAACATTACCCTGTCCTGCACTCATGTTAATGTACTTAAAGGCTTCATTATAATCTTTTTGAATCCCCTCACCTTTGTAGAACCTTATTCCAACTTTATATTGTGCGAGGGAAAAGTCCATATCTGCTAATTTTTTATAGCATTTAAATGCTTCGACCAAATCAGGTTTATTACCTCCCACCCCGTCATGGATTAGTCCCAAGTTGAATAAAGCTGTACTGTTGCCTCCTTTTGCAGCAATTGTAAATGAATTTTTGGCTTTTAATAGATTTTGAGGAATACCAGGGACACCATTAAGGAAATATAGGCCAATTAGATTCTGCGAAACTATATCTCCTTTTAGTGCTAGTTTTCTATGTTCCTCAAACTTTTTTCTAGCATCAATTTCATTAGTTGGAAGGAAGTCATCTTCTCCAAACAAAAGAGTTGAAGATAAAAACAGAAAAATAACTTTTATAGTAATATAAAACTTCATTCAACTTATCCTAAACATTTCATACTTTCACAGTCAAGTCACGAGAATAAGTTGATTTATGCAATTGTATAGTTAAGCGTTGCCACTCTATTCAGATTTGGTTACAATTTGCTACATGGTGGCAAAGAAAAAAGTAAGGCGGGAAAAGACTAAATATAATTTTCAAAAAATTGACTATCCAGATCCGTTTTGGAATTACCAAGTTGAGGATTCTGTTGATAATAACATTGTATTCCTCAAGAAACTTAAAAGCACAAAATGGGAAAAGGCATCGGATGGAATGAACGATTTGTTTAAATGTTTTACATGGGAAATGAGTCGGACTCGCTTGTTTGATAATCCTTCTGATCTAAAATCAATCGATAATGCTCGTAAGGAAATTTTGAAATATAAAAAGAACCTTACCAATTGCGGAACGGATCAAACCAAAAAAGATTTAGTAAATGCCGAATGGTTAACCAGAAATAAAGATTTTTTTGAAGTAGCTTGCGAAGATACTTTTCCATTCAACAATCCTGAGTGGCCTTTTACAAGTTACCTATCACACCCTAAAGAAA
>Ga0209336_10001499_pt1 | contig 11372 bp, 10 predicted proteins | sample LinPmetageLP32_FD_184042 | JGI IMG/M metagenome (GOLD analysis project Ga0209336, IMG submission 184042) | Marine viral communities from the Pacific Ocean - LP-32 (SPAdes) (version 2) | ecosystem: Environmental > Aquatic > Marine > Oceanic | place: Pacific Ocean | collected 2009-08-23 | reverse complement strand
GGCAAACAAAGATTTATTCAAGCAAGCTATTGCTGAAGCTAAATCTGTAAGAGAAGCTGCTATTGCTAATGCTAAAGAAGCTTTAGAAGAGACTTTAACACCTCATCTTAAAGACATGTTAGCTGCTAAACTTCAAGAAATGGATGATTCATCTGTTGGAGAAGAAGTAGTTAATGAAGTCGAAGAAGAAGTAGAAGAAGGAATGGATAAAGACAAAAAAGACGAAGCAATAGAAGAAGACTTTACAGAAGCAGCAGAAGAAATGGATGCTGACGATGCTGACGATGATTCAGGAGAATCTGATGAGGAAGCAGAAGAAGAGGTTGAGGTTAAAGACATGGAAGTCGACGACCTAAAAGACCTAATTCGTGATATTATAGCACAAGAAATGGGAGCAGATGCAGGAGGCGAAGAAATGCCTACTGACGAGTTACCTTCTGACGATATGGTAGGAGCGGATGACGAAGAAATAGACTTAGACGAACTTCTTAAAGAAATCGCTGAAATGGATGATGAGCATAAAAATGAGGCTATGTCTCATGACGATGATCACAAAGATGAAGCTATGGAACCTGAGAAAAAACATGAGGCTATGCATTCTGATGATCACAAAGATGAAGCAATGCATTCTGATGATCACAAAGATGAAGCAATGATTAACGAAGTAGACCCACTTACAGTAGGAGCAGGAGTTGCTGCTATATTTGGTGCATCTGTTGGTTTAGACAAATTAATGTCTAAATTAGAAGCTGGAGATTTTGGACCTCAAGGTCAAAAATTAGCTGCAGGTTTAAGAAAGCACGGTAAAGCCGCTGCTAACAGATACAACGAAGGAGAAATGGAAGTTTCTAACGAAACTGAAATGGGAGAAGTAAGTACGCATACTCGTACACCTGAAAACAATGATTTATTAAAAGCAATGGCTTTTATTGGTAAGCAAGCTAAAAAAGCTGGCAAATCAGTAGCAGATTTTGTTAAAGGAATTGAAATGGGTAAAATGTCTGACGCAATGAAAGAAATAGAATTAGAAGAAGCTAGTGAACTAGAAGAAGCTATGACTACTATCAATGAAATGAAAGGCAAACTTCAAGAAGTTAATCTCCTCAACGCTAAGTTACTTTATGTAAATAAAGTTTTCAAAGCAAATAACTTAACTGAATCGCAAAAAGTAAATGTTATCGCTGCATTCGATAAAGCCGAAACAGTTAAAGAAGTAAAATTAGTATTCGAAACTGTTGCTGATAACGTAGTTAGTAGAACTACTAAAAGCACAATTAAAGAAGCTAAATTTGGAATGGCAAGTAAAGCTACTGGTATAACTGCTTCTAAACCAGAAGTAATTACAGAAGTTAGTGATACTGTCAGAAGAATGCAAAAATTAGCTGGAATAATTAAATAAATTAAAAAAACAAAAATTAATCATGGAAATTAATCAATTATTAGAAGGGTCTAGTAATTTCAAAAATGTACAAGCTGATGCAGCTCGTCTTTCTGAAAAGTGGGCCCAATCTGGACTCTTAGAAGGGTATTCTAACGAGATCGAGAAAAACAACATGGCTGTGATCTTGGAAAACCAAGCAAAGCAGATCGTTGCTGAGCAATCATCTAACAATTCAGGTGGTGCTTCTCACGGTGGTGGAGCTGGAGAGCAGTGGGCAGGTGTTGCTTTACCTTTAGTGCGTAAAGTATTCGCTCAAATTGCTGCAAAAGACTTTGTATCAGTACAGCCAATGAATCTTCCTTCAGGACTTATATTTTACTTAGACTTTAAGTACGGTACTGATGACTTAGGTGGAAGATTTACATCTGGTGACAACATGTACGGTAACGTATCTGAAGCTGGTACTAAAATGATCGAAGACCTCGACGTTAAAGGTGGATTATACGGAGCAGGTAGATTTGCTTATTCTGTAAGTGCATCTAAGAAAGAAGGTATTGCTATGCATCACAATTTGACAGCTGGAAAGTTCCAAACTGCTTCTGTTAATCTGCAATCAGATTTTTACAGATTCAACTTTGACCAAGACTTTTCATCATCTATCGCTGCATTAGGAAGTGGTTCTCAAGTTAAAGCTGTAACAGTTTTAAATACAGACTTAACTCGTCCTGATTTAACTGCGTTAAGAGCTTACAACTTAGTTAGTACAAATGCTGCGGATATTCAAGAAGTATTCCCTCAATTTACAAACTTTAACTCAGCTACTAACGTTATAACGTTTATCGTTATTGAATCTGGAGCTGCTGCAATTGATGGTAATACAAGAATTACTTTATCTGCACCAACTCAACCAACTGAAAACGAAAGAGGTGACTTTGAAGATAATCCTGCAGGATCTATCAGCATCCCAGAAATTAACGTAGAACTTGCCTCAGAAGCAATTGTTGCTAAAACTAGAAAGTTAAAAGCACAATGGACTCCTGAATTTGCTCAAGATCTTAACGCTTACCACAGTATTGATGCTGAGGCTGAGTTAACTTCTTTATTGAGTGAGTATATCTCAATGGAAATTGATCTAGAGATATTAGGTATGTTGATTACTGATGCTGTAACTACAGAAAGATGGTCAGCTTCAAGTAATAAAGTATGGGGTGGAACAACAACTGCTGCAGGTGGAGCTTGGACAACAAGTGCTGTCGATGGCGGAGGATATTATAACTCTCAAGGACAATGGTTCCAAACATTAGGAACTAAAATCCAAAAAGTATCTAATAAAATTCACCAAAAAACTCTTAGAGGAGGAGCTAACTTTTTAGTAGTATCTCCAACAGTATCTACTATCCTAGAATCTATTCCAGGATATGCAGCTTCTGATCCAGGAGACAAAATGGACTACGCTTTTGGAGTTCAAAAAGTAGGTCAATTTAACGGAAGATATAAAGTATATAAGAATCCTTATATGACGGAAAACACTATCTTATTAGGATATAGAGGCTCTCAGTTCTTAGAAACTGGTGCTGTATATGCTCCTTATGTTCCATTAATGATGACTCCTCTAGTATACGATCCAAATACCTTCACACCACGTAAAGGTATCATGACTCGTTATGCTAAGAAGATGATCAGACCAGAATTCTACGGTAAGATTTTCGTTAGCGATTTAGCTACTATATAATCTAATTTAGATTTCAATAATAAAGAGAGGCCTTAGGGCCTCTTTTTTTTGTTTATATACTTTATTTTTCCGATATTTATAGATAAGAATCACAACGTTATAAAATATGCCTTCAAACCATCATACGGACGACGTATTCGTTCAAAAAAGAAGACCGAAGAGACCAATTAAATTTAATGTACAGCTTAATGAGGAACAAAAATTAGCAAAAGCCCAAATAATACAATCACCAATAACAGTTATTAAAGGAATGGCAGGTTCCGGAAAGACGCTAGTGGCAACACAAGTAGCTTTAGATATGTTATTTACCAAACAAGTAGAAAAGATTATCATAACAAGACCTACCGTCGCTAAGGAAGATATAGGATTTTTACCAGGAGATATAAGAGAAAAAATGGACCCTTGGTTAGCACCAATATATCACAACTTGTTTATGCTTTATAATGAAGATAAAGTAAGAAAGGAAATGGATGCAGGGAATATTGAAATAGTACCTTTTGCTTTCATGAGAGGAAGGACTTTCGTAAATTCATTTGTAATAGTAGATGAAGCACAAAATGTTACACATAGTCAAATGGAAACAGTAATAGGTAGATTAGGAAAATATTCTAAAATGGTTATCTGTGGGGATATGGCTCAAATTGATTTAAGAGATAAAAGAGAAACAGGTTTTTCATTTTTATCAAGAATAGAAGAAAATGTAGAGGGTTTTAAAACTGCATCACTAGAATATAATCACAGACATCAAATAGTAGCACCAATATTAGAAGTATACAAAACCTTCAGGGATTAATTGCTATTTATAAATAAACTATAATGAAATGAGCAATTTTACGTATTTTATAAGAGAGAGAGTAAAACTCAACGGAATTGAAAGAGGAACTAGTGTAGAAAAGACTATTCCTGGAATAAACTACGCTGACAGTCGAGTAATGACCATACCAACAGGATCAGTTACTGAAATTATAAACCTAAATAATCTCCCAGGGGCTGGTACATTTGTTTCTAGTAGCGTAAAGTATGCAAGAATTACTAATCTTTCTACTGGTTCTATTAATTTAGAAATATCAGGTTCATTATCTACTATGCATTTTTTAGTTTCAGGAAGCGGAACGTTTATGTTTAGCACTGAATTTGTAGATAGTGGTAGTTTTGATCCTAGCTTTTCATATGGTGATTTAAGATCTGTTAAAGGTAGTCCTACTGATTCAACAGCTACTTTAAGTTATTTTATTTGTACAACTTAATTTTATAAACTATGGCAGATATACAAATATGGGATGGGTCTACTGATTTTGTAGCAGGTGAATCAACTCCTTTTGGATTTTACGACGACGACTTAGCTTTTCAAGAAGATGCTCCTAAGGTAGCCAGATATTGTGCTGAAAAATTAGGATACCCAGTACTTGATATAGAATTAAACGAAAGACAGTTTTATACTGCATTCGAAGAGGCTGTAACTGCATACGGAAAAGAAGTAATAGAAGCCATAGCAGCTGAAACTGTTTCTAGTCAAATCGGAGGCTCAGCTTCAGGGACTGCAGTAAATAAGACTCTATTTAAACCTTCTTTAAAAAGCGTTATTGAAACCAGCAAACAATACGGGATGGAAGCCGGTGTTGGAGGAGATGTTGATATGAAAAGTGCTCTTATAGACTTAGTAACTAATCAACAACAGTATGACTTAGAAGCTTTGATTAACGATGGAGATATAGAAATAAGAAAAGTATTTTACCAAGCTCCACCAGCTATATTAAGATATTTCGACCCTTATGCTGGAACAGGAACAGGTATACAGTCTTTAATGGACGCATTTGATTTCGGATCCTTTAGCCCAGGAGTAAATTTTCTTCTCATGCCAGCATCGTACGATATGCTTAAAGTACAGGCTATTGAATTTAACGATCAAATAAGAAAATCTGCTTATACTTTTGAAATAAACAACAATAAATTAAGAATATTTCCAGTACCAAAATCACCAGGTAAGTTAAAAGTTCAGTATTATAGAGTTGATGATAAAAAATACGATACAGCTGATGGTATAGATTTTGATGCTTCAGCAGAAACAGCAGGATCAGTATCCGGTACAGGAGGTAATACTTCATCTACAGGTGTATCTACTAATATTTCAAATGTTAATGCTCAAAATTTAATTTATGCTGAAATTAATGCTATAGGAAGACAGTGGATATTTAAGTATACTGTAGCTACCTGCAAGGAAATGTTAGCTTACATAAGAGGAAAATATCAAACAGTACCGGTACCTGGCGCAGAAGTTACAATGAATGCAGCTGATTTATTAGCAGATGCAAGAGAAGAAAAAGTATTTTTAGTAGAAGATTTAAAAGCTACAATGCAAACTGCTTCTATGACTAACCAGTTAGAATTAGCAGCTACTCAAACTAAATTTATTAATGATGCTATGCAAGGAGTACCAATGCACGTATATATAGGATAATGAAAATATTAAAACTAATATCTGAAATACAATTCTCAATCTACCAAGCAATGGTAAGAATTCGTCATTCTGAAGATGTAACAGTCCAGGATGTAGGAGAAATGTTAAGGGCAATGCCCGGAGTACTGACAATAGGTCAAGTTTCTCACAATAGTGATAATAATACAGCTGTTATTAAAGTAAAGCTACTTACTACTAAACCAGCTAGCGAAGCATTTACTTCTTTTAAAAATACCTCTATAAAGAGAATACCCGAAGTTAAAAAAGTTGAAATAGCAGATAAAACAATTGAAAAGAAAAAATAATATATGTTATTCGGCAGTCAAAAAGATTTTAACGTACTCTCAACTCATATTAGTAGAGAGATCCTAAAAGATATAGTAGAGCAAGAAATAGGTTACTACAAACTATCTTTAAATGATACCAAAGCTAATATATACGGAGAAGCTTTGGATAAGGTATACCTAGACCCAGTTAAGCTCAACTGTTTAATTACTAGAGGGGATCAAGTAATAAGTGTCGATGATTTTGGACCTGACTTAGGTAGAGATGCATCTTTCGCTTTCGTAAGACAGGATTTGGTTGATGCTAATACAGTTCCTGAAGTAGGAGATATAGTTATGTGGCATGAAGATTATTATGAAGTCGATACTGTAAGAGAGAACCAATTATTTGTAGGTAGGGACAGTGGGTACAACTTAAATAAGTACGGAGATAAGTTTGGATCTTCAGTATCTATAATAGTGGACTGTCATTTGACAAGAACAGACAGAGTAGGAATTGTTAGAGCACGATAAATATGGCTAGAAGAACTAAAATACTACCTAAAAGGCAATCTGAATTATCTCAAAATTCTATTAAAACTTATAGAGATTCTCAGAAACAACCTACACCTGATTCTATACGTGAAAATAGAGGCTATCAAACATCGGTAAAAAACGACGATGTTAAACAATTTCACATAGGGTTAAGAGATATTGATGAAACGATAGTATACTATTTTAATAATGTTATTAAACCATCTGTAAAACAGAATAATAAGAGGGTAAACGTACCCATAGTATACGGTTCTCCTGAGAGATGGGCAGCAGTTCAAAAAGATGGTTACTATCGCGATAAAAACGGTAAAATACAAACGCCATTAATAATGTTTAAAAGAGATTCTATTGAAAAAAATAGATCTTTAGGTAATAAGTTAGATGCTAACAACCCAAATAATTTCGCTATATTTGAAAAATCGTACTCTAAAAAAAATATATACGATCAATTCTCTGTACTCAATAATAGGGAACCTATTAAAGAATTATACGGGGTTATTATACCAGATTACGTAAATATAACTTATTCCTGTATAATCTTTACGGAATATGTTGAACAAATGAATAAAATAGTAGAATCTATTAACTTTGCTTCAGATGCTTATTGGGGAGACCCAGAAAAATTCAACTTTCGGGCTATGATTGATAGTTACACTACTACAACAGAAATGAATCAAGGTCAAGACCGTACAGTTAAGACTAATTTTGATATAAAAATGATGGGGCATGTAGTTCCTGATAGTATTAATACGTCTATAGCTAATATGAATAAGTTCTATTCAAAATCAGCTGTAAAATTTGGTTTAGAATTAGCAGCTACATCAGAAGTGTTAGATTCTATCGAATTATCCCCTGCGTCTAAAAATTTCAAAGGTAGATTTTACGATTCTATTACAGGTAGGACTGAAACTACTATTCAACAGAGCGGAATGACACAAACTGAAAGAACCTACTTAGGTCTTTCTATTATTATTTCTTCTAACAGCTTAACCACTAGTATAAACAGCAGTGATAATAGTATAACCTTCCAAAATGTAGCTATAGCAACGCCACCAGCTAATTTTCCCGCTTTAGAGATAAAAGATTTTCAGGTATTCATAAACGGTGTAATAGTTTCGACATCTTCTATAACTTCTATTACTCAAGTAGGGAGCAACGTAGTAATAGACTTTGGAGCAGGGCTAGGTTTCACTATTACTGACGAAATGGAAATAACATCTGTAGGAAAATTTGAAATTTAATGGCACAGATATTTTGGGAACAAATAAGAAATGAATTACCAGAAGTCGGAGAGTTTTTAACTGGCTCTTTACACTTATCTGGTTCTTTTTCTACTTCAGGTTCTTTAAATATAGATTTAGACGGAATCGACGATATTTTTAAGGTTTCTTTAGCAGGTTCTGAAAAATTTAAAATAAACACACAGGGAGTAGTACAACTATCACAATCTTTAACACCGACAGCAGTCAAAGGAGGAATTTTTTATAGTTCTAGCAATGATTATTTTTTCGGTTTTTAATAATATTTATATATAACACAAATTAAACTTTTATTTAGATAAACATGGCAACTTGGAAAAAAGTAATAGTATCGGGATCTAACATTTCTCAATTAGCAAACGATTCAGGATACTTAACGTCGGTAACGGCACAACCAGCTTTTGTTTCAGCATCAGCTGGAGGAACTGCATTAATAGCAAATAATTCATTAGGTAATCTTACATTCAGTACCGGTAGTGCCAGCACTGGTGTTGTCATATCAGGTAGTGCTGCAAATGATACCATTACATTTACTTTAGCATCTATTCCAAATACTGCTTTAGCAAATGACGGAATAACTATAGCAGGAGCTGATACTTCTTTAGGAGGTACAATCACTGCTGCAACTATTGGTAATGCAGGAGGCTTTCTTTCAGGTTCAGCTCAAATTGCTGCTAATATATCAGGTTCAATTACAGCAACATCAGCTTCAATAGCAGCAGATATCGCAGCCTTCCCATCTGCAGCAACTATATCAGGTTCTTTATCAGCAGGTGGTATAGTAGCTTTAGCAGCAGGAATAGTTTCTGCTTCTGCTTTTACTTCACCATCTCAAGGTACAGTAAGAGCTACTATAAATGGAGCAGTAACTAATGTAGATACTGGACTACAAACAGGAGATTCACCTACATTTACAAACCTAAACCTTACAGGAGATTTAACAGTACAGGGAGACCAGACTATACTAAATACTACCAATTTAGCTATTGAAGATAAGTTTATATTAATAAACTCAGGTTCAGGTACTGCAACAGACGAATCAGGTATTATTTTTGGAGGTTCAAACGGTGCTAAAAATGCAGGAGCTGCTTTAGTATGGAATGGTGACTACAATGGTAATGATGGACGTTTAGCCGTAGCTAATGCTCTTAATGCAACTGCATCAACAGCAGCAGTCTCTTACTTTGTAGGAGGTGTATTTGACGGTAGTGTAAATGATGCTGCAACAGCCCAAGCTGACCACAGAGGTAATATAAGAGTAGATTCATCTAATGATATTTTTATTTATGTGTAAATAATTAATTAATAAGTTATATTAAATTTTATGGGATTAATAGACAAAATAAAGCCTAAACAGGCTCCATCACTTTCAAAAATTGAATCCGAATTCATACTAACTAAGTTAAGGACAGCCACCTATACTGGAGAAGAATTTGAAATGTTCTATACTATTTTTAAAAAAATAGGTCAACACGTTAAATCATTAAAATAGAGACAAGGTCCTTTGGGACCTTTTGCTATTTATAAGATATATTCGTATATTATACGTATATTATTGGCCCGAAAGGGAAGTGGGCTAGAGTATTTCTAGTAGCCAACCATAATAGAACAAGATATGCCAAACTGGAAAAAAGTAATAACCAGCGGATCTTCCGCTGAACTACAATCTCTTAATGTCTCTGCTGCTGTAACAGCCTCAGGTAATATAAGCTCTTCAGCTACTATAACTGCTAACGCTTTTGTAGGAGATGGTTCAGGATTAACTAATATAGGAGGTATACCAAGCTCTACAACTATTTCAGGCTCTTTTACAACTTTAAGTGCTTCTATAGCATCAGACGTAGCATTAAACACTGCTAAAGTAACAGCTAATACCTCAAATGTAACTTCAGCAGGAGCATTAATGGACTCAGAAGTTACTGCTTTAGCTTTAATCAAAGGATTAACCGCAGCTAGTATATCTGGATCATCAAATGCATTAAGTGCTTCTGTAGCAAGTGATGTAGCTTTAAATACAGCTAAACTTACAGCTAATACAAGTAACGTTACATCAGCTGGAGCACTGATGGATTCTGAATTAGCCGAAATAGCTACAGTAAAATCTCTTCGTAAAGCTTCTATTTCAGGTTCTTCTACAGCTCTTAGCGCTTCAATAGCTTCTGACGTAGCAACAAATACAACTAAACTTACTGCTAATACTTCTAATGTAACCTCTGCAGGAGCTCTAATGGATTCGGAAGTAGCATCACTGGCAATGATTAAAAGCTTAACCGCTGCTACTATTTCAGGTTCTTCTAATTCTTTAAGTGCATCAATAGCTTCTGATGTTGCTATCAATACAGCTAAATTAACTGCAAATACTTCTAATGTTACTTCAGCCGGTGCTTTAATGGATTCTGAACTAACTAATTTAGCTGCAGTTAAAGCTATAAATCAAGGATTGACAACTACATCAAATGTAACTTTTGGAGGTATAACAGCTACATCTTTAAATGTGACTCACGTTACATCATCTTTTATTACTTCCTCGACTATACAAACTGAAGGTTCTAATATATTCGGTGATGCCATAAGTGATACTCAAGTCTTCAACGGCCATATAACCGCATCAGGTAATATAAGTGGAAGCGCTACTAGTACTATAAGAGTAGGAGGTGATATTGTTGGAGGCGGAAGAGGAACATTTACTGGTAGAATCACGGCACCAAGTATTGTTGTTACTTCTAAAATACTTAACAATGGAGCTACAAATGCAGGAACAGTATTAATAGATGATGGACTTACTATTTCTGGAAATGTAACAGCATCAAATAATATAAGCTCTTCAGCTACTATAACAGCAAATGCATTCATAGGAAATGGTTCAGGGCTAACTAGTTTACCCGGTTTATTTAGTTCGACCACAGTATCCGGTTCTTTTACTGCACTTAGTGCTTCAATTGCAAGTGATGTCGCAATTAATACAGCTAAGTTAACTGCTAATACTTCAAACGTAACTTCTGCTGGAGCATTGATGGATAGTGAATTAGCTGAGATTGCAACTGTAAAATCTTTACGCAAGGCTTCTATTTCTGGATCTTCTAATGCACTGAGTGCGTCTATAGCTTCGGATGTAGCTACTAATACTGCCAAACTTACAGCTAATACTTCAAACGTAACTTCGGCAGGTGCATTAATGGATTCTGAAGTATCAGCTTTAGCTTTAATCAAAGGTCTAACAGCAGCAACTATTTCTGGTTCTTCAAACTCTCTTAGTTCTTCTATTGCAAGTGATGTAGCTTTAAATACTGCTAAAGTAACAGCTAATACCTCAAATGTAACTTCAGCAGGAGCTCTTATGGACTCAGAATTAGCCGAAATAGCAACTGTTAAGGCTTTACGTAAAGCATCTATATCCGGTTCATCTACTGCTCTTAGCGCATCGATAGCATCCGATGTTGCTACCAATACAGCTAAACTTACGGCTAATACTTCTAATGTAACTAGTGCTGGTGCATTAATGGATTCTGAGCTTACTAACCTAGCAGCAGTAAAAGCTATTAATCAGGGTTTAACAACATCTTCAGATGTAGAATTTACATCTATACAAGCGACATCGTTAAATGTAACGCATGTTACATCTTCTGGTAATATAAGTGCAAGTGGAAACTTTATAGGAATATCTGGTTCGTTTGATTACGTAAAAACCAGCAGACTACAAGTAGGAGCTGCAGGCGGTACAGAC
>Ga0209336_10001498_pt1 | contig 11379 bp, 17 predicted proteins | sample LinPmetageLP32_FD_184042 | JGI IMG/M metagenome (GOLD analysis project Ga0209336, IMG submission 184042) | Marine viral communities from the Pacific Ocean - LP-32 (SPAdes) (version 2) | ecosystem: Environmental > Aquatic > Marine > Oceanic | place: Pacific Ocean | collected 2009-08-23 | reverse complement strand
TAACAAAAGCAATTAAGCCACCAACATTGGTGGCTTTTTTGTTATAGTAAACCTATGGCAAGTTTATCAAGCATAAGGTCAGGTCTCTCAACGAGACTTGCAACAATTTCAGGATTAAGTGTATATGCTTTTGTCCCTGATTCAATAGAGCCACCAACTGCCGTAGTTGGAGTGATGAGTTCAGTAGATTATGATTCTACAATGTCTCGTGGCTCAGACTCATACGAAATACCTCTTTATCTTTATGTCTCAAGAGTTGACGCAGAATTATCACAAGATTCACTTGATGAATTTCTTGCAGGAAGTGGAAGCTCAAGCATAAAACAAGCAATAGAAGGAGACTCAACACTTGGTGGTGTAGTATCTTCTGCTAGAGTTGTTGAAGCAAGCAATTATGGTGTATATACTATAAACAGTATTGACTATTTAGGCGTTGAATTTAGCGTGGAGATAATAACATAATGTATGAAATAATTAATGGAATATCAGTCGGAGATAAGTATTTTGCTGAAGGCGAATATACAGACGGCAAAGGTATTCCACAAAAAAGTATCAAATGGTTAGTGGAACAAGGAAGTCTTGTTAAAGTAACAAAAGCCCAACAAGAAAAAAAGTTACAAGAAGTTGCTAAAGTAAGGGCAAGAGATGATAAAGGACATTTTATCGCTGACGACCCAAGCACAGAAAAAAACGAAGCTTGGGTAGAAAAGGAAGAAGAATAATGGACAAAGAATTTAAGTCGGTAAATTTTGCTTTAGATACTGAGATAGAAGGAAAAGTCGAAGCAGTATTTTCAGTTTTTAATACTGTTGACTCAGACGGAGACGTTGTAGTACCCAACTCATTAAAATCAGCTTGGGGACAAGATAAAGAAGTACCAATGGTTTGGTCTCACAAGTGGGAAGCACCTATTGGCAAAGCTACAATAGTTCAAGATAATGAAAAAGCAGTAGCTAAAGGAGAATTTTTCTTAGATACAGAAGCAGGACAAGAAGCATATAAACTTGTCAAAGCTATGGGAGATTTACAACAATGGTCATTCGGATTTCAAGTAGATGACGCAGAAGAAGGTCAGTTTACAAAAGACGGACAATCTACAAACGTCAGGTACATAAAATCTGCAACTGTTTACGAAGTATCTCCAGTACTGGTTGGTGCAAATCAATTAACTCACACACTATCAGTCAAAGAGAAAAAAGAACAAGATGTAAAAAATGTTGAATCGGGTCTTAGATTCACAGATGAAGCCAAGAGTGTGCTTAACACAATCGACAGTTTCATTGATAGAGCAAAAGAACTTACTTCTTTACGCTTAGAAAAAGGCAAAATGTTATCAAAGTCTGCTCAAGATTCACTTATGCAGATTCAAGACCGAATCCAAGATGTCTATAACGATATAGACTCAATTCTTGGACTTGGCTCAGAAAAAGAAGAAGCAAAGCAACCTTCTGATGAACTAGACAAACTTTGGTTAACAACTCAAGAAGTCTTGGCACAAAGTCAAGGCATAACTATTGAAGGAGAATAAGAATGAGTAAATTAACAGAACTCAATCAGGAACTCCACGCATTAAGAGAAACACAACACGCTAACATTCAAGAAATGAAGGAAGCCTTCGAAGGTGGACAAGAAGTTTCAGTTGAAAAAAAGCAAGCCATTGAAGATGTCAATGTCGAGTTGGAGACTCTTAACGCAAAAGTAAACGAGTTAAACGCTCTTGAAGTTCAAGAAGCAAGACTTGAGGACGCATTAGAAAAAGGCAAAGAAGTTAAATCAATGCCTATCCACAATGACGAGCCAAAAGAAGTAAGAAAATCTCTTGGTGGTCAATTTATGGACTCTAATGCTTACAAAAGTTTTATGGAAAATGGACAAAAGAACATTAACTCCGAACTTAAGTGGAATCCACAAGTAGAAATGAAAACTACTTTAACAGAATCAGGTTACCCACCTGCTGTTACAAGGTCAGACTTAGTAGTACCTACTGCTACACTTGACCCATTACAAATACCTGACCTTATTGATACCATTATCACAGATAACTATCAATACAAGTATTTGGAAGAAACCACATTCACTAACAACGCAACTGCAAAAGCTGAAGGTACGGCTCTTGGAGAAAACGCTCTTGCTTTTACAGAGAGAACAGAAAATATCCGAAAAATCGGTGCTTTCATTCCTGTAACAGAAGAATTGTTAGCTGACGTGTCTGCCGTTGGAGGTTATCTTGATTCAAGATTGCAAACAATGGTAAGACTTGCAGTCTCAGACCAAATGGTTGGAGGCTCAGGTGCAGGTGCAAACCTAACAGGTATCGTAAATAAAGCTGGAATTAATACTTTCGGATACGGTGCTTATGGTGGAAACCTAAAAAGAATTGGTCAAGTTTATGAAGCAATTACTGAAATTCAGAAGGATAGCTTCTTAACACCTGACGCAATTATTATGCACCCTTCAGACTGGTATCAACTAGTCACCGAAGTCAATGCAGTTACAACAAGTGGTAGCTTAAACCCTCTATTTGTTGGTGCAGGACAATTCGGTGGTGGCGTTGCACCTACCCTTTGGGGACTGCCTGTTGTATTATCAACAGAAGCAGGTGCAGGTACAGTAATCGTTGGTGTATTCGGTGGTGGACAAGCTATTCATATAGTCGCAAGACAAGGTATGGAAGTTGCAATGTCCGACTCTCACGACGACAATTTCGTAAAAGACATTGTTGTTATGAAAGCAACAGTACGAATGGGAATGCCTATTTATAGAGCTTCAGCATTCTGTACTATTACTGCATTCTAATAAATTAGATTATGGCTTTGATGTCCCATTTCTCTTACGAGAGTGGGACATCTAGCAAAAGGAAAATTATGAAATTAAAAAAAGATATATGGGTTAACGACAAAGGCGAATGTGCTGAGTCAAACGAAGGCTTGCCAAAAGGTTGGAATAAAGGAAAACTTATAGGCAAAGCAGGACAAGATATGCACGAAGCAGATTACAAAGCTCTTAAGTTCGTTACAACAAAAGCAAAAGCACCTAAAGAAAACAAAGCTAAGTAGGTCTTAGGTGGCACAGTATGTGGACAAAGCTGACTTAAAAGCGTATATTGGTTTATCAGGTACAGGACAAGATGACAATATAGATACTGCTATTGATTCTGCTTGCAGATTAATTGATAGTATTTGTGGTAGAAAATTCTCACAAGATAGCACAGTTGTCGATAAAACTTTTACACCTAAAACTAGGTTGTACATAGATACACCTGACATTTCTACAACTACTGGTTTAATAGTTAAGTTAGATACAAATGATGACGGTAGTTTTAACAAGACACTTACTTTAAACACAGACTACATTGTTGAGCCAACTAATCCTAGAGTCATAAAGATTGCAGGTGGCACAACTTACTACGAGCCTTTTAACAAAATAACAATTCTTGATACAAGAAGCTCAGAGAGATTTGACCCAACAATAAAAAACAATATTAAAATTACTGCAAAGTGGGGATATTCGATTGTCCCTGAAGATATTAAGACTGCAACATTAATACAAGCTCTTAGATATTTTAAGAGAAAAGATACTCCATTCAATACATACGGAGATATCTCAACAGGCGTTAGTGAACTCTTTTCACGTCTTGACCCTGATGTCCAAACAATACTCAAAGGACACAAAAAAGTCACTCTAAGTGGCACAATTCTATAATTATTTTTAAATAATAACAAAAGCCTATAAACATTGAACTTTTTTCTATGGATTTCTTTTATTTAACTTGTATATAATCTTAGATTATGGAATAATTAAGTATTGAATGAAACATATAAAAAAAAGAAGGGAGTTGATTTCAATGAGTAATGTAAAAGAAAAACTAACAGTAGTTGGAGTAGCAAAAAGAAAATTAGGTAGTGATGATTGGGTCAAGTCAGAAGTTATTGGATTTAATACTACTACACTAGAAACAAAAAATAACATAGGACAAACTATGGATATTGAAGAAAAAATTGCATTTGCTTTATTCAACAAAGCACTAGCAGGAGAACTTGACTTAGTAGAATCTACAACACATAGATTTCAAGCATTTATGAATACTACTGATGACAATGCAGAATGTATTGTTAATGTTTATATTCATACTGTTAGAGACTTTGAAAATGGTAGCAAGGATTTTTCAATATCTTATCGTGGTAGAGATAAAATATCTAATCAACCTTATGCAAGTTTTTGGACAAGTGTTAATTACAATGCTGATGACTTTGCAAATTGGGGTAAATAAAAATACTTAAATAAACCCACCTGCTTCGGTAGGTGGGTTTTTTTTTGTTAGTATGTCTTTATGGCAACAAATAAAAGTATTCAAATGAGTGGAATGACTCAAATAAAAAGAAAACTATTAAACGCAGGTTTCACTCTTATACCTTTGCGTCATCTTATGAATGAACACTCAGAAATTATTGTTGAAGAAGCTAAAAGAGTCGCACCTGTTGATACTGGTGCTTTGCAAAAATCTATTAGAGCTAAGAAGGTTGCTATGCGAGGAAGGTTGCCTACTTCAATCAAAGTAGAAGCAACTGCACCACATTCAGCTTTTGTACACGGAAACTTTAAGAGACTTCCTAATAGTTACAGATTGCCACCCAAAAAAAATAGAAAAGGTTGGGGTGGTGCTAATTGGAGAACGAAACCACATTACCCACCTTTACAACCAATAAAAGACTGGGCTAGTAGAAAAGGAGATATCAATCCTTATTCTGTGGTAAACTCAATCAACGAGAGAGGAACACCCTTAGTTCCATTCTTACTTATAGCTGAAAAAAATACAAGAAAAGATAGACGCAAAATTACTAAAAGAGTATCAGCAGAAATTTCTTTGGCTTGGAAATTAAAAAAGTAAGGCTAAGATAAGGAGAGATATGTCAAAGTATGGATATGGTGGCAGTAAGCCGTCAAGAAGAAGAAGTAGAAGAAGGACAGGTAAAAAGTAAATGGCTTTTATACACGGTAAAGATACCAAAGTTTTTATGGACTCAACAGATTTGAGTTCTTTTTTAAGTTCTGCTGACCCAAGTAGAACAGTTGATGTTGGAGAGACAACCACTTTTGGTAACTCTAACAAAACATTTGTCTCAGGAGAAAAAGACGCAACAGTATCATTCGCAGGATTTTTTGACGCTACTGCTGACAATGTAATTCAAGGATTAATCGGTGCTAATGATAAAGTCGCTCTTATTGGATTTGACGGTGTTGACGCAACAGATGATTGTATGTTCGGCAAAGGTGTTACAACTAACTATGGGATTTCAAGTCCTGTTGGAGATGTTGTTGCAGTTACCTTTGACTTACAAGCAAGTGGTTTTTTTAGTGGAAGCGTTTTAGAGAATGCTACTGTTACTGCAACAGGTAACGGAACTGCTAGAGATAATTCAAGTTCTACTACTAATGGTGGTGGTGCTTTTATAATTGCTTCATCAGTATCAGGAACAAGTACGCCTACGTTGACTGCTAAGATTACACACTCAGCAGATAACTCAACATACGCAGACCTTGTAACTTTTACTGCTTTGACATCAGCAGGTGCTGAAGTAAAAGAAGTAGCAAGTGGCACAACAGTTAATCGATACTTAAAAGTCGTTTATACTGTTAGTGGAACAAACCCAAGTTTCAATGTTATAGTTGGATTTGGAAGAAATAATTAAAAGGAGAATATATGGCATTTGTACACGGTAAAGATTCAGTATTTAAGTTAGACAACGCGTCTGCTTCATTAACTGATATCTCAGCTTTTGTAAACAATGTTGATTTTCCTGAAACATCAGATGTATCTGAAACTACAACACTAGGTGCAGATAATAAAACATATATCGCAGGTCTTAAAGACGCGACAATCGGATTGTCAGGTCTTTGGGATTCTACTGCTGACGCTATATTTGGTGCAGTTGTTGGACAATCAGCAACTCTATCTTTTGAATATAGCCCTGAAGGAACTGGTAGTGGCAAGGTAAAATATACTGGAGAAGCAATAATGACTTCTTATGCCATATCAAGTCCCGTAGGAGATGTCGTAGGATATTCTGCCGATATGCAAGTTTCAGGTGCAATCACACGAGCAACACATTAATAATTAAAAGGAGAGCTAGACGTATGGCTAAAATTTTAAATTTAGATGACATCAAGTCATTACCTGATGTGCCAACTAAGACTATTGATATTCCACAATGGAATGTCTCTATGAAGGTAAAAGGCATATCTAAAAAAATGCAAATCGAATTAGGTCGATTAATCAATGGCGAAGAAACAGACGCTTTTGATTATCAAAAAGCACTTCTCAAAGAGAGTGTTGTAGACCCTGTATTAACTGATGAAGCAATAGATACGCTCTATGAAAAAGACGCAACAGTTATAGATTTAATATTTGCAGAACTCAATACACTTAACGGTGTGGGAAGTGAGATTGAATCGGTATTAGCCGAAGATTTCAAAAGCTAACCCTGACTTAGCCTTCCAATTTAGATTAGCTCGCGACTTAAGAATGACAGTTGGCGAACTAAGGACTAAAATGTCATCATTGGAGTATTCTCAATGGGCAACCTACTACTATGTAGAGCAACAAGAGAAAAACAAACAACAAGCTATGGCAGAAGCAGAAGCTAAGAAAAGGAAACAAAGATAATGGGTAGTTCAAATATCCTAATTAAACTTGTCCTACAAGGATTTACAAAAGCACAAGCTCAAATGAATACATTGGGCAGTAAGACTGATAAATCTTCTGCAAAGTTTAGTAAGTTTGGTAAAGTTGCAGGCACAGTCGGTATTGCCGTTGGTATTGCTTTAGTCAAAGGTCTATCTTTAGCAGTATCAGAATACGCTAAATTTAATGACAAGATGACTCAGTCTCTTGCCATTATGAATACAACTGTTGAAGAACAAAAAGCTATGGAGTCTCAAGCTATGGCTCTATCAAGAACAACAAGAATTTCTGCTGAACAATCTGCCGAAGCCTATTTCTTCTTAGCTTCAGCAGGTTTAGACGCACAACAATCCATAAGTGCATTACCACAGGTTGCAAAATTTGCTCAGGCAGGTATGTTCGATATGGCTCTTGCTACTGACTTAGCAACTGACTCACAGTCTGCATTAGGATTAACAGTAGATGACGCTCAACAAAACTTAGAAAACCTAACAAGAGTTACAGATGTATTAGTAAAAGCTAACACATTAGCCAACGCTTCTGTACAACAGTTCTCAGAAGCTCTTACAAACAAAGCAGGTGCTTCTCTTAAGGTTGCCAACAAAGGTATTGAAGAAGGTGTAGCAGTCTTATCAGCTTTTGCAGATAGAGGTGTTAAAGGTGCAGAAGCAGGCGAAAAGTTAAACCAGTTACTTAGAGATATTCCTAGAGCTACTGCAAAAAATAGCGAGGAGTTTAAGAAACTTAATCTTCAAATGTTTGACTCAGAAGGCAACTTACTTAATGTTGCTGACTTGGTAGAAAACTTAGACTCAGTATTATCTCCAATGTCTGATGAACTTAAAGCAAGTACATTAGACCAGTTGGGTTTGAATCGTGGTGTAGCTGACGCAGTTAAAATCTTGTCAGGTGCAGGTAATGAGATTAGGAATTATCAAAATGCTTTAGAGGACGCAGGAGGAATGACTGAACAAGTTGCTGACAAGCAAATGGGGTCTTTAAACGCTAAGACTGACATAATGAGACAATCATTTAGCGAGCTAGGGTCAGAGATTGGTGCTTCAGTAACACCATTCGTAATAGATTTAGTAGAAGAAATCTCAGCAGGTGTTCAAGGATTTACTGATTTTATAAAACAAGTTAAACAAACAAACAGAGAACTTGAAAAATCAGGAGATAAATTAGAAATCTATGGCTTTGGTCTTACTGGAGTAGAAGCTAAACAAAGACAAATAGAAGAACAGAACAAAAAAACTGCTCAAACTTATCAGGAATATGCAAGAACAGTACAAGTAGCAAATGAAAAACAAGAGTTTCAAGATAAAATTACTAGAGACTTAGCTCAAGGTATGCACGGACTTGATGAACTATCACAACGTCAAATTAATAACAATAAAGATTTAGCAGACTCAGTTGAAGAACTTACAGACGAAGAAAAGAAACTTAACGAAGAACGACAAAGTAAGGCTATTCCAATACTCAGCAGAATATTAAGTGCTACACAAAAACTAAATGATATAAAACAAAGAGAAATTGATTTAGAGAAGGCAAGAAATAGTGAAGCACAGAAGAAAATCAAAGCTGATGATAACTTACAAAAAGCAATAGAAGAAGTAACAAAGGCTGAATCTGAGTTAGAAAAACAAAAGATAGAATCTAAAAAAGTAACATTAGAAGAAAAATTAGCTATCGAGAGTCAAAGAGTAGCCGTTGAGAGATTAGAAGAACAAGAAGAACGTAGTAAGTTACAAGAACTGCAACTTGCAGTCGCAAAACAAAAACTTACTGAAATAACTATTGCTAGTGAGAGTGCAACCAATGACGAGACACAAGCCCAAAGAAGTTTAGATAGAGCGTTAGAAGATGTCACAAGAGCAGAGGTAGAACTTGAAAAAGCAACTACTGACCTTGCAGAAGCACAAAAAGAATTAAACGAAGCTACTGCTCAAACACCTGAGAACTTAATGGAAATAGCATTAGCAAAAATGGAACTAGACGAAGCTATCGCTGACCAAAAAGCATTATCTTCTTTTACAGTCGCAATAGAGCAAATGGAGAAACTTGGTCTCGGTACTTTTAGTAATCTATATAACGGCTTTATGAAAATGATTACAGACGCTAGAAGGTTAACTAATGGTGGAACTCCACCACCTATCACTCCACCTACAACACCACCTCCCCTTAAAGAAGTTATAGAAGAAATAGAAGAAGAATCAAAAGGTTTACCTGACAAGAATGGTGGTAGCAGATTTAATGCTTCAGGTGTTCAAGATTTTGCAAGTAGCCTTGACCCTTCAACATCAGGTCATATAGGAACTGGTGGTGGTAGTAATACCGTAATAACAGTTAACACAGGTGCATTACTAGGAAGCACAACTGATGTAGAGCTTGCCGTAATAAGTGCTTTAGAACAAGCCAAGAGAAAAGGTATTAAGGTTGCTCTCTAATGAGTGCCAATTTTGATTCCAATGTATCTTTAACTCTACAAATAGCTTTTGATTCAGAGCCTTTTGATGAATCACAATCATATACAGATATAACAACTTACCTTAGAGCTTTTACAACTAGACGTGGACGAGCGAACGAGATTGGAGAGTTCGTTGCAGGTACAATGAGCTTCTCAGTATCAAACGCTGACAATAGATTTAACCCTAACAATACTTCTAGTCCTTATTATGACTCAGGTAATGCAAGAACAAAAATACAACCTCTTAAAAGAGTTCGTATGTCTGCTACTTATGATTCATCAACCTATGTTATTTATGAAGGTTTCTTACAATCTATTCCTGTAAAGTTTATCTCAGAAGGTGCTGACTCTATTGTTACCTTTACTTGTGCTGACGCATTTAAGATATTTCAGTCTGCTCAGTTAGACGGTATTGGTTGGCGTTTAGGTCAAGCAGGTTTCTCAGAGTTAGGAAGTTCTACACGCTTAAGTTATGATGACGCACAGGAATTATCTTCTTCAAGAGTTACTCGTATCTTAGACTCTATTGGTTTTCCTAGTAACAGGAGAGATGTTCTTAGTGGTACAAAACAAGTCATAGTACAACCTATATCAACAAATGTTCTTACAGGTTTAAGAGAATGTGAGACTGCTGAGAATGGACAATTCTTTATTTCTAAAGACGGAAAAGCAACGTTTAGAAATAGAGATTACAAACTCTCAAATGCAAAAGCAGTTAATGTTCAAGGTGCTTTTAGTAATGACGGTAGTAACTTACCGTACACAAATGTCTCTACTTCCTTTGATGACAATGAGATTATAAATGTTTATGAGTGGCAGAGAAGTGGTGGTAGTACACAATACAAAGCTGACGCTGATTCTGTGCTGAGATACAGACCTAAAGAGAGTACTAAGACAACAATTAACATTAATGATTCTGATGTTTTATCAATTATTGAACAGAAAATAGCAGAGACTTCTTTGCCAATTTTAAGAATAGATACCTTATCTGTTAACCCTAGAGAGAATACTTCTCTTTGGGAACAAGTTTTAGGACGAGAGTTCGGAGATAGAATATCTGTTAAGATAGTTAATGTTGACGGTAGTAGCTTTACTGATGAACTTTGGATAGAATCAATAACGCATACTGTAAACGCTAGTAATCAAAGTTGGGACTTTACTGCGACATTAAGTCCGGCAGGAAGCTCGGCTTGGATATTAGGTCAAGCAAAACTTGGAGAAGGAACAAGGTTAGTTTATGCTTAGTAAAAAGGAGAATTTATAAATGGCAGGTTTTAAAGTTTGGACAACAGGAGACTTAGTAAACGCTTCTGATTTTAACTCATACCTACAAGAACAGGTAATAATGCGTTTCGCTAACTCAACTGCTAGAGATTCAGCAGTCAGTTCAGCAGAAGAAGGTATGTTCTGTTTCTTAGCAGATAGCAATACTCTACAATTTTATAATGGCTCAGCTTGGGCTTCATTCATTGGAGAAGGAGATATAACTGGAATCACAATAACAACTGCTTCTACATCAGGTCTCTCAGGTGGTGCAACTGCTACATCAGGTGCATTCAGTTCAACTTTAGTTATCGCACCTGCTCAAGCAAGTGCAGTTACCGTTGCTTCTACTGATATAATTTTAATTGGAGACGCTAGTGATAGCAACGCAGTAAAAAGGACAACAGTTGCAGATATTAATAACTTAGTATCAGCAGGTGTATCATTAGGCTTAGTATTGGCTTTGAGTTAAGAGAGGATAAAAAATGGCAGATACATTACATTCAGTACAAGGTGTATTAGGAACATCAGCAGGAGATATTGTTGACGCAGTTCCTTCATCTACAACTGAAACAGTCATAGGTATTTTAGTATCTAATGTAAATTCAAGTAGTGCAGACGTAACAATAGATTTAAGTGTTACAAAATCAGGTGGAACATTAAGACACATTTTAAACAATGTGAGCTTACCATTCGGCACAACTATTGAGATTACAACAAAGATAACATTGGAGACTGGCGATAAGCTACAAGGTTTATGTTCAAGTGCTTCTAGTGGAGAATATAACGTTTCATTCTTACGACAAACTTAGAGAGGTAATTTATGAGTTATCTTGGCTCTCAACCGAACAATTTAAAGCAGAACATTGGTTTATACACACCTAGTGAAATACTTCAATTAGAAAAAGACGGTCAATGGGGTGGCTCATTAGAACTTATTGAAGAACAGAATGTTAGTGGCACACCG
>Ga0209336_10001494_pt1 | contig 11386 bp, 13 predicted proteins | sample LinPmetageLP32_FD_184042 | JGI IMG/M metagenome (GOLD analysis project Ga0209336, IMG submission 184042) | Marine viral communities from the Pacific Ocean - LP-32 (SPAdes) (version 2) | ecosystem: Environmental > Aquatic > Marine > Oceanic | place: Pacific Ocean | collected 2009-08-23 | reverse complement strand
CTATCAGTAAATTAAACAGTCAGCTTAAACTAAATGTTGACTTGGGTATTGATGTACAGTATGGTAAAAATTATGCAGAAGTCCATTAGAAGGAGAAAAAAGAATGGCAACAAGAAGAGTAAAACTAACAGGTATCGCTGAATGGTCTAAGGTATTTGTACAAAATCGTGACACTAAAGGTTATGAAGGTGCTTATGAAGACTGTGATGGTGCTTGCACTATAGATCTTATAATGGATGACAGTAACTTAAGTCTGTTACAAGCCTCAAGATCTATGAAGAAAGGCTCACCTGATAGAGATGGTAGAGGTACTAAGGTTACGTTTGTACGTAAGTATGATACAGGTAGAGATTGGGATAGCGGTGCACCTGTTGTGCTAAAGCCTGATGATTCTAAATGGGATCTAGAAGTTGATGGGTTCATTGGTAATGGATCTAAGGTAGAGGTACATCTATCTGTCTATGATACTAAACGTAAGGACATAGTAGGTACTAGGTTAGACAAGGTTAAAGTTCTTGATATTGTACACTTTGAACCTGATGATGTTGAAGAGGTTACTGTACCTCCGACACAACCAGTTGTAGCTGATGACGCAATACTGTTCTAAGCTATGAAAAGGCGTAACCCTGTGGCAAAAGAAGTACGTACCCCTAAGTACCGACTCAGGGTTATTGCCGACAAAACAAAAAAATTGTTTAGAAAAAGGAAACATAAAAGAGATGGAAGTAGAATTAGTAAAACAGATTGATACTCTTGTTGATGATATCTATGAGGTTGTTAAAGGTAAAGGTAATTGGACAGGTACTTTAGGGTCTTTCTTAGGTAAAGGTATTGCTTTAGTAGCTAACCAAAGGTTTAGTAAGCCACAAGAACCACGCAGTTATTTGTCTCTATCTTCTATAGGTATGCCTTGTAAACGTAAGCTATGGTATAAAGTTAATCGTGCAGGTGAGGGTGAACCCCTTACTCCCAACACACTACTAAAGTTTTTTTACGGTGACATGATTGAAGAGTTACTGTTGAGTTTAGCTGCAGGTGCTGGCCACTATGTAGCTGGTGAACAGTGTAGACTTGATGTGCATGGTATTAAAGGACATAGAGATGCAGTGATAGATGGTATGACAGTGGATGTTAAGTCTTGTAGTAGCTATGCATTTAAGAAGTTTAAGAGTGGTAATCTTAGAGATGATGATCCCTTTGGTTATATCTCTCAGCTTAGTTCTTATGTCTATGCAGGTAAGGATGACCCACTTGTTACTGACAAAACACATGGTGCTTTCTTAGCTATAGATAAACAGAATGGTCATGTATGTTTAGATGTGTATGACTTTACAGAAGAACTAAAGACTAAAGAAAAAGAAATGCTTGAAGCAAAGGCTATGGTAGTAGGTGATATACCTAAAGAGCGTATACAACCAGTACCTCAGAGTAAGACAAGCCCTAACACTAAGTTAGCTATGGCTTGTAGTTACTGTGAGTATAAGAAACTTTGCTGGCCAGACTTAAGAACTTTTAAATATTCTTATTCTATTGAGCACTTAGTTCATGTAGAAAAAGAACCTAAAGTTCCTGAGATTACAGCATGAGTAAGTCAGCTAAAGCAAAGGGCAGAGTAGGTCAACAAGAGATCAGAGATAAGTTGCTTGAAACTTTCCCTGAGTTTGAGCCTGATGATATTAAGAGTACAACTATGGGTGATACAGGTGAGGACATTCAACTTAGTCCAGCAGCAAGAAAGAAGTTACCCATTACTATAGAAGTTAAGCGTAGGAAATCAGGTCTTAAGACAGTCTATGGTTACATGAATCAAGCTACTAACCATGGCAAAGGAGACCCTGTTGTTTTCTTTCGTGCTGATAGAAACCCTTGGGTTGTTATCACAGAGTTAGATCATTACATGGATCTATTAAAAAATTGGAAGAGAGACTAACATGAAAAAGAATATGAAGATCTGGGGTATCGTACAAGGTCCAATATCTGTACGTGATTTACCAGGTCAAGACTACCCTTCTGGAGCTAAATGGTATCATGAATGTAGGGTAGAAATAGATGGAAAGATGGATGTAGTACCGTATTGGTTCTATGATCTAGACTCTGCCTATGAAATGAAGAAACATTTTGATACCACTATTGAACCCCTTGAAATAAAAATAAATTATGGAGAACTTTACGATGCCTAATACAGCAGTAATATTTACCTGTGCCCATGTAGACCCGAATGTTTCTAATGAAAGATTTGATTTACTTGGTAAACTTATCTATGACTTACGCCCAGATTATGTAGTTGATCTTGGTGATGGTGCTGATATGAAATCTTTAAATAGTTATGATACTAAATACCCACAAGCTATTGTATCTCAAAATTATGAAGAAGATATTAATCATTACAATGAAGCACAGGATAGACTGAGGATAAAGTTTAAAGAGATGAAACGTAAAAGACCTAAATACTATGGACTTGAAGGTAATCACGAGCATAGAATTAAAAAAGCTATCTCTCTTGATCCAAGACTTGAAGGTACAAAGTACGGTATAAGTTTTAAACACTTACAAACAGATCATTACTTTGATGAGTACCATGAGTATAGAAACTCTGGTCCAAGTATCTTTAATAAAGATGGTGTATCTTATGCTCACTATCTTTCAAGTGGTAACTTTGGTACTGCTATGTCTGGCATGCACCATGCTTACGGTATGTTAAATAAAAGACATCACTCAATTACAGTAGGCCATAGTCATAAACGATCTATCTTTTTTAAGGATGACTCATACCCTAACCCAACTATAGGTTTAGTTGCAGGTTGCTTTAAAGGAGCTGAAGAAGCTTGGGCAGGTCAAGCTAACTTAGATTGGTGGAAGGGTGTAGTAATAAAAAGAAATGTAGATCAAGGTTACTATGACCCAGAGTTTGTAAGTCTTGAAAGACTTAAAGCTTACTATAAATAATCTTGACAAATGTTTAATAAAGAGTATAACTGGGAGTTTACAAATGGACTATGAGATAATTATAAAGGTTGCAGTAGATCCTGATGCAAACTTTCTTGAAGTGGGTGAGATTAATAACTCAAGTGTTATTAAGCAAGTAGTAACTGATTGTTTATATGATATAGATGATCTAGAAATTAAAGAATGTGAGGTAATAAAAAATGGTCAGAGGTAATAATTTTAATAGTTATCAAAAGCAAGCAAGTCAAACAACAGTATATGACAAGGTAGATCTTGTTATCTATCCAGCGTTAGGTTTACTAAGTGAGGCAGGTGAGGTAGCAGGAAAAGTTAAAAAAGTTTTAAGGGATAAGGGTGGTAACTTTTCTCCTGAGGATAAGCTACAAATAGCAGATGAGTTAGGTGATGTGCTGTGGTACATTGCTGCTATGTGTAATGATTTAAATGTAAACATGGAAGATGTAGCACAGAACAATCTTAATAAATTAAACAGTCGTATGGCACGTAATGTAATAAAGGGAAGTGGAGATTACAGATGAGTAACATGTTACCAACAGACTACCAAGCATTCATTCACACATCAAGGTATGCTCGATGGGTAGAAAAAGAAAATCGCAGAGAGACATGGCCTGAGACAGTGGCTAGGTATATGGATAATGTAGTTTCTCCTATCGTATCAGATTTAAACGTCCTTGATAAAATTGAATTAAATATACTTGATTTAAATGTCATGCCTAGTATGAGGTCAATGATGACAGCAGGTGCAGCTGCAGATAGAGACAACACTTGTATGTACAACTGTAGTTATCTACCAGTAGATGATGTTAAATCTTTCGATGAAGCTATGTTTATACTACTGTGTGGTACAGGTGTAGGCTTTAGTGTTGAGCGTCAGTACATAAATAAACTACCTGAAGTACCAGAATTGTCTGATAGTGATACAACTATTATAGTTAAAGATAGTAAGGAAGGTTGGGCTAAAGCATTCAGACAAGTGATAGCTTTATTGTATGCAGGTGAGATACCTAAGTGGAATGTATCTAAGGTTAGACCTGCTGGTGCTAGACTTAAGACGTTTGGTGGTAGAGCATCTGGTCCTGCACCTTTGATTGATCTGTTTAACTTTACTATTGGTGTATTTAAAAGTGCACAGGGAAGAAAGTTAAACTCTATTGAGTGCCATGATTTAATGTGTAAGGTAGGTGAGGTTGTTGTAGTAGGTGGTGTACGTAGGTCAGCTATGATCTCACTATCTAATTTAACTGATGATAGAATGAGACATGCAAAGGATGGAAAGTTTTGGGAATTAAATGGTCAACGTCAATTATCTAACAACTCAGTATGTTACACTGAAAAACCTGATGAAACTGCTTTCATAAGAGAGTGGCTCTCATTAATAGAATCAAATAATGGTGAGCGTGGTATCTTTAATAGACAGGCTGCTAAAAAACAAGTTGCTAAGAATGGTAGACGTGACCCTAACTATGACTTTGGAACTAACCCATGCAGTGAAATTATACTAAGACCATATCAATTCTGTAACCTTACTGAAGTAGTTGTGAGAGCAACAGATACTCTTGATACACTATCAGAGAAAGTTAGGTGTGCTACTATACTAGGTACAATACAATCTACCTATACTAAGTTTCCATACCTACGTAAGATATGGCAAAACAATACAGAAGAAGAAAGACTTCTTGGTGTTAGCCTTACAGGTATTATGGATAACCCGTTGATGACTTTTGTAAATAAAGGACTTGATAAAACACTAGAGCATTTAAAAAATATTGCTATTACTACCAATGCTAATTGGGCAGAGCGTTTAGGTATACCTGTAGCTACAGCTATTACCTGTGTTAAACCTAGTGGTACAGTCAGTCAACTTGTAGACAGTGCCTCAGGTATACATGCCAGGCATTCACCTTACTACATACGTACAGTACGGGCTGATAACAATGATCCTTTAACTCAGTTTATGAAAGACCAAGGTATACCCTTTGAACTGTGTGTAAGTAAGCCTGAAACTACTACAGTGTTTAGCTTCCCTGTACAAGCACCTAATAAAGCTGTTACAAGGAATGATATAACAGCTATTGATCAATTAAATATGTGGTTAATTTATCAAAGACACTGGACAGAACACAAACCATCTGTTACAATATCAGTTAGGAAAGGAGAGTGGATACCAGTGCTTAATTTTGTACATCAAAACTTTGATGAGGTAAGTGGTGTGTCATTCTTACCACATGATGATCATATATATCAACAAGCACCATACACAGAGGTTGATAAAATTAAACCAGTATTTAAACACGATGAAGAGGGTTTTATAACCGATGAGATTTTAACTCATAGCTATCAAACATTATTAAAAATGATGCCTAAAAAAATAGATTGGTCTAAGCTATCAGACTTTGAATCAGAAGACACAACGAAATCATCTCAGACCTTTGCATGCACTGGCGAAGTCTGTGAAATTGTAGACATCAGTGCTTAAGGAGAGACAAATGAAAGTTACTATTGATAATAAAGAACATGAAATTGATGAAGAGAACAGTGAGTTAATGGCAGTACTTAATACTATTAAGCTTGGGGATAACTCTTTAGGTTTATTAAATCATATTGCACAATGCGTAGATGCTGTGAATAAAGGTAAAGTAAATGAATTAAAAAATGCGTTAGGAGATAACGATGAGGAAAAACCAAAAAAATCAAACTCAAAGTAAAAGACTTGTGTTAGGTACATTGACTACCAAAATACATACTGTTAGAGAAGCTGAAAAGTTTGACCCTGTTAATAAACCAGCTCACTATAATCTTTCAGATGGTGTTGAGTGTATTGATTATATTAAACAAGTGCTAGGGATAGAAGGTTTTGCTAGTTACTGTCATGGTAATATGATTAAGTACCAACACAGGTATAGATATAAACAAAGTCCTGTTGAAGACTTAAAGAAAGCACAGTGGTACTTAGATAGAATGCTTGAAACTATGGAGGAGATTCATAAATGAAACCGTTTGAAGAAGGTAAGTTGGCTTTTCGTAAGGGTACTTTAGGCAACCCTTACACAATCAATACTAAAAACAATAGGGATTGGGAGTATGGTTTTAACATAGGGTACTTCAAAAACCTAGAGAAGGTAAAGAAAAATGAGCGACAACAAGAGGTCAACCTTAGAAACTGAAGCTAAGAAGTTTACTGTACGTAAGCGTAACCCAAGAACAATAAAACCCCTGACTACAAGGAGATACCTAGCTGGACAAGCTCTAGCTGGGTTACTCTCTGGCGGTCGAGGGGCTGGTCGTATGTCTGAAGTTAAAAGGTCAGCGTATGACTGGGCAGACTATATGTTAGATGATGATAGTGAAGATTAATCAAACTCTGAACTATCTATAATAGTTACAGGTTTAAGTTTTGATATCCTTAGTATTTTATTTAGTTCTATATCAACATCCCACAGGTCATCACCATTTTCATTCTTTGGTGGGTTAACAACATCATCTAAAGTTTGAGGTTTAAATTCAGACTCATAGGTTGAAAAATTAATTTGTATTGCATCCTTAACATTCTTTTTATTTTCACCAGAGAGTTGTATTATAGCTGAGTATCTTATGTCTGTGTCAGATAGAAATAAATTCTTTAATCTTTTAGCTGCGTTACTATTTAGATCTTTCATGATACGGTCTTTATTATTTACATTAATATTTGTACCTGATCTTGGTAACTCATAGAAATTTATTCCATCTTCTGCTAATTTATTTACAACATTTTCAGCTTCAATGTTTAAATAAACTCTTAACATTTTATTTATTTCATTCCTAAACTCTGGTGGTGCATTTAATAATTCTCTAGGTAAGTCTCCACCACCACGCCATTCAGGTGTACCAGAACTATTTAACATCTTCATGTATGTACTGTTTGCTTGAGAACTTCTAACACCAAATATTAATTTACCTACATCAAAATCTTTTTTTGTAACAGCAGATTCTTTTTTAATTTGAAAGTCTTTAAATATACCAGAGACAGCATCTTTATTATTACTTGGGAGTATATTATCTATATACTTAAGCAAACCATAGGTTGCTTTATTAGTACCACCTAAGTCTGGTTGTAATTCATTGTTTCTAATGTAACCAATTACAGTGTTGTAAGGTTCAAAGAATCTAGTAGCTCCTAATCCTAATCTACCTAAAGCTGGTTGACCAGCTGCTCTTATACCAGCAGGTATACTTTCAATGTTTTCCCACAAAGCCCCTTTTGAATAAGGTTCTCCATCTGCCTCTTGTTTTTGAGGTAAAACACTAAAGTCTCCTGACTCTAAAGCTTTTAATATTCCTTGGTAATATCGAGTAGTTCCTTGAGTAAGGTTTCTTACGTTAGATCCACCTAATTGATCTGTTAATTCTAATAATAGACCTCTAGGTATTTCATTCCATATACCAGGTAGTGGTAAACCTGCAACTAATTTATCTTTAATTTTTTCAAGGCTACCAATGTTTAACTGTAAATCTGTTAAAGGTTTATCTTGACCGTTAGCTATTACTAAATGACCCATTATTTGAGCAGCAACATTTATTGTACTTACAGGCCAATCAAATTTTTCATCCGCTATACGACCATTACTTAATACTCTTTGGTTGTGTGCTTCACCATCTTTTATTTTTTCAACTGAACCTTTAATACCTAAAGTATCATTACCATAAGTTAATGCATATAGAGTTGTCCAACCTACTAAACCTTTACCCCATAGTTCAGCTGCACTACCATCAGCTTCATTAATAAAAGGAACTTCTTTACCGCCTTTTATTCTTGTTTTATCACCTGTTACTTGACCATAACTATATCTAAGAGTTCTTCTTATAGCATTAACAGCGGTCAAATCTCCAGCAGTTGCTAGTACTGTGTTAGCAAAACTTCCAAATGGTACATAGTAACCAAGAACTTTTCCATTACTAACTCTTTCTATACCTTGAGCAAGAGATAAGAAAACATTATCTGCTTGTTCTTTAGCTTTGTTTGTCCAGCTAACACTTGCAGTTTCTCTTTGAGTTCTCATCAAAGCTTTTTCTATAACACCTTCTTGAAACTTTGGACTTAACATTTCTGTTTTTATATCAGTACGACTAAAGAATTTACCAGGTGATACACCATACTCTTTCATAATAAATTGATTAACGTGTCCACCAAAAGCCCAAGTCTTTGTTACTTGGTCTTGTGTTCTTATAAAACTTAAAGCTTGTATAACTTTAGTAACAGCATCAGCTCCTTCAGCTATACGAACACCAACTCTTTTAGGTTCTTTAGCTATATGTTCTGCTAGTTCTTTTTCTATTTTTTCAAGTGTATTAATTGAGTTACTGGTTCCAACCTTTGCACCTAATCCTTGTTTAGAAAGCATTGAATTAGATTTTGCTTTATCTCTAGCCTCAATTAGTTTTGATTTTTTATTTTCCCATTTAAGATTTTCTTTTTTTGAAACACCACCTTTAATATTAAAGTCTTCTAAAGGATTAGTCTCACCACGTAAGCCACCTATGTATCTAAATAATTGTTCTCTAGCTTGAGGATTTAATTTTAAAATAGCTTCAGCAAATTCATACTCTGCTTCTGGTGAGAATACACTTATTGCTCTTCTTGCTCCCCCCCTAAAACTACCAAATCTTTTATTTAAAAATTTAGTAGCTTTATCTGGATCTTTTAAAAGATGTTTATAAGCTCTGTATTGAACTGTCTCAATAACACCAGTAGCCATATCAGATAAAGTATTTAAACTTACTAACTGTGAAAAACCTTTTACGTTAGTTCCTGTGGTTGATAGAGAAGAAACAAGAAGTCTTTTGTATAAAGATAAAGTAAATTTACCGTACTCTGGTGTAACTTCTACATCACTTTTTTGAAATAACCCTATAAGATCTGGGCGATCATCTGGATTAAATTCAGACTTAGATAGTCTTGAGGATATTTGTAAAGCTTTACCACCTTCTGAAGCTTGGTTTACAAACAAAGCTGCTAATCTTTTAGGTGTCTGAACACTACCTTTACCAGTTACTTTTGCAACAGAGGTTAACTTTAAAGATTTATCTATAGAACCTTCATAACCAATAGACTTTTCAAAGTTTTTTATCATTAAGTTTAAATCTTTTTGGGGAACCCATTCTATCATCTGTGAAAAGGCATTAGTTACTCCACCTTTACCATCTCTTTGAGATGCGTGTAATTTAAAACCTGCATCCTTTAATGCTATATAGTATCCACCATTAGGAGTTAGTGTATTATCTTTTGAACCAAACCAAAAGAAATTTAAAAATTGATTAGCTATTTCATTATCAGTAAAGTCATCACCGTTTGCTTTTTTAATTTTACCAGCTTTAATTTTAGTATCAGTCCAACTCATATATTTTTTAACTGCGTCACTAGGTTTTATTTTTGTCCTACCTTGAAATACATTTTTAAAGTTTTGTAGTACTAGTCCTTTCATACTAACTTGGTTAGCAATATTTTTATTCTGTTCTTCTAATGCTTTTAATCCACCTTCTATAAAAGCATCATCTAATTTTTTATACCCTAAAAAACTATCTGGAAACTTTGCTCTAAAATCTTTAAGTAATTTAGTACCTTGAGCAAGTGCTGGTATTGTCATAGCAGTAACTGCTGCAAGACTTGTTTGTAATCCACTATAACCATCTTGTACATCAAGATCCATCATATGATTTTGATATAATACATCAGTACCTACATTAATAAATACAGCTGGTATAGTCTGTGATACAGCAGTGTTTGCTATAAACTTTCCAAAAGATTTATTAAACACTTCTTCATTAAATATTTCTTTTACTTCTTTCTTTGCTTGTTCTTTAGCTACACCTTTTTTAAGTAGCTCTCTATATGCAGTACCCATAGCTTTAGAAAAAGCTGTCATACCTGCTTTAGCACCAAATTTTTGAATTATTTTTCCAATACCAAAACCTAAAAGAGTAGTTGGGTCCCATATAGTATTAACAGTATAGTCTACAAGAGCATCTCCCATTTCTTTATAAGTGCCCCTACCAACAAATGCATTAGTCATTTTTTCCATTAATACATGACCTGCACCTATACGACCTCTAGTATCTGAATCAGCCATTGCCATAAATGCAAGCTCATTACCAAAGGTTACAGACTGTGCACTTAAAACAGACCTCTGATGGTTCTGCCATATTTCAAAAGCTTGTTCAGGTTTCATGTCTCTATAATTTGTACTACTTCTAAAAGTTCTTCTACCTGTTGAACCACCTAAAGTACCTTTACCTTTAGCTGTTAATGCATTTACAAAACCAGAACCTCCATGAAATCTAGCCTCTAAACTTTGATATACAATTTCCATTAGTTTATTATCAGCTAGTATTTCTTCTTTAGTTAAGTCAGGTGTATCAAAGTTACTTGCTACGTATTTATCTATATCAATTAATCTTTGAGGTCTTGTAGGTAATCCTTCAACCTCATTATTTTCTATTACATTATTGCTAATTATTTCTTCAGGTTGAGTTATAACTTCTGGAGTTGGAACAACATCTTCTCCTTTATAAACTTTAAAATTTGAAGGTAGTTTTTTATTATCTAAAAATTCTTCTTCTTCCTCTGGATTTTTATAAACTTTAAAACCCAAAGATTCTAATTCTGAAGATGCAAATTGCATATTAGTTTTTTCTAAATCTAGTTCTGAATCTGAGTTGAGTTCTGAAAAAGTTAACATTTATTTATTTTCCTATTCTTATTGACTATCAACATATACATAATCATTAATTTTTACATCCTCATAACCAGCTCCATTAAAAAAAGAATTAGTAGCTGACTTTTTAATTTTAAAACTAAAATTTAATATGTTATTATCAAGCAAATATTTCATAAAAAATTCTGAATCTTTTGTATTACTGCTTGTAATATCTATATATTTATTTCTATTAGGTTTTGTAAATTGACTATCAAAATATTCATTACCTTTAAAATATGGATAAGCTTTTAATACAGCCTCTTTATTTTTATTTTTAAATGTATTATTTAAAAGAAATTTATCTTTTTTAATTTCCTTTAGTTGAGTTTGAAAACTTGCAGTATCTTGAAGGTAAATATTTCTTTCGTTTTTAGTAATCTTTTTATTTTTAAATTGATTTGAAAATACACTATCTAGTTTACCAGAATTTACTAATAAAGTATTATAAGAATTTTCATTTCTTCTATCAGAACTTTTTATAACACTATCTATTTCAGGAATAGTTGCTATCTTTGGTGTTATAGCAGAAGGATATACTGCACTACCTTGTCTAGAACTAGCTATACTTTCTGCAGTGCTCATAAATATAGGGCTATCAACATCTAAACCAGCCTCTTTACCAGCAACTATTATATTTTCTAAAAATTGATTTGAATCTGAACCAGTAATAGAAGCTTCACTGAATACAT
>Ga0209336_10001491_pt1 | contig 11393 bp, 7 predicted proteins | sample LinPmetageLP32_FD_184042 | JGI IMG/M metagenome (GOLD analysis project Ga0209336, IMG submission 184042) | Marine viral communities from the Pacific Ocean - LP-32 (SPAdes) (version 2) | ecosystem: Environmental > Aquatic > Marine > Oceanic | place: Pacific Ocean | collected 2009-08-23 | reverse complement strand
CCCAAAAGAAAAAGCCCTTGAGTATTTAACTCTTGGGCTTACTGGTGAGGCTGGTGAGATTGCTAACAAAGTAAAGAAGCTTATACGTGATGGTGCTGACGTAGAGGGTTATCAGGAAAGGCTTAGTCAGATTGCTGCTGAGTTAGGAGATGTCCTCTGGTACTGCGCTATGCTTGCTAATGAGGTGGACACAAACCTTGGCAGTGTTATGGAAGGTAATCTTAACAAGCTGGCAGATAGGAAAGCTAGAAATAGATTACAAGGGGATGGTGACAACAGATAAAAGTGAGGGGGCTTAATTGCCCCCTTTATTTATGGCTTTGGTTGTGTCTTTGCAAACTCAACCATTGCAGCTAGATGTTCTGGATCACCAATATTAGGTTCTTTGTTCCGTAAACTACCATCACGAATCAATATCGGTAAATTCTGATATGCTCTATCTCTTGCCGATGGAGACAGTCTTCTATACTGCTGCATAAGACGCAGATACATAGTTAGATTACCATCAATAGGCGAACCATCTGGTGTAACTAAATCCCCAGCATCTTTGTCAGCTATATAATCATCCATTTGAGACTTGTATGTTTTTAATGCAGCGTCTATGTAAGCTATTCTTTCTTTATTCACAAACGCTTTAACATTAGATTCTTTGTTTTGCCTTGCTCTTTGTCTGGCTTCAGATACAAACTCTGGACTCTTAACTACTTCAACAATAGATGGTAGCATCCTTCTCAAGAAACGTGTTTCATACTGATTAAAGCCCTTTGATATAGTGCGGCTAGGTATTTTAAAGTCTTTATAACCTAATTCTTCCATGAACTGACCTGCCTCGCTCAGTTCTTGACTTAAACCAATACCCGTAAATAGTTTGAGTGTAGTGCCAATACGTTCACGTGGCTTACCTTCTTCTTGGAACACAGTTTCTCGTGCAGGTAAGTCCTCTTGTGAGCCGGGATCAAAGATGTCGCCAAACCCACGTCTGTTAATTACAGTTTCTACACCCCGCATGAATGGACCTTCAAACTCTTCCCCAGTCTTAGGGTCTGTGCCTATCATGGCTTCTTTACGAACATCTTTAAACACAGATGGACGTGAGCCTTGTATGCGCTGTATCTCTATAACCTGTGTAAGAGGTGTCAGGTAAGTAGCACCATACTCTGCCAGTGCTTGACCCAACATTTCTTTACCCTTCTCACCACCAATAGAGTCAGCGGTAGAAATCATCTTGGCTATATCTTCAAAGATAATTGCACCTGTACCTGTTCTAACATTAGTGCCTAAGAAAGTTTGCTTCATATCATCAAAGTCTAGCCAGTTACGGAATGTACCATCACCTTCAGGGCCACCCGCTTTAGCTAACATACCACGATGAATAGCTTCCGCTACCCACAGTGACTGTCTTAGTATAGGTGACTGTGGTGTAGTATCAATAAGGCCATTGTCTGTCTTCAGCATCTTATAATCAGACGGTACATCGTCATTATACTTTTCGCTTCTATACATCAGGGCTGCAGGAAGTATCACAGTAGCACCGATAATGTTACGAGATATTTGTTGACGGTCTTTCTTTGTCAGTTTAGCTGTTGCTGTAGCAAAATCACCAGTTGATGCAGCAATACTACGTTTAATGACAGGTGCAAACGCACCAGCAGAATAGTTACCTGCTAGTTCCATGCTGTTAAACATAAATCGTGGGAATGGAACAACAGCAGTCAAGCCGCTACGTGTAATAAACGATGTAATTTGTCTAAACACAGGCACTTCGGGCTGCTTTGCATAGGTAATGTCCAGTGCTTTGTCCGTAGCATCTGCAACTAAATCATTAAATGACCGCTTGCCTTTAGGCACAAGGTCAGAGGCATCATTCATAAGGTCAGGTAGCCTACCATTGTTCAATGCCTGTACTAAATCAATGCCATATTCTCTTTGTACAAGGCGTTCTAATTCACCTGTGAAAGCACCCCTACGAATTAAAAACTCTTGCCATCTGTTTGGTGTGTTTAGTATATCAACACCTGCTTCAGCAACATTTAATATACCATCTACACCTCTACCAAGTTTTGTTTTTGCTTTACCTGCGCCTGTGCTTTTACGAATTTCGTTAATAGTATTAAACATCATATCAAATTGTGGCGCATATTTATCATTGCTTAAAACAAAATCAGTTATCTGCTTAGAGTCACGCATCTTTGTAGGGTCAAACATATAACGCATATGTCTAAAACTACCTGTCCAGTTGCCTTCACCCGGTTTAAATGTTTTAAGACCAGCAGCTAGGCTGTTCGCTGGACCCTTTGCATTACTAAAATTATATAATGCAGTATCCATTATGTTGCCCAAACCCTCAAGAGGCGCACGTACAGCAGCAGACGACAGGTTTCTACCTGCAGTAGCTAATTGTGATACCAAAAGTCCACGTCTAATGTTTTCAACACGCACGACAAACTTTTGCAGCCCGTTCATGCTATCGAAGAATGCTTTTTCTTCTGCTGCACGTTTAGCACTAGTAGGTTTTACACGCTGAGATATTTGAGAAAACTTGTTTAGTACTCTACCTGCTTCAGAGGCAGAGCCTAACATCATTGTAGCATACTCTTCAAAGTTAATATCATATTTGTTAAGTAAATCTAGCAATTCATCTGCTGGTATGATGTCTTTGTTAACAGACAACTCAAACAAGTTATCAACCAAACCCTTTGATGGGTCATACAGTTCTGGTTTTCGATCTAGTAAATCTTTAGCAATAGCAGTAAAAGAGTCTAGGTTTTCTGCTTTGATAATAGGTATAGTGAGTTCACCATCATCATTGATAAGAAAGTCTGGAACATCATCTTCTGGTGCATCTTTTAGACCAAAGGTTTCTAACGCTTTATCGCTACGCTTACTAGAACTATATTCAGCTAACTTTTTACGAGCAGCTTCTTTAGCTGCGGGGTTGTTTAGCTTAATTACACCATCATCTGTTACTGATATAAGCAAGTCTTTATCAATGACTACAGGATTACCTGCAGCATCATATGTATCTTTGCTACGTGCGCCTATAGATTGCTCAAAACTCATTATGAGTTGTTCACGTATAGCCTGACCTTCGGTGGATGAGGCTATCTTAGTTGCTTCCCCACGCTTTATTTTTTTCTGCTCTGCTGTGTTAGCTGTAGCTAATCCAAGGTTAAACCTTTTATTATTAGCTATTTTCTTAGCCTCTCTTGTCGCAGCCTTTGCTGCATTCTTATATTGTCTACCTAGCGTTGCCACACTTCCAAGTACGGGGATAGCTTCTAGCATTGTAAAGAAATTTAGCATTTCACTACCCCATTTTTCAGCAGCATCCTTGGGACTTTGTTTAGCACCTGCGGCTATGTATTCATTAAAGAAGTCATAGCTTGCTTTATTAGTGTCTTGCCATGTTTCAAAGAAAGATTGTGCAGCGTCTACGCTTGCGCTACCTGCTTGCTGCATAGACACCCCTAAAGAAATCATAGCATCGAAAGCATCTGCCCCACCATATGCTATAAAGTCTTTAAGTGGACCATCACCCATCTTAGGTATAATTAATTTTTCAATAGCTTTGTCTCTACGGGCATTGTTTACAATAACATCTTCATCTAAATTTATTTCAGGCAACGCAAAGTCTAAACCCGGCTTGCCTGATAGCATAGCCTCTTGCATTTCTGCCTGTTCATTAGCCGCTGCTATCGCTGCTTGTTCTTCTTCATAGGAAAAGTCTACCGACATAGCAACTTCATTTAACATCGCTTCTGTGCTATCAGCTTCGGCTACTACTTTTTCATAGCGTGATAGTGCCTCTGCATCAACAGGTTGTTCAGGCTCAGTAGGACGTGGCACTAAAACAACCTCGCCCTTATCATTAAACTGAGGGATCATTGGGTCTTTTTCGGCACGATCTTGTGGTGGTACGTAAGTATCTATAGGTTCAAAAGAGGTGTTTATTAACTGATCTAATTCCTCATCTGATTGTGATTCTATTTCTTGCTGCTGCACCACAGGCACATCAGGAGTAACAATAAGATCAGGCTGAACATCATTATCAATTTGATTTTGCACCTCAAATTGTTGATTAATTAACGCATCAAGTTCTGCGTCAGTTTGACTTTCTTGTTCTAAGGTCATATAAATTTATATCCTGTCCACAATAATTTTACAGTGCCTACCTGTCCTTCTTGACTTGTTGTCCTAAATTTAACAACAGAGTTTCTACTAAACTCACCAGCTTTACCACGCTGTTTTAAAGTATCCCTAGTAACACCTTGTTGATTAGTTAAATCTACAAATTTTGTGTAGCCAGATTGGATTAACGCAGCATCCTCATTAAGTAATCTATTATAGTTTACTTCTGCTTTATTTTTAAAAGTTAAAATTTGCCTATTAACAGAAGCCATAGCTGCTCTTGCGTTTTGATGCAGCAGACCAAACTTTGTAGCATCTTTATATCCTGTTGATATAATTTCTTGATATGCGGATTTTTCTAAGTCAAATGCTTCGCCTTCGTTACCAGATATAACAGTAGAAATTTTACCATCAATGCCTTTTACTGCGAACTTAGACATTGCGGTATCTTTGTAGCTTTTGATAATAGTAGGTATACTTGTTACCAAATCTTTATCAAAAGCACCTTGGGCGTTATTAGCACCACCTTCATCTAGTTGAAATGTAAGCCACTGTGTGTGGGCTTCGTTACGTTTTTTTGTTAAGTCCTCAATTAATGTTGTATTAGGATTAGCTCTTTCTTGTTCTGCCATTATCTGCTCAGTCAACTGAACGTGTAGTGCAGTATATGTAGTATTCTTTTTCTTTGAATTAGCTGCACTGATTTTAGCTTGGCCTTCAAGACCAGCTAATAAACCTTTTCTGTCCACAGTTGCATCACCAATATTAAATGACTGTCGTGTCTGCGCAGTAACAGGAACTTGTTGATTAATGCGATCAGATAAATCTACCTTTTTTAAGAAGCCTGTGCCTACAACATCACCTGTACCTAGTGGTTGCATAGATGTAGATGCAGGACGCATACTAGCTATTAATTCTGGAAGAGTTGCCGTATCCGTTCCCTGTGAAAATTTAACAAGTGTGCTGGTATCAATACCTGCATCTGCGCTTTCAGTAAATGCTTTGTACGCACGTTCTGCGCCAATTAAATTACCACCGTAATCTTTGACAACTCTAACAGCATCTCCATAGGTAGCATTTGTTCCTAGGGTAGATTGAATGCCCTCAACATATGTTGTCATGGCCTCATCAAACTCTTTTTCTTTTGCTTTTTGAGCCTCTTTCTTTAACCTACGTTCTTTTGCTGTATTTTCTGCACGTTCTTCTGTACGCCGCATATCTTCTTGCAAACGCTGGTCTAAACTTTTAGCAGCACCACCAATTACATCAGCCAATCTAATCTTCATTATTGTCTCCGTGCCATTAATCCAGTTGAAGGTTCTTCAGTCACTTGTTTTTCTTCTTCTTCGTCTGGTGTCTCATCATTTTTCTTAACACTATCCATGTTCTCTAGTTTCCGTAGAGTTTTTTCTACAAGGCTGCGTCTTACTCTATCTTTATCGGGGTTATCTTCAAGACCGGATTCGTATTCTACACCAGCACTGTCTCCTATTAACATCATCATTTCTGTCAATAAAGGCATCACAAGAATACCCACATCAATTGTGTGTACGCCTTCCATGACTGCGCCAAGCTGTAATGTATTTGCTACATCAGCCACAGGCACACCCATTTCCATAATATCAATTAGTTGATCTGCAAAATCATCAGTAGACATACGCTCAAGGTAATACTCAATAGCATCGTCTACTGATCCAATCTCTGGTGGAGACTGCCAAGGTCTAGCCGCAAACTCAGCAGTTAAAGACATTCCCGGTATTGGTGCATCAAATGAAAAATCAGTATTACGAGCCATTTATTTCGTTCCTTTTATTACGCAATATTTTAAAGTGTGAAGCAACACGCATTACTGGACTATCCATACTGTTTTCTTTTTGCTCTTCTTTACGTTTAGGTGCAAGAAGTCCACTCAATATTTTCTTTGGTTCTTTGACATGAGACATTTCCTCTACTTGTTTTGACATTGTTTTATATGTGGATAATACAGGATTATATGTACGCATTTTGTTTCACCCTTTTTCTTTCTACAATAATATCCATTGCTTTTTTAGTAAGCCATTTAAATGCAGGCTTGTCACTAATAAACTTAGCATATGCCTGACCGTGTTTATTATATAATGTTTGAAGCCACTTTGGAGCATCATATCGTAACCATGTGCGGAATACAAACCAACGAGCATCCCCGTTACCATATACTTCACGAGCCACCCAACAGCCAAACAAGTTACCAAAACCATATTGAACACCAGCACCCAAAACTGTGCCAATCAAACTGCCAACAGCTTGTCCATTTGCACTGCCTGATCTTTCGTCTTCGACTTCTTTACGTGTTTTAGCATCTAACTCTGCTATAGCCATGTCAACAATTCTATCTTGTGAGTTTTCTGCAGCAGTTACTGCCCACTCCATTGTGTCAGCATAAAAGTTCCACAGATTATCATAAGCCTGTTTACCTATATCTAGTGTGGCTGAAGCATTTAATTCATTAGCCCTGTTAAGTGCTTCTGTATCTGCAGTGGCTAACTGTCTACGCCATTGCACATTTGATTGAGCAATTACAAGTTGGTTTGATGCATTGAACTGATCACGTTGATTATTTAACTCTGCATTAAATCTGTTAATTGTATTAGCTTGTCCTGCATTAAACTGTGATTGGGCGTTTTGCTGAGTAGCATTAAACTGTGATACCTGACTAGATAGGTTAGCAAAGAACTGATCAACTTGATTTTGGCTAGATGCGTTAAACTGTCTTGCAGCGTTTTCTGCAGCTTGGTCTGTAAACAGTGCTTGTGTGCGCTGTTGTGCTTTAAACAGTTCTGTTTGTTGCCTGTTGGACAGGTTAGCCATGTCAGTTTGTAAGAAATTTTGTGCATTTTGTACAGCCGCTTGTTGTCTATTAGATAAGTTTGCTGTATCTAACTGTGCTAGTGCAGATGCCTCTGCCATAATTAACCCTTGTTTATTTGATAGGTTTTGTAAATTCATTGTATTAACGGCACGTGAGTTTTCTAACTGTACTTGTTGCTCTGCTGTAAAATTCTGGTTGGCAATGTCACTAATTTTACTAGCATTCATTACCTTCATTTGAAATGTCTGGTCAAACGCTTGACCCATAAACCTAGCACGTTGTTCTGCGGCAAGCATCGCTGATTGTTGCCTGTTAGATAAGTTCTGTGATTCAAAGGCAGCGACAGTCTTTGCATCTGCCATAGCAATAGGCATTGCAGACTCCATAGCAGCTTGTACAACAGCTTGACCCGCTAGAGATGATGAACCTAGCCCACGTCCAGCCATAGCGGCTGTAGCGGCCCTCATAGCACCTGCAGCCCATGCTGGTGTAGCACCCCCATCAAAATCTTGCATCAAGCCATCAAGTTGATTAGCTACCATAGTTTGTGCCGATGGATTAGCTTGTGCAGCAGCAGCCTGTGTTTGTGCTGCTACTTGTGCAGCTACTGCAGCATCAACGCCTGTGCCTGTAATTAATTCACCGCTTTGCACTATGCGTTGAACTGGATTATTGATAAGCGTTGCATTACCTTGGGCTGCTTGCAAGTTACCCACAGAACTTTGTGTTTGTTGTGCAGCAGTTATATCTAGTCTAGGGTCATTTGGGTCTGATTGTGCTGCTTGCGTAGCAGATATAGCAGCGTCCACATCATCAGCGGCAGTGTCTGCTTGAACTAAGTTAGCAGTAGTTTGTCCCGGCTGTTGGGCTTGGGATGTCTGTGCCATAGCTGTGGGTGTTTGTACTTGACCTGTTACTGTACCTGTTCCTGCAGCAACATCTTGAGATTGGTCATAGGGAATAAACTCTGCTTTTGTAATTTGATCTGCAGTTAATTTAGGATCGTACATTTGTTGTACACTAAAATCAGTTACCCCTGACGTTTGAGATTGAGATTGGGTAGTGCCGCCTGTTTGCATCTTAACCACACCGCCTTTAGCCATCTGCATAGCTTTGTTTTGAAAGTTACTCATTTGTTGCTGTCGCATAGGGTCTTGTGAAAGATAGTTTTGAAACCCATCCATACCACCTTGATAGCCCATAGAACGTGCTATCTTCTCCATGCCACTAGGCTTAAATGCTTTAAACATTGCCATTGTTTAGTCCTTTTGTAATGCTCTATCTAATTTATCTTCGACACGATGTAATGCTTCCATGACTCTTGCCATATCATCTCTAAGTTCACCCTTAGTTGCATAGTCTTCTCGTGTTCTGTTTAATAATATATCTATACGCTTTACCTCTGCCATCATTGATCTAAACATCCAGAACGCAGGTGCTATGACTAGCGTAAGAATAATATTCCAGAACATCATGCTAGATACTTCCACGATTAAATCTCGTCAGGCCAGTCATTGATGGGTGCGTTACCAGTTGGCTCACCATCTGAATCAACAGGCGTATCATAAAGTGCCATAAACGCAGCAAGGTCACTTGCATTGGTAATAGCCGTGCCAATGCTATTGCTGGCGGTGCGAACAGCAGCCCTATAAGTTGTAACGGTTGACGGCACAGAGTAAGACTCAACCTCTGTTGCTTTGATAACTTGCCAATCATAAGGTGCAAGCAGTCCAGCCGCTTGTGTCTTGACTAGAGCTATAGCGTTAGACTTCAAACCAAGCGTAACAAGCTGATTGCCATCATCGTTATTGATAGGATTACCGTCAGAATCAACCTCGTTGACATCTGTTAGTGAACGAGGTATTAACGTACCATCAGCTTGTCTTCCCCCGTAAAAACGATTATCAAACGGTTCTTCTGATGCAGCAGCATCTTCCCACACAATTCCGTATTTAGTTTTCCATGCATCATCATAACGCATCCATAATGCGGAGTGTAAGGTTCCGTTATTATCTCTCCAAGCCTTACCCGGCCTTAAAATTCTTCCGGTATACTTCCACGGCATCTTAGTTTCTCCTATCGTGCGTTAGCAAATTTAAATGGGGATTCGGCAAAGGCGAGGTAGAGGTAGCTTTGACCAGAATCATTAAGATAAGAACTAAACCTAATTTTTACACCATTGCTTAAAAAATCCACAGGTCTGCTAGATGCGGCTTCTGCGTTGGCTTCATTAGGTAGTAACTGCAAATCTAATGGGTTTTCTGTTTCTCTAGCTGAATCATGAATCACCCAATGCGTTCCATCTGATATTGACCTCATCAACCAGAATGCTGGGCGGAAACCTAAGTAAACAAACGTCCCATCTGCATTTCCGTTTCCAGTGTAGGAACCGACCTTTGAGTAGCCTTCGACCGAGTGAAAACAGTATGCTATGAAATCTTTAGTGTTTTCATTCACACTTGTCACAGAGCCTATGCTAAAAACTGAAGATGTAGGTGCGGTGTTATTCCAATAAGCAGCATTTGGACCTTGTATAGTAGTTGCTTTATTAAAGTCTAAAGTCTTGGTTGCCCCCATTGCCGTATGATACACTCGCCAATCCCGTGCCACATCTATATTTTTTAGTATAATCATACTTGGTGTAGATGACAGGCCGTGAGATACAGTAGCTCCATTTACACCATTGGCAGTAAATTTAACAACACTAAATCCAGCCTTTGTATTTGCAGACACAGTAGATAAAATACTGCCATCTAAATGTGTTGAACCAAAGGTTGCGTTAGTGTTAACTTGACCGCCCATAGCAGAGTGCTGGGTACAATAATAGTACAAAGTAGCTGCACTAGCCGCAACTGTTATAACTGTTTTTGCGCCAGCATTTCCCGGTGTTCCTGTTGTTGTTACACCTGTTGTGTATTCTGAACCACTAGCATGTGTACCATTTGATGTTGTACTAAATCTTAATGGATGCCCACTGTTGGAGCCATCGGATTGATCAAATGTATACGTGCCACCTTCTTGTAAATTTAATGTAGGAGCATCTGTGGTATTACCATCAAACCTATATTTATTTGCGCCACTGTCACCCGAAACTGTTACTGCGTATGTTTGTGCTGGTGCTGCCCCGCCAGCCAGCCAGTTCCAACCAACCATATTTTTACTATTACCGTTAGTGCCAACTTGTGTTCCTAAAGAAAAACCATCGGAGTCAAAAGAGGTTAAGCCACTTTCTGTGTATTCGTCCCCTGTGCTTTCAGAGGAAAGTCCCTTCGTAGCCCCTCTTACAGCATCATAAAGACGATGACCAGAAGCGTCAGTTCTAGACTTCATCCAACACCAGTCTGGACGGAACCCAACACCTGTTATAGAACGTGCTGTTTGATTTCCAGTCCAAAGCACCGTATTGAAATACTCAGTGCCATCAAGGATTTCTACGTTTGGCAAATTCTGCGAACAAAGGGCAAGGTATCCACTTGGCGGTGCGTAGGCAAATGAGCCGAAGCCGTTGCCATCTGCGTTGGAGTTGGCGGTAGCGTGATTGCCAGCAAAGCTACTGTCTTGGCCGAAGTTAAATCGATACGCTTGATAGGCTGCTGCACTTGCTGTCGGTGTCATTCCGTGAGCTTGCCAATCAGCTAAATTATCTAGGTTGTACGAACTACCATAAGCTGAACCATTGCGGTACATCTGAAACGTGCCGTTATCCAAGTCAACAGAAATGCCAAAAATGTCATTGTTAGACATACCTGTAAGTCCACTTGCCTCTTGGGTGTGCGTTCCTGCCTTGTCTACTTGGTCAATAGTGTCGTCAGCTAAATCAATGCCGACAACAGATGTTGATGCCGTAAATCCAGCGCCGTGTAGTGTCACATCGCCTTTGCTAATATTGTCAGTGCGTGTGAATCCGATTGCTCTGTTGTTTTGTTGAGATGGAACTTGTACCTCCCAATACCACTTGCCGCTAATCGCCCCAAATGTCGCTGTAGGTCTACCCGTGCCGTTATTGCCTTCCCCTTCATTATAAAGCAAATTACCTTCGGACAATCGGTCTGTGTTAAAATGTGAATCAGGCAAGTTTCCGTTTAACGTAGTAAAGTTATTCGTAGGCGTATCCGGCACACTGTCCCGATAATCTAGGTTGACAGGTGTCCAGTTATTGCCGTTAGTCGTTACATCTTTGAAAAAGGCTGCTTCTCTGGTGTCAGCAAAGGCAGCATATATAAGGGTATTGCCATCGCCATTAACAGAGCTATCGTCCCCAGTTACTTGAAATCCTGTGGATGTAAACGTAACGCTTCTACCAGTAGATGTTTGCTCTATAACATTTAGATTCGGATGAAGCCTTTTATTTTTTTGGGCTGGGGCGGGTTCTCTAGTATTATCCCAGATATACCAGTTTTCTGAAGCATCACGATTT
>Ga0209336_10001490_pt1 | contig 11400 bp, 21 predicted proteins | sample LinPmetageLP32_FD_184042 | JGI IMG/M metagenome (GOLD analysis project Ga0209336, IMG submission 184042) | Marine viral communities from the Pacific Ocean - LP-32 (SPAdes) (version 2) | ecosystem: Environmental > Aquatic > Marine > Oceanic | place: Pacific Ocean | collected 2009-08-23 | reverse complement strand
GTTATATATTTCAGGAAGATCAAAACCTTTTTCTTTCCAAACTATTATTGCACAGTGTAAACTATTCATTGTTGTAAAATAGTAATCAGGAACTGCAAGATATTTCTTTACAAGATCTTTATCTTTAATATTATCTTTAATAGATTTTTTAAGAATATAAGATATTTCTTTTTGATCTAAATCCATACGAAAGTATTCTGCAAAATGCTCGAACTTATTAGTAGGTGCTGCACCAATACCGGTTTTAGCTTTACGAGGTAAAGGTATTTTCTTCTTTTTAATCTTAGGCATTTTTCTAGCAGCCATTTATATCTCCATTATGAATTATTATTCTAACACATTTTAAAAAGATTGTACACCTATTTTTTTATTATTTTTATATCGCCATCTTTATCGGTATGTAGATAACCTTCTTTTATAAGATAGTTTAAAGTCTTTTCAATTGTTCTCTCACGAGTATTTTTACCATACATAAATGCTACGTATGCAATACTGCCACCAATAGCAATCGCTTGTAGCATTGGGTTACTAAATATATCATATAACATATTACTTAATCCTATCTCACTAAGTTGTACTATATCCATTACCAGTCTACCTCAAACTTCGTTACATTTTCAATACGAAAAGATCTCCAACCTTTAGCATCTAAATCCCAAACCGGTAGAACATCAGTATTGAGTTCTCGTATCTTTGTTTGAGAAAGAGGATCTGACTTTACAGCTGAAGGTATGTCCTCCTTTCTAAGAGTACATCGCATTTTTCGTTCATCGCCTGATACTTTTTTAAATGTTACAATGCAATGTTCTTCTAATAATGCCTCCTTATATTGTTTAAATAAATCTGTCATACTATTTCCCCATGTTTGCAATTTCAATTGCTTCATTTGAGTCTTTACGTACAGGTACTGCATTTGATTTGTGCATTGTAGCAATACCAGCAATCTCATTGCCAGTGTAAGTATTAGACTCTTTCTTTAATCCGTTTCCAATTCCTTGTCCAAATGAAGGGATAGATTTACTTTGTGATCGATAATTTGGAATATCGAGATGTGCATTTGGTTTCGTTTTACCGACACCGAGTTTGGCATAATACTTTGCAAGAGCCGCTTCTGCTTTGAGAAGCGACTTTGTTTTATTACGCGATTTTCTTTTATGAGATGTACCATGTACTTGTACACCTTGAATCATATGCATGCTCATATTAGCTCCAATCGTTGTGATCGCCTACGTCATCCCAGCGTATAGTATCTTCGCGTCTTTGGCCATAGAACTCTTTTGCATACTTAGATGCATCTGTGTAATGATTAGGATTAACGCCGTCTTCGAAGCCGGTAATCTCGTCTTTTTTCTTTTTTAGTTTTTGAGATACTGAAGAGACGCGTTTTGAAGACTTTTTGATACGTGACATTTGCGCTTTACGAGACTTGATGCGTTCAGCAACAGCTTCGATTTGCATTCTACGATCTGCAAGTTGAGTATTAGTAATCATAATATATTTATCCTTTTTTTCACTGTATTATATATGTAATCATCTTTTTGATAATTTAAACCGTGACACATTGTCACACTTAGTATAATGGTATGATACCAGCATCTTCTAGCTTTTGATACATTGCTTCACGTACTGCAGTATCACCGGCTTCTTCAAACTCAGGCATAACTTCAAGCTTTTCTAACATAGGCAAAGCTACATTATAAAATATACCTGTACCGTCAAGTGTATCTTTATAATCGTATGAAGTATTAAAAATCTTTTTTACAGCTTCAAAAACATCATTAACAGCAGCATTACCGGCATCAGTAAACATTCCGTAATAATTTGTAGTAGCATTCATAATATATTCCTTTTGTTTTATTTAATATAATCATCTTACAATAGTTCTTATCAAATGTACACCTTTATTTTTAGATATACACATTTTATTTTATAGTGTAACTTTTATGTTACACTATTTTTTAAGATGATTATATTAAATAATATAATTAGGATCGTAATATGTTGAAATGAATGTTTGAAGATTAGATTTAATTTTAGAAGAAAATTCATAAAGTGGATTTCCGCCGGAATCGAATTCTGATTGGCCGATAAATTTAAAATCAATATTATGTTTTTTAGTTATAGATGGTAATTGTGGTATGAAATCAGAATCGATATTTATTTGAATTGAATGTGACATGAAGTCTCCTTTGTTTATAGTTCACTCTAACATATTACATATGATATGTACACACTTAAATACATTTAGTTTATAGCTGTAACTTTTATGTTACAGTTTTTCTAATCTACGTAATCGTTTTCTAAGTTCTTGTATTTTAGCTTCAAGTTGTGAGATTTCATGATTTATATTTTCTATTTCGCCACATACGCTCATTTTACTTATTTCCTTTATGATAAATAGGCATAAGAATATTATACTACACTTATTAGCGTTTGTACACAGTTAAATGGACATATTATGAATTTTTTATCATTAGTAGCCGATGTTGGATTTCCTATTGCTGCTTCCTGTATTGGTGGATATTTCATTTTCCTCATACTTAGGTTTATACTTGAAGGTGTATTGAAAGATATACAAACGCAAAGAATGTTTGTTATAGCACTTGATAATAGGGTGAAGACAATGAATAATGAGATTATAAGGATTGATGTACAACTATCTGCTGCTTTTAATCTAGAACCTGATCTATCACGTATTGCACGTGCTGACGGTCAGAAAGATGCAAGGAAAGACTAATGGATATTGGTGCAGCTATAAGTCAATACGGATTTCCTATTATTGCCGCAGGTGGTATGGGATACTTTATATATTATATTTGGACATGGGTTACGCTATCAGTGAAACCAGTTACTCATGAATCACATATGACACTAATTGGATTGATAGATAGAATACGAATGTTAGATAATGATTTAATAAGACTTAAACAAAAACTAGATATGATTTTAGAATATCAAGAGAAAGATAAAAAGTAATGTCAACAATGTGGATTTATACATCAATCGCAGGAGCACTCTTAGGTGCAGCCTGCTTAGCATATATTCAAAAGACTAAAATAGGTTTATGGGGATATGCACAGTTTGATAAAGGCATGGATTTTCTACGTGATAAATACGGATTGACTTGGTTTGATCAACCAAAAGATGCATGGAGAAAAGTATCTCCTCGCATTGCAAAAAAGATCGATGAATTAGAATCTAGAATAAAGAAATTAGAAGGATAACAAAATGTTAGATAGACTTAAAGAAAGAACTTCATGGAATGGCGGAGCTCTCATCGCAATGGGAGTAATCGTATTAGTTGCTGGACCTCTCGCTACTTGGGCCGCATATGCTGCAATAGCATACGGTGCATGGAGCATTTGGAAAAAAGAAGAAGAGTAATGATTAATGAGTTAGATATAAAAGCAAAGAGTCTTCTCTTCGCAAAGCTTGCATCTATCGCATATGGTGATACGAAAGAAGTAAAGAAAGCAGTCAAAGAGCTGGGGTTTACAAAAGTCGCATTTTATGATAATGGAGGTGCACAGGCATATCGACTCGAAAATAAAACAGATGTGGTTGTCGCATGTCGCGGCACACAACCAACTGAGTTCAATGATATCAAAGCAGATTTAAAAGCAATCCCAGTGATGGCTGAAACAATCTCGAGAGTACATCAAGGATTCAAAACAGAAGTTGATGAATTATGGCCTCTCGTATGCTTAGGCTGTGGTGAAGATAAAATTAAAACCAAATCTCTATGGTTCTGTGGACATAGTCTCGGAGCAGCCATGGCAACTATCATGGCTGCACGTTGCATGGCCGATCCTGAAGTTGTTGATCCTGTACAGTTATATACGTACGGTTCACCTCGTGTTGGTTGGCCTGCTTATGTGAAATCACTGAAAATAGATCATATCAGATGGGTGAATAATAATGATATCGTAACAAGAGTTCCATTTAGAATAATGGGATATCGACACCACGGTACAGAGAAATACATTAATAGTATGGGTGAAGTAACACCGCCAACACTATTATCTAATAGATTTAGTGATCGTATGAAAGGTATGTGGATGGGACTTAAGAAAGGTTCTATTGATAACTTTGCAGATCACTCGATGGTAAATTATATTGAATACTTAGAAAGATGGAATACAAAATGATAAAAACACTTATAGTAATGCTGCCAATTTTAGCATCAGTCGTATCGGCAATGTATATAGGCATAAACTATGTTAATGAATTTGAAGTACAGTTTGCAAATCAAGCTGAACAAATTGCAGAATTAGAAAACAAGCTTGATCGTCAAAGTGGAAACTTTAATAGCAAAGTTGATGAAATGGGAAATCATCATCACGATGATATGCGTAACATAATAGAAAACAATAAAAGATCTATTGAAGAAAATGTTATGACACGAATGGATCTTCTTCGAAGAATGATTGACGAAATGAGCAGAGATAAAGAAGAAATTACTAATCAGATTGCAGAAGCAAATCGTATTTCTACAGAAAATCGTGCACGAATGGAAGCAATGTTCTCAACAGTTGAACGAAAAGTATCTGATGATGTATTTCATAGTCTGAAACAACAGGTTGAAACAATAGGGCATAAGCATGAAGATGCTGTCAGAATGTGGCTAGAATTAGAACGTCGAATTAACGAGCTAGATAACAAATGAGATTTTACTTAACCATGATATTACTACTTTTAGTAAGCGGCTGCGGCACGATATTGTGGTTAGTAAGTACAAGCATGCCTGCTGGTGCAACTGATTTAGGGTTTGGGTTTAAAAACCCAGGCTTTAGCGGGTCTGGATATTCTAGCCACGTACTTTCAGTAGAACAGTTACGATTTACGAGAGACAAAGATCGTAAAGATAAAAAAGCAGCAGATCTTGCTCAGGCAATAAGAGACACTAAGAATCAAACAATAAACAAGTTCTTAGTTAATGTTGAGAGTAGAATCTACGCGCAGCTATCTAAACAACTTGTTGATAGTATGTTCGGAGAGAACTGTACTAGCTCGTGTCCAACATCAGGTACAGCTACAATAGAAGGAAATACTATTTACTGGGAAAAAGTTGACGATAATATTAATATACGTATAACAGACGAAGACGGTACAGTCACAACTATATCGGTTCCAGTCGGAAATTTTGAGTTTTAGATGGTAGTTTTATCAGAATTATTCTTACCGTTATTTCTCTTATGCGCACTAACTGGGTGTATGGGAAGTGGCGATGTTGCAGACAGAAATAAGAACCATGATCTGAGTCAATTTATTGATGCACCTACTGTACAAAAAGCAAGTAAAGCAGTAGCAGGATACCATCAACTCGATGGCCCAAAAATAACTGTCGCAGTATATTCGTTTACAGATAAGACAGGCCAAAGAAAACCTGGTATTAATATCGCACATCTCAGTTCTGCTGTAACTCAAGGCGGTGCACTATATCTGATTGAGACACTGAAAGAAGTAGGTGAAGGAACTTGGTTTAAAGTTGTAGAACGAGAAGAAGTAGATCACTTAATCAAAGAACGACAGATCATACGACAAACTCGAGAACTGAATAAGGATACAGACAAATTAAAACCATTATTATTTGCAGGCATACTTATTGAAGGAGCTATTATCGGATATGATAGTAGTACACAAACCGGAGGTAAAGGTGCTCGCTTATTGGGCGTAGGTGTAAATTCACAATATGCTCGTGACACAGTAACAGTAGGACTCAGACTTATCTCAGTTTCTACTGGTGAAATATTATTAACATCGACAACCTCTAAGAGCATCATAAGTGTTAAAACACAAGGCGATATCTTTAGATGGGTTGATATGGGTACTATGCCTGTAGAATCAGAAATTGGCAGGGCAACAAATGAACCTGCTAACATTGCCGTGAGAAAAGCTATAGAGCGTGCAGTAGTTGATATAGTCGATAAAGGTGAAAAACAAGAACTATGGAAATTTAAAGGGAAAGACAAACCTAACTTGATTATAGAATAATCTGTAATAAGTTAGTTGTTAAGGGGGAAAGTACTATGAGAAATATGCATAAAATATTTCTTATATTATTAATGTCCGCAGGTTTATCGCCTGCGTTTGCAAATGACATTTACATTACACAGAGTGGGGCCGGATTAAATCTTGATTTAATTCAAGATGGCCAAAATAACGTTATGGGTACAACTTCAGCAAGAATGACTCTGACTGGTACAACTTCAGTATTATACGCAAGACAAACAGGTGCTACTAACGTATTAACTCTGGATCTCGAAGGTACTTCATTAAATGCTAATATGGCTGTAACAGGTGATACTAACGACGTAGTCCTAAAATGTAATGCAGGATCGAGTTCTAGCTATTGTGATAACTGGTCTGCTGACATTGACATTACAGGTGACAGTTCTAATATCGATATTGATGTTGGTACAACAGCTGCATCTTCAGCTTCAAATGTAGTATTACAAGCAACAGGTGATTCAACGACTGTAAACCTTGATATTGACGGTGCTTCTGCACCTGTATCTATTACAGCAGTTGGTAATCTAAACAACTTTCAGGTCAATCTAGATGGCCCTGGAGACAGTAATGGTCATCAGATAACAATACATCATACTGGTAATAGCGCTACATACGATGTTGTACAAAGCGGGGCATATGATTCTATTCTGGATATTATTACAAACACTGGTTCTGGAGCAGCTGCTGACGTAGACATTAGTCAGACTCAGTAATGCTAAAGTTTATATTATTATTTGTTATGCTAGCTTCCCAAGCATTGGGTAGTATAGGAACCGTGACTGCGGCTAAGTCGCCAGGATCTTTGGAAAGAGAAACTGGCGAAAAGCTCAATTCTGATTTAGATGTTGAACTAGAACAAAATGATAAGATTGAAACATTTCAAGGCGGTCACCGCTTAACATTTATTGATGATACAATAGTTGATATGACAGCTCAGTCTGTATTGGTGATCGATGATTATGTATATGACCCAGCAAACAATGAAGGGTCACTGAGTCTCAAAGCAAAACTTGGTACATTAAGATATGCATCTGGAAAGTTAGCAAAGAACTTTCGTCAGAACGTAAAAATATCTACACCGACTTCAAACATCGGCGTACGTGGTACTGATTTTACGATGACAGTCGATGAACTCGGTGGAAGTACAATCATTCTTCTACCTTCTTGTGATGTTTCTGGTATGTGTTACACCGGTGAAATTACAGTTGAAACCGATGTAGGTATGGTGATTCTGAATAAGGCATTTCAGGCCACAAGAACTACTGATTTAGGCAGGAAACCTCTTGCTCCGGTATTGCTTGATATAGATGCACGTATGATTAATAACCTGCTAATCGTTCGTAAAAAGCGGATCACTGAAGATACTGATGTGATTCGAAAAGAAGTAAGAACATTATTAGATATTGACTTACTGGCATTTGAAGAATTAGATGAAGACTTATTAGCAGTAGAAGAAGAGTTTGCAGAACTTGATGTGAACTGGTTAGACTTTGATTTGTTACCAGATATTCTAGAACAAGTTAACTCAGAACTTATTGCATTATTAACTCGTGATGCTTTGGCCGGTAGAACTAAAGGTAAGAAGTCAGGTAAAGATGAAAGAGGAATTATATTAATAGTCGGTGAAAATAATTGGACATGGTATAGAACAGACGGTGATAATACGATAGAGATGGTTTTAAATAACGAAAACAATTATACGATTAACGTGTATCAAGGACAAATAGAAATATACGACTACGAACTTGGCGGAGCAGGAGGTGGCAATGTTACGGTATATCAAAGTAATTAGTATAGTAATCATCTCTGGGTGTCATCCAGCAGTAGCAAATGAGTTATACATTGAGCAGGCTGGTGCTAGTTTTAATTTAGATGTTGTACAGGACGGTCAAGATAATTATGTTAAACTCGATATAGACGGAAACAATACTGATTTTGACATTCTTCAACAAGGAGATAACCATAGAACAACATGGGTATCTTACTGGGGCAGTGGTGCAGCTTGGGGCGGAGATATAGATGGCAATGGCAACGCGTTCGAGATTAAACAAATTAACAATCAAGCGAATACTTCTGCTGGTGGAACAGTAGGATTCCACATACAAGGTAATGATAATTCACTTACACTTACTCAGGGCTGTGTTTATGATAATACAAGTTCTTCTAACTGTACAAGTGGAAGTTTTGAAGCAGCAAATCATGTAATGATTGCAGATGTTCATGGTGATGATAATGTATTAAAACTTGGTCAGAGATCAGGCAACTCCGATAAACACGATATGACTGTTTATGTTTATGGTGATAATAATAATGTATTTGCAAAACAAAAAGGTACTGGTGAAAAGGATCTGTATTTACGATTAAATGGTGACGGCCATTCTGTCAGTTCAGTTCAAACTGGTCAAGGCTCGCATAATGCATCAATTACTCTCACAAAAGGCGCTGGTGTTTATGCTTTAAATTTAACACAACATAGCGATACAACACAGAATTATTCATTAACCGGTACTTGTCAAAATTCAAGTGGATGCGGTGTCACAGTAACACAAAACTAGGGATAAATCATGGGTAAAATATTAACACATTGGAGTGTTGCATTTCTTACAGTATTTGCAATAGCATATTTTTCTTGGTCTAATAATAGTATCGTACAGATTGCAAAGCTTAAAGCATTTGACTGGCAGCTACAAAATGAAACTGTATATCAAGAAGAAAACCTTGCATATGTTACTATCGGTGAAAAGGCAATCGAGGCAAATGGTCAATGGCCATGGCCAAGAGATAAGATAGCTGATTTAATCTGGACACTACGTGAACAAGGTGCAGGTATTATCGTGCTGCCTATGTTATTCTCAGAGCCAGATAGATTTGGTAAAGACCCTGAACTATTAGATGCATTAATAGGCAATGGTGTTGTTATTGCACAGACCGGAAGTTTACAAAGAGAATCAATAGGTATATTTCGACCAGTGAATATGGTTGGTGGAAACAGTGATGCATCAAACAATCTATTTACATATAAAGGTATGTTACCACCGATCTTCGATGCAGATGGTGTAGGCGTTATTAATACAGCGCCAGAGATTGACGGTGTGGTCAGACGTGTACCATTATTAATCAATATCCAAGGTAACTTATATCCTAACATCGCAGTCGAAACTCTTCGAGTAATGGTAAATGCACCTACGTATTCTATGAAAACAACTCCATATGGCATTGATAGTATTAGAGTAAAAGGTTTTCCTATCAAACGTGGTATTATAAAGACTGATGATAGAGCAAGGCTTTTCTTACGATGGAATACAGAGATCGATACATATGACTATTTAAGAAATGATTTATCTGGTCTTGGTGGTAGAACTGTTGTAGTAGGTATTATAGCTGAAGGCTTAGCGAATCCTCTTGCAACTCCGATAGGCGAAAAGTATCCACATGAAGTTATCGGTGCTACACTCAGTACAGTTATTGCAGGTGAAACAATATCACGTCCAATAGAAGCTGATCTATATGAACTTGCAGGTATTGTAGTTCTTGGTGCACTCACTATTCTGATTGCAGCTGCATTACGATATGGTTTAGTCTTTTGTTATATCATAGTCACAGGCGCCGGGATATTTTATCTTGTAACCTATCTGTTTTCTACATATCTATGGTTAATCGATCCTACAATGCCAATATTAATGTTAACTCTTGTAGGTCTACATGCAATATTTAATAGGTTCGTCAGAGAGTTTACACTTAAACAACAAATAAAGAAACAGTTTGGTACGTATCTTTCACCAGATCTTGTTGCTAAACTACAAAAGAATCCAGAACTATTAAAGCTCGGTGGAGAAACACGAGATCTTTCTATTATGTTTACAGACATAAGAGGGTTTACTAATATATCAGAACACTATGGAGAAGATGTACAAGGATTAACTAAACTCATTAACAGATATATGACTGCAATGACAAAAGAGATTCTTAATAATAACGGTACATTAGATAAGTATATCGGAGATGCTCAGATGGCATTTTGGAATGCGCCACTCGATAATCCGAATCATGCCAAAGACTCGGTTAAAACCGGTCTTGCAATGCTAAAGAGTCTTGAAGAGTTTAATATAGAAATAGAACCAGAAGGAATACCAGCATTTGGTATGGGTCTTGGTATTAACTCTGACGATGTTGTTGTAGGTAATATGGGCAGTGATCAAAGATTTGATTACACATGTCTTGGTGATGGTGTTAATACTGCTGCAAGACTTGAAGGTCAAAGCAAAAACTATGCAGTAAAGATTATTATAGGACCTAAAACAGCTGCAGCAGTTGAGAACGATTATACTGTTCTAGAACTAGATAACATTGCTGTGAAAGGTAAAACTCAAGGTACAAAAATATACACTGTCATAGAATCAAAAGAACATGAAGTCGCAAAAGATCAACATGAAATAATGCATGCAAAATATCGAGGACAAGAATTTGAAGCAGTGATAGCATTCTGTAAAACACTTAAAAATAGTTTTGGCGGAGAGCTAACAGACTACTATGATATGTGGATAGAGAGATGTGAAGAGTTAATGGAACAGGATTTACCTAATGATTGGGATGGTATCTTCAGAGCTACTTCTAAATAGAAGGTCCTAAATATCCTAAATCCCATTCGACGCATTTATAATCTACTATATCATAGTTCGGAGTCTTTTTACTTTCAAGCATTATTTGTCCAAATGAATATGCTAATGCATGACATAGGAATTCAGTTTCAACAGGGCGAGGACTTGGCGTAGTATAGCACATACCTGCTGGTATTACTACATCTTCTATTGGTAATGATTTAAATTGTTCTATTGCACTTACGTGACAAATAAGGACTAATGCGGTCCACATAATATTATCCTTTATAGATCTTCTGTAGCATATCTTCGAATGCTTCAACTTTTTCTAATCGTTTAGGCCAAAGAATATAGTCTTTTTCAGGGTTTGCTTTGAGATTTGTAAGTAGTGGTATGATTGCGTTATATAATTTATTCAACTTATCGTCTATTGACTTAGCAGTTGCAGTTGCAGCAGTAGCGGTTTTAGTTGCCTTTTGAGCAACTTCCAGTTCGTCTTCATTGACAACTGTAAAACCAAAATCGAAAATATCGTCGGCCATTAATTTATCCTATCTTTATAATGCTATTTATAGATATAAATAGTTATGTACAAACGCTAAAAAGTATGGTATAATTAAAGAGTATACCGTTGAGGGAGAGAGTATACATGATATTTTTATCTATTTTATTAGGTATATTGTGGGCTCAAGTGATTTCACACTTTGGAGCTTCGATTTTATTACATAGACATTACTGCCATAAACAATTTTCTGTACCTTCATGGTTTGAAACAATCGGATTGGCTATG
>Ga0209336_10001489_pt1 | contig 11401 bp, 10 predicted proteins | sample LinPmetageLP32_FD_184042 | JGI IMG/M metagenome (GOLD analysis project Ga0209336, IMG submission 184042) | Marine viral communities from the Pacific Ocean - LP-32 (SPAdes) (version 2) | ecosystem: Environmental > Aquatic > Marine > Oceanic | place: Pacific Ocean | collected 2009-08-23 | reverse complement strand
TTAAAGACCTTGGGCCTAGGTCACCGCCAGACGACTTGAAGGACATTAGCGCACGGATCGATGCAGGCGGTGATCTTTTGATGCCGGGGATGATAAACACGCACTGCCATATGGCGATGACGGTCTTTCGTGGTCTTGGCGAAGATGTCGATGACAGGCTGTTTCGCTATATCCTGCCACTTGAGCGTGAGGCCGTGACACCCGACGTGGTTCGCTCTGGTTCAGAGCTTGCAGCGCTTGAGATGATCATGGGCGGCGTCACGACCGTCGCAGATATGTACTGGTTCGAACAAGAGGTCGGGCGTGTCATAGACCGGTCCGGCATGCGCGGTGTGGTTGGTCAATCGCTTGCCGATTTTACAACACCTGATCATGACACCATCGACGAAGGCTTCGCACTGGTTGATGCATTGCGCGACGAGTTTGCCAGTCATGACCGTGTGATTGCCTCCATTGCCCCGCATGCGCCTTACTCGACAGGACCAAAGGTCATGGAGCGAGTCGCGCGCTACGCTGATGAACACCCAGATGTCCGCATTCAAATGCACTTGGCCGAGATGAAATCTGAGATGGAGTGGTGCGCCAAACATTTCGACAGCAGGCCCATTGCTCTGGCGGATACCACTGGCATTTTGAAACCCGGCGCGATCATGGCCCATTGCTTGGAGGTGACGCCGGATGAGATGGAGGTCCTGGCAGAGCGCGATATTGGCGTTGCCCATAATGCGCGATCCAATGCAAAAGCGGGTCGTGGGATTGCGCCGATTGAAGCCATGCGCAAGCGTGGCATACCCTGCGGTTTGGCGACCGACGGCCCAATGAGCGGAAACACACTTGACCTTTTTGCACAGATGGCTCCCGCCTCTATGTTCGCAAAACTGTTGGGCCAAAGCAGGGCCAGTATGCCAGCTCGTGATATCGTCGACATGGCAACTCGCGAAGGTGCACGCGTGCTTGGCTTATACGATCAAATTGGTACGCTGGAGGTCGGGAAGAAGGCAGACATCGTGCGAGTCTCGTTGACCTCCCCGCGATTCACGCCGCTTTACGATATCTACGCATCCCTCGTTTTTGCGGCACTTCCCACGGACGTCAAGGACGTCATGGTTGACGGAAATTGGATCCTTCGCGACGGCGAAGTGCTGCAGGTGGACCGTGCGAAAATCATACGCGACGCCAGTCAAGTCGCCGAAACCTTCGCAAAAAAGATTGATTTGGGTAACCTGAAAGCGAATTAGCCCTCATGTGCCAATTCAAATTTGAAGCAGACATTGGCCCGACCGCGGCGAACGGCGGCTCAGTCCCGCACACCAGCCATTAGTGCTTTGCGAAAGCAATGTCTACTTCCTCAGCTAGAGGTGGCAAACAAAATTACCCCCAAATGAATTTACAACGCTAACACTAAAGGCCCGTGGTCCGTGACGCACTGCCCGTGATCCGGGGTCCCCGGTCCATGGTCTGTCTGGATTGGGCTAAGTAACCCACTACTGCATCTTAGGAAAACCCACTTATGTCTGGAAAGGTCTGCTTTCACACAGAACTTCGTTGTGGGTAGAGATTTTGTCTTGTTATAAATATAAATCAAATCAGCTACTTAACCGGGTTATGTGGTGGAGGAACACAATATCTAATCTGGACATTGAGACAGTAACCAGTTTTTAAATATGATCGCCGAATCTGATAAGGGAATTCTATTTGGTATTCCAAGATAGTATGCGAAAGAAGTGGTGTAAGTACGGTCAAACACATTTACCAGCACTCCAGTCTCGAGATCAGTTTTTATCATGCTATGGGGAAGCAAGGCAACACCAAGGCCGTTGATGGTCGAACTAATTTGAAAGTGTGGCTCTTGCGGAATAAGATTTTCACGCAAAAGAGGAGGAGTTAACTGATTATTGGTAAACCATTCTTGCCATCGCGTTTCATCGTCCACGTGCAGTAATGCGAGATTTTTTAAATCCGATTCCTCTCGGATAGGATTTTCACGAAGATAATCAGTACTGCAGGCGACAACCATTTCCTCTGGCCATAGACGTATAGACTCAAAATCAACCCAATCTCCTTGCCCCCATACAATACCCAAGTCAGCAAAGTTGCTTGGGCGTTCTCTTTCCGCGAAGGTATTGTTCTGGCTTCGAAACGATAGCTGAGTATTTGGATGGGCGTCCCAAAAATCCCCTAGCCGTGGCGATAGCCACCGGCTGGCAAACAAAGGTAATATTGCAATACGTACAATTTCAGTTTGATCTGAGGCTCTCTCGAGTCCAATCTGGATTGAACGCAAGCCGTTTGCCACGTGTGTTGCAAGGTTTTCCCCATTCGAGGTTAGAATCAATCCCTCCCGACTTCTCTGAAAGAGGGGAGCATTCAATTCGTTCTCCAATTTTTTGATGTGATAACTTACTGAACTCTGACTAATGTGCAACGATTTAGCAGATAAAGTAATACTCTTAAGACGTGATACCTCGTCAAAAACCTGAATAGAATTAAGATTTCTAATTTTACTCATCCAAACATATAGCCTTCCTTATGGGTAACAGAATAATCTTTATATCTAATAATTAGATACATGAATGATTCTTTATATATCAATTTGCAAACAAATCTATTGTGTCAAAGCCGGTTCTGCCCAACCTTACTACTACTTTTCTGGGTTGCTAAAAAATAACCGCTGCCCTTCGAGCTTAATAGAAACCACAAAATTCAAAGGAGAGTAAAATGAAAACGATAATTACCTCTGTCCGAAAGTTAGGACTGACTATTGCCGTACTTTTCGCTGTAAGTGCTGTTGGTACTGCAGTGTCTGCGGATACAACTTTTGATAAGATTAAAAAAACAGGTCAAGTTACCGTTGGAACCGAAGCCGCCTTTCCGCCATTTGAGTTTGTACAGGATGGCAAGATTGTTGGTTACGGAAAGGACATGCTTGATATCATCATCGCGGATCTTGGTGTTGAGCTAAACCAGCTAGACCTACCCTGGCAGGGCATTCTTCCAGGCGTGTTGGCCGGAAAATTCGACTTTGTCGCGACTAGCGTTACGATCAAACCAGATCGGGCCAAGCAATTTGCCTTCACCGTGCCAATTGGCGAAGGCACAACCTGGATCATGAAACGAAAAGGCGACACGTCCGTTATGTCTGTCGATGACATGGCTGGTAAGGTTGTCGGCACGCAGCTTGCGTCGGGTAATGAGGACGCTTCCAAAGCTTTTGAGCAGGATATGAAGGCGCGAGGACTGGATGGTTTTGGTGAATTGAAGCTTTTCACCAGTTATCCGGAAGTGACCCTTGCATTGGCGAATGGAACGCTTGATGTGGCCGTACAAAATCTGCCAAATTTGGCGGTCATCATCCAAAAACAACCAGATCTGTTCGAACTTGTTGGGCCAATTACCGATATCAGCTATTTTGGGTGGGTTACACGCCCCGAGGACACAGATTTGCGCGATTACCTGAGCGAGCAAATACTCAAGATGCGCGATAGCGGTAAGATCGATGAGCTTCAGGACAAATGGTTTGGCTTCAGGATGGAGATTCCTGACGACGGTTATCTGCCTGAAGGCGCTCTCTGAATTTGGGAAAAATATCATCGTCCTGGCTAACGCTAGGTCGATGGACTTCAGCGCATAAAGCCAGCTAGGCCCACCACAGCCGTCGGCGGCGCATTATTTAGGAATGAGCACTGTGAAATTCGACCTCACCTATACTCTGGATGCGTTGCCACGACTTCTTGACGGATCTCTTGTTACGCTCAAATTGGCGCTATTCGGATTTACTTTCAGTGTCGTACTGGCAACAATAGTTACCGTTGCACGCACCGTGTCCAAATCACAAATTTTTGGTGCTATTATTGCCGTTTACATCAGTTTCATTCGTGGAACGCCAATTTTGGTACAAATTTTCCTTGTCTACTATGTGCTTCCGATTATTGGCCTCAATATTGGCCCGATAACGGCGGGAATTGTTGCCTTAACTCTCAACAGTGCAGCATTCGTAATTGAAATCCTGCGCGGCGGGCTGGCATCTGTATCAAAGGGACAAGTCGAAGCCGCTCGTTCGCTTGGACTCTCCGGGTTTGCGCTTTGGGTCAAAGTTATACTGCCGCAAACATTCATGGCCTCAATCCCACCACTAGTAAATGAGTTTACCCAATTACTAAAGGCAACTGCACTGCTTTCCACCATTACCGTTGTCGAACTGATGCGTGTTTCACAGCAGATATACAGTAACAATTATCATCCCATAGAGGTGCTGACCGGGGCCTTTGTAATGTATTTTTTGATGTGCTTTGCCGTTAGCCGCAGCGCGTCGTGGCTTGAGGCCACGTTCGAAGTAAAGCGGGCGTAAACGGCTATGAATATCGATCTGTCAATCTTCACAAACTATGCTCCGCAGCTTTTTCTTGGCTTTTGGATGACCATTAAAATTGTCGTTGGCGCCATCATTCTGGGCTTGCCTTTCGGGCTTGTTCTGGCGCTTGGCCGGCGATCTCGATTGAAACTTGTGCGTGTTCTGACCACTAGTTTCATTGAAATTTTCCGCAATACACCCTTTATCATCCAGGTGTTTATGTTCTTTTACGTACTGCCATTTTATGGACTTCACTTACCGGCAGCGTATGTCGGAATCGTGGCGCTGGCCGCCTTTGGAAGTGCTTATTTCGCCGAAGTAATTCGTGGTGGGATTAACGCTGTCGCCAAGGGGCAACTGGAAAGTGCTCGAGCCACCGGAATGTCGGACTGGAAGGCGATGCGCTTTATTATTTTGCCACAAACGCTCCCAATCATTTTGCCTGCAATGACCAACCAGACGCTCTCGCTCGTCAAAGAATCGGCGGTACTGTCAACGATAACCGTCAGCGAATTGACGATGGCGGCTATTAAGGTTCAAGGCGAAACATTTCGTCCATTTGAGGCGTTCATAATGATCGCCCTGATGTACTGGGCGCTGAATGAAACCATTGCTACCATCATGCGCCGGCTCGAACGCAAGGTTTCAAGCCGGTCAAATAGTGGACGTGCAAGTGGGATCGCGCGTGCAGACCCTGCTGTGAAGGATGATTGACGATATGGCTGTGGCTACTGAAACAAAAAACAATTTTCTGGAAATGACCGGAATACGAAAATCATTTGCCAACATGACAGCGTTGCAGGATGTTTCACTGAGCGTGCCCAAAGGCGAAGTTGTCTGCATCATTGGCCCCAGTGGATGCGGCAAAAGCACATTGCTGCGCACCGCCAACTGGCTGACACCAGCAGATGCGGGCGAAGTGCGCCTAGATGGCGAATTGGTTGGCGCGATGCCTGACATGCGTTCGACATCGATGCAGGCAAGGAGCCTCAATGCAGCGAGGGCGCGGATTGGAATGGTGTTCCAGCAGTTTAACGTTTGGCCTCATATGAACGTCCTGGAAAACGTTGTTTGCCCACAAATGGTTGTCGCTAAGCGTGGTCGTAACATCGCTGAAAAAAGGGCGCTTGCCGCGCTGGCTCAAGTTGGCCTTGAGGACAAGAAAAAGGACTGGCCCGAAAACCTGTCTGGGGGACAAAAACAACGTCTTGCTATTGCCCGAGTCCTGGCGATGGATCCGGTTTTGATGTTGTTGGATGAACCGACCTCCGCATTAGATCCTGAACTAGTCTCCGGAGTATTGGCCGTATTAAAGCAACTTGCTGAAAAAGGTATGACGATGATCATCGTGACCCATGAACTGGGCTTCGCCCGCAGTGTAGCCGACCGGGTTGTGTTCATGGAAGGAGGGCAAATCATCGAAGAAGGTTCCCCCAACGTAATCCTTCGATCTCCATCGACCAAAAGGCTCCAATTCTTTTTGGAAAAACTTAACATTACCGCCTTCAAACCCAAGTCAGATGTCGTAACTCAGCGGACAATGAAATCTGATCTAAGAATGTGAATTGAGGCATTTTAGTAAAGCTTGGGATCAAGCTTTGGAAGTAACGAAAATGGTCGGTATCACCGATCCAACAAATAAATAAAAGGAGACATAGTACATGGCATCAGATCTCACGGCTGCTCCAAAACGGGAATTTCAAAGTTTCCATGATTTTCCAATTGTTACTGATCTGGATAACATGGACGCCGATATCGCAATATTGGGGATTCCCTTTGGGGATCCCTATTCAATGGGAGAAGCAAGTAATGATCAGTGTAATGCACCGACGCATATCCGGCGTTATTGCGAGCGCGCCCTTCGGGGACTTGATCGTTATGATTTTGATATCGGCGGCACCCTTCTTGATGGGCGCGATATTAAGGTTGTCGATTGTGGAGACGTCGTAGGCGAAGCCAAGGATATTGCGGGAAACCATGACCGCTCAGAAAAGGTCGTGCGCAAAATTCTCGCCTCGGGCGCACTGCCAATTATCTTGGGTGGCGATCATGCCATCCCAGTCCCAGTTTTTCGTGCCTTTGAAGGTCGTGGACCTATCACTTTGATTCAGGTCGATGCCCATGTAGACTGGCGAGATGTATTCCATGGCGTAAGCGACGGATTATCAAGTGTCATCCGGCGGGCATCCGAGATGGAACATATTCAGGATATCTATCAAATTGGATTACGTTCTGCAGGCAGCGGACGGCCTGAAGAAGTAGAGGCAGCACTCGCCTACGGATCAAATTTGATCTCTGACATGGAGTTACAAGAAATTGGCATGAAGGCCATTCTGGATCGTATTCCCGATGGTGGAGATTATTATCTGACAATTGATGCAGACGGCGTCGATCCCACAATCATGCCAGCGGTAGCAGGCCCCGCACCGGGAGGTGTCAACTATCCCCAAATGCGGACACTAATCCAAGGGTTAGTTAAAAAAGGCAATGTTGTAGGAATGGATATCGTCGAGATTACCCCTAGCCGTGATGTGAACGGGATCACCGCAATCACAGCCGGAAGATTTATCTGCAATCTGATTGGTATGGCTGTTAGGGCCGGATATTTTGATGAGAAATAGGAGATATATTTGCCATGTCAACGTTACACCAAAATCTTGCATGTTAGTACTTCTCCGTTGGGAGCTGAGACATGATGGCGCATAGAACCGCGATACAAAGTCTGACGGAAGCTATAATGTCTTTCCAACTCGAGACCATTCCAGATGATGTGCTGAGCCTTGCAAAACGTTGCCTGATTGATGTATGCGGCGTAACTTTGGCAGGATCAAAGACTGAGTCTGCAAAGTTACTTTTTTCAACAGCGGCCGAAACCTATGGAATAGGGAATTGTGATATTGTGGGGACGTCCCATAGGATGAATGCTCCATGTGCAGCTTTTGCAAATGGAGCGGCCGCACATGCGCTTGATTTTGACGACAATTGTTATGCTGGCATTGTGCATGGTTCAGCAGTTGTCTTTCCAGCTGTCTTGGCCGTGGCGCAACAACGCGGTGAAATGGGTTCCAAACTGCTGCTTGGGTTTGTTACTGGCCTAGAGGTCGAGTTTGCAGTTGCTAAAGCTCTGACCAACTCAATATATGAAAAAGGCTGGTGGACGACCTCAGTCCTTGGAGCAATCGGAAGTGCGGCAGGAGCCGCGAAGGTTGCAGGCTTTAATCGCGAGATGACGGAGCATGCCCTGTCTCTTGCCGCAGTTGGTGCTGGAGCCACACGTGCCGTGCGTGGAACCACAGCAAAACACTACTATTGTGGACGTGCCGCTGAATTAGGCGTCGTCTCTGCCATTGCGGCCAAGCAAGGCGCCACTGGCCCAGTTGACGTGTTTGAAGATCAATCAGGTCTTGGGCAAGTACTAAACGATGGAATATTTGACCGAACGGAACTCGAAAAACTGGGTGAGGAATATGGTATTATTGACCCAGGCGTAGATATTAAGAAATATCCAGTTTGTTACGCGAGCCACGCAACCGCCGATGCGGTGAAAGAGATCATGGTTGCTAATGGGCTACTGGCCAGGGACATCGCCTCACTGACCTGTACAGTGCCGCCGGTAGTGGCATCTAATCTTACATATCATAGGCCGCAAACTGCTGCTGAGGCGCAATTCAGTTTGCACTTCGCAATAGCTTCGATCGTGCTCCATGGAGACATCACACTAAAACATTTGACAACCGAAGTTTTGTCAAGCGCTCCAATAAAAAGGCTCATGGCAGGGATTATTGTAAAGGTTGGCGACATCCCACAACAGCATAGATCTTCAAAATCAATTTGCCCAGAATGGGGATATGTCGAATTAAATACACAATCTGGGTCTCACAAAAGCTGCTTTGTAGGTTCGCCGTTAGGCTCTGCATCAAGGCCCTTGTCTGATGAAATTCTGAAGAAAAAATTTAATGACTGCGTGCAATACAAAAATAGTAATAACTCGGAATTTACTCTTTATGATAAAATCTTAAACATTGAACTATTGCAGAATGCGCAGGACTTATTTTCTTAGTCCAGAATCGCTTACACTCCAAGCTAATGGCAGTTTACCAACTCCAATAACCTGATGGAGATAACGCGAGATGTTTAACAATGACTCGTCTCGTCCAAAGCGGCCAACAATCTGAACGCTATAAGGCAGGTTTCGATTATCAGCTCCAGTTGGAAAAGTAATGATGGGCAAACCTGTAGAACTCCAAATAGCATTCATGCGAAAGTCTCCAGTCGAGCCGATACCTTTTGGAGCTAGATCAGGCGCAACTGGCGCGATCCATGCATCAATAGCATGCTCCACCATCAGTTGCTGCATCCAAGATTGCATTTTTCGGGCCTTATTAAGACTTTCAGTAAGTGTTTTATTGGATACGTTTCGCCCAAACTCTAGCGCAGCGCGCGACATGGGCTTGTAGATTTCCCAATAGTCTTTGACCCAAGATTTGTGTATTTGATAAAGTTCTGCATTGGCAATCAAGTCATGGGTGTCATTGTGGGAGGCAATATCATCACACAAATTAATTGGCTTAACTATGACACCCATATGTTTGATTGTACCAATTACCATCTCAAACTGCGCCTTTACATGCGGCATTGCAATATCGATATATGAGCCCATGGGTACACCGATTACCGGTTTATTCGCCAGACTATCTTCGGATTTTTGCCAATCGGTCACCAAAATTGGTAGGGTTGCTGTCATTGTCGGCATATTTTTTGCGAATAGACCTATATGATCCATGGATTTTGAGTATGGCAACACACCATCTAATGCCACTCGTCCAAAGCTTGGTTTGTAACCAAAGGTCCCACAATAACCTGCTGGCCGGATTACCGATCCAGATGTCTGAGTTCCAAGAGCTATATCACAGAAGCCAGCGGCAACTGCGGCGGCCGATCCGCTAGAAGACCCTCCAGGAGTATGTTTTAGGTTGCGGGGATTTCGCGTAGGACCAGGATCTGAAATTGCAAACTCTGCTGTAACGGTTTTCCCAGCCATAACAGCCCCAGCTTCGATAAGGCGCGTCACACAGCTAGCCTGTGGTCCATCAAACAGGTGGGTGGGCAGAACCGAGCCACAACGTGTGGAAAATTGATTGACGTTAATTATATCTTTGACGCCAAGCAGCAAACCATTAAGTGCTAGTTTCTTATCGGACCGTGCAATAGCATCCAAAACTCTGTCGCTGTCAAACGTTCCGTCGACAAAAGCCTGAACAGTAGGCTCATGTCTTGCAATGTGATTGACACGTCGCTCCATCAAATTGGATTGTGTTGGTTTACAACTCATATGGTGCTCTCTTGCATGGGTTGGCCAGCTTTTATTCCGTAACTTGTCCATTTGAAGCCCTGCGCATACACCAATTTTCAAAAGTTTGGTATGCTCAGCTTTTACAGGGTTAAATTATAATTACCTAAGAAAATGGTGGAACACTTTGCCAAATTCAACGTGTTTTTTTCTTCAAACTACATATAGTTTAGATAGTGCCAACAAATTTTTATATGTAAAGTTCCTTTTTGCTTGAATTAGGTAAATTCAAACACCTTAATCTCGCTAAAATGAAGTTCATTTAATAGACAACTTTTAGTTCTAAAGAACTTTTGGGTCCAGAAATCAATATACTAACTGCACTTTATAGATGTGGGTAATTTAATAGCTTCATATTAGGCCACCTTTGATAAAGAATTTGCAAATGGGTACTCCCTAACCTAGCATTCCAACCCAAGAAATTTTGCTTAGTTTTGTGTGAGCTGATATGAAGATAACATCTGGTTCATTGATAACCCGTTTCACCCAGACGCACCGGGTGCTGCCGTTCAGCCGTTCGCGGCGCCTCAGGACGGTGAGCAGGTGATCATCAAGCACGCCTCCAGCGCGTTTGGTGGTACCACGCTTTTGGCCGATTTGCGAAGTGCGGGCATTGAGCGGGTCATCATCTGCGGGGCGACCGCCAACCATTGCGCTGAATCGGCGGCACGTCCCGCCAGCAGCCTTGGGTTTGATATGGTATATGTCTCTGACGCGGTTTGGGCCTATGACGCAACTGGCCCAGATGGGGTTACCCACACGGCCGCGCAAATCCACTCGGTCACCCTTGCAAACCTTCACGGCGAATTTGGTGCGGTTCAATCGACCGACGAAATCCTCGCGGCTTGAACATAAGGGACGAACACATGCGCATTGGTTTTATCGGGCTTGGCACGATGGGTGGGGTGGCCGCCCTGAACTTGATCAGGGGTGGGCATCAGCTGGCAGTTTGTGATCTGGACTCTGAGCGCGCCAAAGAGCATCTCGCACTTGGGGCGACTTGGGCTGATACGCCCGCAAATGCCGCCAAAGACGCCGACATCGTCTTTACGATGGTCTTTGGTCCAAAGCAGATCGAACAGGTGGTGCGGGGTCCATACGGGCTCCTGTCGGCGATGGGCCCGGGCCAGATTTGGGTCGATATGACAACCAACCAGCCGACCCTGGCACGTGCGCTTAGCCGCGAATTGGCAGCCAAGGGCGTCCAGCAGTCGACGCACCGGTGACAGGTGCTGTTGATGGAGCGCGCAATGGGAACATGACCCAGTTTGCCGGCGGCGATGAGGACACGATTGAGCGCATCCGCCCAGTTATGGAACTGATGGGACCTATGCATTACATGGGGCAAAGCGGCAGCGGATCGATCACCAAGCTGGCGAGCAACCAGCTCTGGGCTATTCACGCCACAGCGATGGGTGAAGCACTGGTCATGGCCGTAAAGTCCGGCGTAGAATTGCCCCGCGCATGGGACGCCCTGAAAATCGGGGCCAGCGAAAGCTGGTGCATGCACCATGATGCCCCTTCGGTCTTTGCCGGGCACTACGATCCGTCCTTCACGCTCGACCTGTGCCAGAAAGATTTGGGGCTGATTGTCGAGGCTTGTGATGATGCGGGAACACCAGCCCCCGCAACACGTCTGGTCTGTGCGCAATTTGAGAAAGCGCTCCAAACTTACGGCGGCGAAAAAGGCGAGCTGCATG